>Ga0307510_10008903_pt1 | contig 11957 bp, 15 predicted proteins | sample 12_EM_MG_FD_207224 | JGI IMG/M metagenome (GOLD analysis project Ga0307510, IMG submission 207224) | Populus trichocarpa ectomycorrhiza microbial communities from riparian zone in the Pacific Northwest, United States - 12_EM | ecosystem: Host-associated > Plants > Roots > Unclassified | place...
CCCGGGTAATTATTTCTCAACCATAATATTATGATATCATGTTTTATAAATAGGTGGGCTGAACGCCTTTTTTTTTCTTTCCCCGCCCCCGACGCTCGCTACCACGTTTTATATTGATTAGATAGGCATTTGCCGGATAATCCATCTGCCTATCCATCTACTCCCTATATACAGTACCGGGCATTGCATGTCATTACGATTTGAAGATATCGGTTGGTCGAAGCAACCTCGAGTATGTAAGAAGTATGTGGCGGTGTTTTGCTACTTTAGTAAGGTGGGCTGATCGATATATGGGATCCAGCAGGAGCGGAAGAGAGGCACAGAAAATCCCTAACGATGGGCAAACGGTCGCGTTTGAAGAGGATTTGAGTTTCGCCGTCAGTGTTCGTTCAGCACAAACTACTCTAGCTGAATCCCATCGCTATCTGTCGGATCATCACCTCCTCCCTTTCTGCTGCATATATATGGAGACTTACGCAAAGCCTATTTCCTACCGACAAGGGTTGCCATTCCGCCCGATCACGGAAATAAACAACCGAGTGATACCCTGTGCACAACCGTACACCCAAAATAAATAAGAGTTACAAGAGAGTGGTCAGGTTTTCTACGAATTGCTAAACGAATACTGGCATAGGGAATCCTCATAGAGCCCAACTCCTAAAATCATACAAACCTCACCAAAACACCCACCCTATTAGCTCAAGCTGAAATGGAACATGAAAGATAAAAATATGCATGGCTGAAAGGAATACTGCGGAGAAAGCGAAACAAGACCCGAAATGTTTACCCACCCGCTATTTCGCATAACGATATTCCACGTATGACTCACTCCGCTTAAGGTACAAGAAAAAGAAGCTCGAACAATGCATAAGGCGGTAGTAAATCACTAGATACAGCAACCCGATCATAAAGATAACAAAAGATAAAGAGGAAGGAAATTGAAAAGCCTCTATGGAAATAACACCCTAATCCATTCTTCAAGCCAGTACAAAAGAAAAGAAGATGAAAAGAAAAGGTGCAGGGGGGATAAATCAACATAAAACCCATCTCTTCTCCTTCTCGGTTTTACCTCTCCTCTGGGCAACTTGAACTAACGAGTTCTTGATTGCCTCCTTGTAGAGGTGTGGGAATTTCTTTTTAAGATATTCGACCATAGCAGTTTTGGTCAAGTCGCTACCTTCAATGGCTTGTTTGAAAGCAGCCATCTCCTCTGCTGGGACGAGCTGCACGGGCTTGATTTTCTTCTTGGAAGATTCTCCGGCGGTTGACTGAGCGGCACCAATTGGGTGTCCTGGAGGCGGCATTGCTGACTGAGCTTTCCCATTTCCTGCAATTGGGAAAAACTGTGTTATAGCGTTATGCGGATTATTAGCTACCTGCGCAGGTTGTGGCTGTGAAGGTGCTGCAGGATTCCAGTAGCTTGTCGAGAATGGATCAATAGGTCCTGGTACACCATCTGAAACTATATATAAGCGACTAAACAGGGAAAGTGAACTATGGGGAATTATAAACCAAGATACATACCAATTAGAATACCAAGCCTCATATTTTCAAACTCGTTTCTCGGGTTTTTCCCCATGGAGTCCTCCCAACACAAATCAGAGCAGATGGGAACAAGTTTAGATACTGCCCTGCGACGATTCTTACTAGCGCTCTCTTCGCCCTCATCATCGAGGAATTCCTCGAGATCATCGTCAGCACTATCGCCATCTTCATCGTCCTCCTCGTCGCTCAAAAGTTCTTCGCCATCACCATCCAATCCCTCTTGCTCCCATTCCGCTTCAGAATCATATTCGTAATCGACTTTTGGGAGTGACTTTTGAAAGGGGTTACGACCCCGTAACAAACCGGACGAGGTAGGTCTCCTAGTATAAGTACCAGAATAAGGAGGCCGAACATCCTCAGCGAATCGTAAGAACTTGTAAGGCAGCGAATTAAGCAAGTTAAGATAAACGCTATGGATTTCGTTTTGGCTAATGATATCGAGATCAACAAGAGGTGGCAAAGATGAACTGTCAGGTGCATTAATTCTAGCGAGAATATCCTTTGTAGAATATTTAGGCAGTTTTCCGCGGCGGCCACGCTTGTGCTGGGGAATGTGCATTAGCTCTTCCACACGTTCCGCTGTAAGCCCTTCACCAAACACCGTAGGAGCAGGCCAGCTGGAGTCAGACCCAGCATCTCCGGTGGAATTAGAGCATTTAGAGAGTGAGAGTATGTTATCGAGTGCGTTTTTGATAACGAGTTTGTAATAATCATCACGCTCAAAGGGCAGAGAGGCGAGAGTAACATTTGGCTTCACAAAGAATGGTTGGAAACTACGTTCATAATCCGTCCGCTCTTGTTTCTTCGGCTTAATATCAGGTGGAGGCGGACTGCCGACAATCATTCGAGTTGCCGAAGCATTGGCAGTTGGAGAAGCAGTCGACTGAGTGGTGGGCCCGGTAGTAGGTTTGGTGAAAAACGACCCGATACGCATTTGTGCCTATTGCAGAAAATTAGTAAGTATACCCACTCATTCACCCAATATCTCTTTAGAAAACAACTACCTTCTCTTTCTTAACTATTTCATCATCCTTTTTCTTCTTTTCCTCATCCTTGATACGCTTCTTCTCATCCCGTTCAGTTTTCTATAGCAATTAACCGTGAGCCAATATCCCCCAAGAGTGAAGTATGCTGCAGCACAAACCCTGGCAAGCCTTTCTTTTTCCTTAAAAACCCTCTCCTTCTCCTTTTCCAGTTTCTCCTTCTCCCTAGCTTCCTTCTCAGCCTCGGTCAACTTTGTCCGCTTTTTGGCTGGCCCAGCTGCGCCCGCACCAACACCTATGGCATTCTCAGTACCATGCCCGATAGACAATTTAATACCACCCTCGGTTCTCGGTGAATCGCTGCCTACATCTGAAAGTGATCTCTTCTTAACAGTATCAGGGGTATCTGGATTGGCAGAAGCATGCTGCGGAGGTGGGGGGGTTGAAGCTGGCGCGGGATTAGATATTGGAGGAGTGGCAGTAGCAGTTGGGTCGCTCATAGTGAATTGAAACCTGGTTGTTCCCTAAAATTGAAATTCAGGTAGTAGAAGTCTTGATTGTTGTGGAGAGATTGAGATGGAAACGTGTTGATAGTCAAGGAGAGTTGAGGGAACGCGTTTGTACGCGCCAAGAGGTTAAATGTTTAATAGGTTTCTGCCTCAATCAATCTTATGGCTGAAGCCACTATCAGTTTTGATTGAGGCTGATGGCTGGTGCTATGATGCTAGCCTCTACCATGTATCTCGCTATAACTACTGTATTGCAAACATTTCCCGAGTCCACAAAATAAACTATTGTTATCGTATGAGCCTCAAGACCCGCTACAGCTATCTAATAATAACAATAGTAAGGGTACAATATCTTCACGCACGAGCAGTGCGAAAAGATAGTATCGAGGTATCGGGAAAGAACTAGAAAGGAAAGAAAGAAGGCAAAACTGCAGGATTTTACTACCATACACGACGTATATTGTGTAGCACTCAATCCACCCCCTAGAAAACAGGAAAGAGTAGGAGAAAAATACAAAAAAAAACACCCATACCCCGCTATGAACGAATGCAAGATTCAAGTACATAAAAACACCCCAAGCGACAGACAAGATATGAAACGAAGGAGACAGGGTAATTACAAGAGTGATGATTTTTTAGTACAAAGGAAGACCCGTAGGAGGATAGAGGGCCGATTAGGGGAAGAGAGGAGAAACGATTGAAAGAAACGCCCAATGCGACCTAAGGGAATACGTGATGAAACAAAGAACTTTTTGACGATTAATAAAAACCAGCCCGAGTGAATGATACCCCTTCAAAAAAAAAATATAGGGGAGTGTAAACGGAAGGAAAGTAAGAGGGTAGAATAATGTATACAGTCGTCAGGCTTTATTCCATGCGCAAGTCAATTGTCGCAACCCCCAATCGCGCGTTGAGGAGAGAAAATAGTTATTCGACGTCCGGATTCGCAACAAAGAGCCGGTTCCCGCTAAGAGTCATCGTCCTGACAACCTCCTGCTCGTCTAAGCTACCCCTCCTTTTCAGAGTATTGTCGCGCCTCAGTATAGCAGGGTTTTGGAGAGTGGATGCGTGATGGGCCCTCGGCAGAGATGACTCAGAAGGACTTTCGAGCACCTTTTCGCTCTTAGGCTTTGTTTTCGTTGTGGTGCCGGGAGTTCCTTCCTCTGCTATCGACGACCTGGACGAGTAACTTGGAGTACTTCCTCTAGAGTTGCGATGCTGTAAGCCGCCGGTCACGCCGCCGTAGATTGTGCAGTTTCGGTTGGTGTCAGACATCATTGAAGACGAGCGGTTTGTGCGTCTGTGGTTCGAGTTGAGCGAGGACTTTCCAGAACCGGAGCGTTTGCGAATTCCTGCACCTCCAGGGTAGAGGTCGTCTTCGTCGTCATCACCAAGGACCTCCGTAGCCGACAATCGAGCAGGCACCCCACTAGGTAAACTTCCACCTCCAATGCCGGGACTAGCTGAGCTGACCCAAGTCTTCCCCAACTTTCCAGTTCGGCCGCCTGATACAGAGGATGCTGCTGACCCAGCTGCAGAGCCGATTCCATGATGATTATGCCCCGCACTGAGGAATGCCGAGTTTGACGAACCAACAACCTCCATGGCTGCACGAAGTTTCGCACTCTGGTGAGCGGCCAACAGATGGGGGTCTTCATGCTGTGACCTATCGCACCAAACTGTTGCCTTCTGTCTTCTAAGGGTAGCCACGTAAGCGCTCTGAGCCGATGTCGAAGCGGAGGTTGTTGTATGGATACTCCCAGATCGCCTGATGGTGATGGGTACGGTGGGGTCCATAGCACCACCCCTCGAGTTGCTGGCGACGGAAGGCCTGCGGTTCATGTGCGAATTTTGGGGGTAGTTGTAGTTGTGGCTACTGTGGTAGTTTTGCGTATAGGTCTGCATCCCTTTTATTTCCTGCGTTGGTAGAGTGCCTGAGGAGGAGGTACGACGGCGGATGTGCGAAGACGACGAGGTAGCGGATGGGGGACCGTAAGAGTTTGGAGTGGAGTGGTTAGGGTTGATCCGGAGACTATTCTTTGTTGGAAGCGGAGGGGGCGCGCCAGGCTCTGTTGGTTTTCTATGTGGGAACTGGTAGGCAGGAGCACGGTAGTCTACCATGACGATTACTGGAATAGGTTGGTTTTGCTTGATGGAAACAAAAGAAAAGGGAAAAAACGTGGGTGTGGGGGTTTGGATAAATAAGAGTTGAATACTGGACGGGCGCTGATAGAATCCCCTATCCCTTGGGCGGTCTGAAACACTTGAATTCGTTACCGGCCAGTTTAGGCAGTCAGCGACTCTACTTGGTGAGGAAATGGACGCTTTCAGCCATTTTTGAGCTCAAATGACTCAGCGGTGGTGGTCAGCTTGAATATTCCTTCCACTCACATCGCTCCGAAATAGCACTAGCGTGCTGGTAACGAATTCAAGTGTCTCAGACCGCCCAAGGGATAGTCCGACTTGTCGTCACCTTCCCAGCGTAGTCGGTTCTTGCGCCCCCAAAAGACAAACTATGAACCGTAGTCTGTCCCGTCCTCACAGGAATACCAACGGACTGGACGGTTGGGAACACTGGCCGGAGATCTGCGATCATCCTGATTATGTATCTGCACCAACTCGGTCGTCTGTTTAAGGTTATCGTGGTTGCGTTTCCGATCCTGTGGGAACGGAAAATATGTACTCGGGTATGTGGTGAGAAGCCTAAAATAGTTAATCTGGACCATGCTTGTTGTAAGCCCTGTTGATTGACATTGTGATGTTATCTTTCTCTGATGTACGACATCTGATTTCCCCCTGAAGCCCCCCATTCTTCAAATTGAGTTATAAAATATACTATCTTCCTCCACTGCGAAATGCCCGGAGAAGGAGTGCTGTTGTCAAGGAGTTGTATATCTTCAAGTTACCTATGACGAGAACATTGGATGGTATTAACTTTTATTCGTAATTTTGTTAACATGAGGTGCTAAGCATAATGCGGTTTGGAGTGCGACTTCTGTGGACCGACAATGGATTCAAAAAGATTTTATGGTAACAAGCTTACTCGTGTCTTGGTCCGTAAAGATTGGGCACTGCTTTGGAATAGCCTCTGCTGGCCGTACAGAGGATAGTCTTGACGACGCTTTTCTCAAGAAGTACTGTGGTGGAAAAACCCTCAACGAATATCTGAAGTCAATATAGATGATTGAATTCTTCTGTTCACAGAGCAGCCCATTAAACACTAAACCTGATTTGCTACACATGCGTGGACTTGTAATAAATTCACATAAAGGTTCATACAAAGCGATGGATAGGTTCTTGGGGTATGCGCTCTGACTCTGTACATAGAGTCTCGGGTTGAGGCCGTTTTTTTTTCTCACGGCTTCACAACAACACGCACATAAGGTATTGTGAACGATTCAATATTGCGATGAATTGTGAGATTATTCTCATACAAGGCCCTGACCGGCTACTTGGACTGTACTGAAATTGAAACAGCTTGAACACTATGACTTGTATGGGTTGAAAGGAAACTATTCCAGAGGCGGTGCCCAATCTTGGCATGGAGACACGAGTAGGATTAGCAGCCTCCGTATGGTATGATAAATATTGGGATCTAACCAATGAGGCAGCAATTCCCGAACTTGAAATCTCAAGTATAAATAATGTTTTTAAGGGCAAGAATTAGAAAATTTCAGCAAAAGGGCTCCCCTACCCGCCCCTTTAGTCCCATTCCTATGATGGGCCGAGAGCATTTGAAGATCCAGGATACCACTATGCCTAATGATATAAATCTTTTTTTCCTCGTTCTCTTCCCGCCTTTTTTGATGAGCAATCATTAGAAGCAGCTTAGCCGCTTCCTATGCTGAGCGGCTTAATCTTCTCGGCCTTCTGAAAAAGTCTGAATCCGCAAGGATTCGAACCCACAGCCTAACATGTAATAGTGAGAGGCCAAGCAACACTACTACGAATAAGACCACAGGTTGGAACAAAATTAGGAGGGAATAGAGGCATGATGAAGCCTTCTAATTCGGTAACCCAACTCAAATCAAGCCAAACTATTATTGAGCCCAACCAAACATAATGAGGGCAGTCGGCTGGTGGGTAAAGGAAAAGGAATTAAATCTATATTTACATTTCTGTCAAATTATTAGAATACACAATAGACAGCCGTATTCTGACCAGACATTTTGGCTCATGTGGTAGGTCTTAATGTTGGCAGGCTATGTATGGCGCAGTGGTAGACGATAGAAAGAGAATTCACATGGAACTTGGACACTTCGCTCAGCTCTTAGAATTCGCCTTGCTAAAACAAAAAACTCATGACAGGAACAAGTGTATAAGTAAAACATAAGTAGCACTTCCTAATCCTTCCATCAATCACCACACCTATCTCCCTATTCCCGCCATGCCCTTATTCCTTCGTAAACTCCCATAGTAAACAAAAGAAAGACATGGCTATCTAATCTCTTTCATAAACTGTGAACCTTTCTATCTCAATCTCCCAAATCATCTGCAAGCATCTAAACGATCTTTCCAACTCTCCCGCGTATTCCAAAGTCAACCACATTCTTCCGATAGTAGGGGCTTTATAAGTCATACGGGTGGTCCATTGAGATATATGGCGCGATGAGCAGGTTGAGCTAGCATGCCTCGGGATTGCCTTGCGGTTGGTGTCGTAGCTTAGATTGGAGTGGGTCCTTTTAGTAGATAATAAAATTGATATGAACCTTATAGCAGTCACCAGATTTTGAGGATCTTTTGCTGGTAAGCCACTTCTGTGTGTTCAAAAACTTTATGCTTGCCCCTAGTACGGTGTCAGTTGTCCCTATGCTAGACAAGACCTCTTTTACAAGTAAGTGAGCTGATTGGTGGTAGTGAGAACAAGGCTAGCATTCGGACAAAAAGGCTTCACCAGTCATTGGATAGTGATCGAGTACACGGGTCAGTAGGGAACCCGAAATACAGAAGCCAAGGAAATTCAGGTATAGGCGAGAAGCTTCTACTGAAAACTTCGCGGCCCCTGTCGCTACGGTTTTCAAACCAGGAAACAAGCAAACCTGAGGGGTGCGCTTTAACAAACGAAAGCTTGAAATTGTAAGGAGGGGTAAGGTTAGACTCAAGCACACCCTAGGCCACCCCTAGTATCATACGCTAAGATAGATAGGAGTCAAAATGTCATTGAGGTGGTTGACAGTGCATGACCATTGAACGCATGGATTGCTCAATTAAAAATCAGCAGACAAAGAGAGAAAAAAGAGTTGTGGAAAAACGCGACCTGGCATAGTAACCCGCTTGTGGCTAGGAAAGCAAACAGTGATTCAATAGATTTCAGGATATTTGGAGGGTATTGGAAAGGTGTGAGGTCTATACACACTAAGCGATATGTGTATACAGGAAGGGAAGATATGGTTAATATCAGAAAATTTAATGAGAGTTAAAAGGATGAAAATTATCGAGAGAGAGTGTGATGATCTAAAATGATTATGATACCTGCGAGCGAGAATATTTCTGGTGCTCAGTACCGCCACAAGGATTACCACGGCTCAGGCTGCCCAGTTGGTATCAAAGCTAGCCCGATGCTAGAATAGAAGAAAGAAAGAAAAACCTGTATTTATGAAGACCTTGTTCAACACAGCAACACGAAAACTTCTTCGACTTTTACAAGAATTCAAATCCACAACTACAAGCAACCACACTCGAAAATTTTATCAACATCAAATTTTCACCGCCGCCCAGCCGGTGCTGATAATCTCATCTTCCCTGTTCTTAACAATGGATTTGGCAATGGTCAAGGTGAAAATTTTCCAAGGACAATCGGGGTGGAAGTGGGTCCTGTGCTTTTTGAAGAAATCAAGGAAGTTGGAATGATGCCACCCGGTGACACGAAGAATAGACGACTAGGGTGGGAAGCTTGTGGTGATGGTAGCAGTGGCAATGGTGGTCGTGGCGGCATTGTCGATCTTAACGGTAGGTTGGACCATTGTAGTTTAGCTGGAATGAGGGGGATTATTAGTATTGCTGGTACTCATAGTGGTTGGGTTTGTGAAAGACGATGGTGCTGGTTATTGGGAGTGGGATGGAGAGTTACTCTAAAATTGGAGCAGAATTCTGTTGTGAAAGATGTTGGTCTCTTGCACTTCTTTGTACTAAATGGCATTTAGATTCCGCCGGCAGAGCAATGCACGTCGTCCTCTGATTCTAGCGTGGGGGGGCAGAGTGTTAAAAAGTCTGCTGGGTCAGTTTTGGTTGTCTCCAGGATGACTGTCTTTGGTTTATCAATTTCCAGCCTTGTAACGTATTTTTGGGTGTGAGGCTGTCGACTGGACATAGACGTGGGTCCCGATCCTGGCGCACCCAAGGTGTATGATAGTGTTGTTTGTAAAACACCGTTAAAGGTCGCAGGTGCGAATCTAGCAAAGGTATCAACCATGAAAGCTCCTCCTCGCAAGCGCCGAGGAGGAAGTGGGTGGAATAATATGTAATAGGGTGGGAGTTGAATTGTTAGGATAATTTTTGTTTAAAATCTAATATCATGAGTTACGGACAACCTAGATTTCGTTGATGTACTTCCAGTGACCTAAATGAAGTAGAGGGATACCACCGTACTCATTGTTTCCGTACAAAAAGAAGCTGAAATCATCTTAATGGATGAGAGGGATTCCCTGTGATGTGGGGGAAAAAATATGGGAAGGCCATTGCTCCTGACGTAGGCCGGGTTAAAATTTCGATCTTGAAAGTCGCCAGGGATTCACGGCAAATTCCTAGTGTCCGCTCTTATGTAACCGGGATTGCCACAAGGTGGCTTGCATGGATCCCTCGCGAGTCTATGGCCAAGATGAGGCTTGTATCAGAGGGGTGCTGTATTCCACCTTTTTTCACCGATTAGATGCTTGCTTCAGCCGCAAACTTTATTTCGACGTACTTGTACTACCAGTACCGTAAAATCGAGTAAATTCCACCATCTCTCTTAGCTCAGGATAGATTTAGTTTTACAAGCTATAGCTAATATTGGCTAAGGAGATTAAGCGCCTACTAGGTCTTATTGTGTCAGGAAAACTCTAATACTTCTCAGGTGCTCTTGTGTATGAATCCAGAAATTAGAGAGCTGGTGGGTGGGGTGGCGTTTTGGGGTGGCTGCGCGCGGGCCTCCATCGTCCTGTAGGGCAGTTGCCGATAAACCTCGGTTAGTGGCCGATAACAATGTGGATGTAAACTGTCTAAAAAGTAGTCAATAAGTGGGATGAGTGCATAACTACCCATACTGGGTCGGCTCTCTTCCGTTTTCTGTGTTATTTCGATTTGGTTTATTCTAGTCGTCCTGTAGGGCGGCCGTTCACGTAAATTTTACCAGGATGTGCGAGTCGGATTCGCAAGGAAGATGCCCGATAGGGCTAATCGTACCAATGTGGCGGCGTCAAGCACCCCCGGTCGCTCGCAAACTCGCGGCCGGGGGCACTCCAGAGGAGTGCCCGCCAGCTCAAAGATAATTTCATGCTCAACGATAATTGTTTTCTTCAGGATAATTTGATGCTCAACGATTGTTGGATGGGTAGACGTGGTGGATGTGAGAGAACTTGTCCTATTCTCAGATGCGCGCCGCTGCTAACTAAGGGCCCGTTTACATAGACGGTGGAAAGTGTGTTGGGCAAATGGATGGGTGTGTGTTTACCTAATAGACTGTCTACTATAGTAGTTTAGTGTGAAAGTTTGGTTAACTAATGTGAGGTGTGCAACCATGTCACAACAGCCCTTGCCAACGGAATATTGGACCAAACTACAATGCCGCTTCACAAACCTAGGATGGGAATTGTGTCTTTAAGTTAGGCCTGGATTATGAGAAAGCTAATTGCCAGGTGTGCAAGGAAAATAGTCCTGATTGGTGGCTCTTCTGGTTATTGCGACCGTGAGGAGTCGGTAGGAGTTTGTTCGTCCTGCTAGGCGGTGGTCGCAACCCGACCTCTTGAGCTGCATCTTGTTTTGACCGTCTAGTGTGGTAGTGCTAGAGCGGATTACGTCTTCATTACTTGTATATATCTCGCATGCAGGGCGGTAGAGAAAGGGTGATTAGTGTTAATCCTCTCAACGATCATGTATATATAGAGAGTAGTTAGGACGGTGATTGGGGGAGGGTGCGCAAGGAGGAGCAACGAACTCCACTCTCCAATTTGCTTTTCGTTTCCTAGTGCTTCCCACCCCTTCACTGGTTCTCTCACAGCGGAAGGCTCTGATATCAACCGCGGGGATAGTTCACCTTCGCAGCCCCCCCATGCAGGCCACTTGAACGGGCCTCCTCGCGCCGCCATTAGTGATGGCCACGATCATGATCGAGCAGATCACGGAGGGTATGCTCGATCATGATCTGATCGAGGGGACCCCATGATCGAATGATCGATCAAAAGGGTAGGTCCTGATCGCGTGATCGATCATGGCCACTGCTCGAGCATCACCGAGTATGGTCGATTATCGTCGACTATGCTCGAGTATGATCGATTTTGTTTTGTATCTATTAAGTAGGAAATATTCACTCAATATGGATTACCAGCATTTACACCCGTGTCATAACAAGAACAGAAGACCCCTACCCTATCGTTCACTTAGGTATCACAGTAGTTTGTGGCTGATCTAGAGTGATTGGTATATAAGTTCATCGCATCACCAATTAATAAGGTTGTGTTGGAAAAGTGATTTGCGTATTGGCCACAAAACTCACCGCACTTGTTCTATTCTACCTTTAACAAGGTTAGCCAGTAACGTTAATGTTTGCTTCTCTCTCCCGTCACCATAGCCTTCCCTCTTCCTATCTTTCTTTTGCTGTTCTTTACACTTAATTGCGATACGAATCTCTTCTTGTGTTCGCGATATTTCCAACAGGTTACAAGAGTGATTGGTCATGATTCAAGATGCTCGAGTATACTCGATGATAGTCGAGCATGATCTA
>Ga0307510_10008904_pt1 | contig 11957 bp, 14 predicted proteins | sample 12_EM_MG_FD_207224 | JGI IMG/M metagenome (GOLD analysis project Ga0307510, IMG submission 207224) | Populus trichocarpa ectomycorrhiza microbial communities from riparian zone in the Pacific Northwest, United States - 12_EM | ecosystem: Host-associated > Plants > Roots > Unclassified | place...
AGTGTCCCAACCACCTCTCTACTCTACTCTACATATTGTGTCATACGTATTTCAGTTGACGATCTTGATGGAGATGATAAAATTGTTATGCATGATTGATTGCTGTGGAGCCCTCAAGAACCGTTCCCGAAACTGCAATTTAATTATGCCTATTTCCCCCAGGTGGAGCTCGTTTCAGAATCAGCCACATCTCAAGGGAATCCCGGTTGCTGGGCTACCCTAAACGCCACACTTTGACGTCGTTCGAGGGGTTCCGCAGGTTTTCTGGGAGCACATATGATACCTAGCACACGGACAGAAAAAGTTCACGAACCTTCTTTCAACCTAAGCATAAGAGAGCTCATTCGACACAGTTCCCAGAGCAGCCTCAAAAGAAAAACAAAAAGCAAGTGGCCGGATTATTCGCTTCGCATTCAACGCTTATCGCCAGAGCTTCTCTCTTCTTGAGCGGCATTACTTGATACACCGGGCTGGTTACGGCTGGGAGTCACCTAGCTTGGGCTGGTTCGTCACGCGTAACTTCTATTTCTACCCACCTTTATCCTCTTTCCTCGTCTCTTACTTCCCCTTTTGAAACTCCCACGTTCTCCTCTCTCCTTCCCCACTTCGCATCTCTCCGCGACGGCAAACATCTATCCGGCACTGCCCCTCCTGATTTCTCCGAATCTTACAAGCTCCGACAGGCGCCCAGAGCGCTAGTGTCCGATGGAGAGCTCTATTCAACGCAGCCTTAATGACAAGCTGTATGACCGAAGGAAGCTCGGTGCACTTGAGTAGGTCACTAGCTTCCGTTATTTGAGTCCGCTGATGCAAAACACTGACTGAGTCCCCCCCCCCGCTCTGTAAAGGCTAGAAAGAACCGTTCGGGAATGTGTCCTCCACGACGACCACGAGAAAGTCCGCCAGATTATCGACCAGCTTTGTCACGACTTTGCATACGCCGTACATCAGCCTCATGCTCGCAATGGCGGATTGATTGGTCTCGCTGCGGCGTCTATCGCTCTTGGGCCTGTGGGGATATCCGCTCCTTTGACGATGTTTTGGAGGGGTCGACCTAAAATCAAATGAAAATTCCACAACTAACAGCTATATAGGAGGTCGCCCGGTATCTAGACAAAATCGTCCCACCTGTTCTTGCTTGCTTTGCCGACCAGGATGCACGGGTTAGATATTACGCTTGTGAGAGCATGTATAACATTGCAAAAGTAGCCAAGGGGGAAATATTGCCATTTTTCAATGATGTGTTTGACGCATTATCCAAGGTCCGTTCATACCTCCTAGGCAGTCACTTCTTGTCAATTCATAGCTTAAGTGTTTGTTCGGAGGTGCAGCTAGCAGCAGATTCAGAACTCTCTGTCAAGAACGGAGCGGAATTATTGGATCGGCTTGTCAAGGATATTGTGGCTGAATCCGCCGCTACCTTCATTTCCATGCTGCAGTCACCAGAGCAAAGTATCACAGATGCACAATCGGATGAAAATTCCCCGACCTATGCTTCGGATGCCCCGTTTCCAACTGCATTCTCATTGCCCAGTTTTATACCCCTCCTCACTGAGAGAATACATGTCGTGAATCCCTTTACCCGCATATTCCTTGTATCTTGGATTACATTGTTGGATTCAATTCCCGACTTAGAACTTGTAACATACCTTCCAGAATTTCTCGAAGGATTATTCAAGTTTCTTAGTGACCCTGTTGGGGATGTTCATACAGCAACCCAACAGGCATTGGAAGGGTTCTTGACAGAAATTAAGAGGATTGCTAGGATCAAGCGTGGTATTGAGGAATCTAGGAAAAGTCGGACAGGCAGGATGTCACAATCAAGGACACGCAGTAACAGCGAAAGTGGTGATACGGAAGAAGGGATAAGATTAAGTGAAAAGTTAAGCTTAGATGACGGCGGGGAAGGAGTGCCCCCTCCGGAGGAAAAGGGTCTTAATACGGATGGATCGTGGATACCCGGGCAAGACGTTCCCGTTGACCACCAAAAGATTCTAGAGATATTGATTCCGTTTCTTGACGCACCAGGTGGGTCATTCACTTTAGACGGTGGTGTTAATCGTCCGAGAGGCTTATGTTGGCAAAATAGAGGAATCAATTCAGCTCACGGCTCTACGATGGGTCGAAAGTTTCTTTGACATATGTCCTGAGGATCTTTTGCCTTTTGTCCCCCGGCTACTATCTCATGTTCTCCCTGCGATTGCACATGAAGGGGAGATTGTACGGGGCGCAGCTATGAAGGTCAATACCTCATTATTGAGCCTAATAATGTCACTATCCGACGATGTGGCGGCGGAACCGGCGACATCGCCAATGTCAAGAAATCCTACCAGAGAGAGCACCGTTAGTAGTGACAGGAGAGACTCACAAGCTCGGCAACCTCTGTCGAAGGATTCTGATTTAGGCAGACGAACACCTTCGTCTATACCTCCCGTTACAACACCTGTACCCCCAGCATCTCCTATACCGCCCAAGACTGCTGATCTTGACTATTCGGCCACTGTGAATGCTCTGACATTACAGTTTCTGAACGAACATGAGCAGACACGGGTGGTGGCGTTGGAATGGTTACTGATGCTGCACAGGAAAGCGCCTCGCAAGGTCTGTTCTTTCAGGGTCAGGCATTTATATATATTTCGACTAACGGTTTAAAAGATGCTGGCAATAAACGACGGAACGTTTCCCGCTCTTCTTAAGACCCTTTCGGATCCCAGCGATCAGGTTGTGACTAGGGATCTCCAGCTACTTTCTCAAATTTCCCATAATAGTGAAGACAACTACTTTACCTCTTTTATGGTCAATCTCCTATCGCTGTTTAGCACAGATCGGCGGCTATTAGAGACAAAGGGAAATTTAATTATCAGACACTTATGTGTCAATCTCAACCCAGAGCGGATATACAGAACACTAGCAGAAATTTTAGAGAAGGATGAAGATGTTGAATTTGCAAGCATCATGATCCAGAACCTGAATAATAACTTAATGACAGCCCCTGAGCTCGCCGACTTAAGGAAGCGGTTGAGAAGTTTGGATACCAAGGTTTGATATTATACTAATCGCCCCGCAGATGAATGGGAATACTAAAGTCAATACCACATAGGATGGCCAGACTTTCTTTGTCAGTCTATTCAAATCCTGGTGCCATAACGCTGTCGCAACTTTCTCGTTGTGTCTTATGGCCCAGGCATACGAACAGGCATCCAATCTCTTGCAAATTTTGTTTGTCTCCTCCTTTGATTACTCCCCGGTGTGGACATCGCCGTATCACGGTTCCAGCCGAGTGCTAATCTATGAACCTGTACACAGTGCTGAGCTCGAAATAACCGTCAACCTTCTAATCCAAGTCGACAAACTAGTTCAACTTCTTGAATCCCCAGTCTTCACATGTACCTTCCCCTCCACCGACCTAACCCCTACCACATCACCACTGACCAACCCCCCTTTTTCCGAATAATATAGATCTCCGCCTCCAACTCCTTGAACCCGAAAAGCATCCATACCTCTACAAGTGCCTCTACGGCCTCCTCATGCTCCTTCCACAGTCCTCCGCGTTTGCCCTTTTAAAGAACCGTCTAAACAGCGTGAGCGCAATAGGATACTTACACATCGCCCCGAGAGCGTATGACCCACCTTCCTCCCTTCATGGGAAGAGTAGCGCTAACACCGCACCCCTCGGACTCAGAAGTTCCGCTGCGTACGAACGCCCCACAAGATTGAAGGGTCGCGGCGACGAAATCAAGTGGATCGAACTACTAGAGAAATTCAAGGCCGTGCAAGATAAAGCCAGGAGACAGCAGATGCAGTATAACAATGTGAAGACCTCGGCTAATCAGGGATCTATGGCGAACGGCGGTGGGGGCACAGGCGGTGGAGGCGGTGCTACCGCTTCGATTTTATCTCCGTCGAGGACGTCCACGCCAACTGGGTCTGCGACGAACGCTGCTGGCACGAACGCGCCTAGGGCGGGACGGGGCGGCGCCGGTGGCGGTGGTGGAGCATTGGCCATTGGGCGGTTGGCGACCGGGAGGAGGGCGAGGAATAAGCCGTGATAGTGATCTTTGATGTTTTACCGCCGCTTCTTTCTCTGCCTCACATCATACTTGCGCGGTCGCCTTCAATCTTTTCATGATCACCGATACGTTATTTTTCCTTTGGCTTCCTATTTCCTCTTCCCCTTGCTTTTCATTCTCCTTTGCTGCGAGATACGGAGTTTGGTTCCATCGCTTTCAAGTCTGGTCCTGTTCATGTTCATGTCACTCTGCCCAGCTCCTTTTTACTCCCCTCCGCGAAGAGCGCAATTCCTTCCCTCCGTATCCCAAATTAAGTTGGTTATTGGGGTGCGGTGTGGCACTGTAGTTCAAATATCATATTTCAAAGCTCCCACCAGTCAAACTACTTTGTGCTGTGCTTTACTGCGCTCAAGATGTGAGCATAAGCCCCTCGAAGCCTGGGCTGGCTAGTCAAAATTACGTGCGCGCAATGTGAATAATGCAGCCAAACTGGCCATTTGCCCTGATTTTTAGCGAAGGAAAAGATGTTTGTCGAACTCTCAGAACAGTGGCCAGGGCATTCTTTGAGTGGTCGAGAAGGCCTTCGAGCCAACAGGAGGAAGTTGGCCAGACAGACCCACCCTTCACGACCCTATGCACCCTTGATAAGTTAGCTCCATCACGTACTCGAGTAGACCACTGTGTACCGCACCCGGTATGGCCCAAAACGTCTATGGCGCACCAAATACCGTAGTTTGAAAGGGAAGGACGCCTTGGCATTCGGCCAGAAAATCAGAAAGGCGTTTGAGATCAATTAACCACCGATGGTCAATTATTTTCAAATTTATCAAGCCACACCTGTCAGCACTAGTACAGTACTTGTATATCACTGATCAAGTTGATGTCTTGCCTATTTTACAGTAATTAGTAGGAAATAAGGAGTGGTAGAGAGTATCTCGAGCGCGAGTTGAGGTGAGATGAGAAATAATGGCTCAAAAATGCTTGGGTCCCAGTTTGAGATTCAGGCTATCATATCCGACAGTAATGTTTCGGTCCTACTTGTATCATATTATGAAAGGTTCCCAAGCTTCAATAAAACTAATTATGAGGGATTGGATGTAAGCACACGTTTTTTTATGCCAAGGCGTCCCCCGTTTCAAGCTACTTGATGCACACTGCGGGCGTCTTGAACCATACCTTCCAGAACACCATCTCTATCCAGCCATCCATCATCTATCCACCCAAGTCTCTTCCTGCGCGAAGGATGCCGAGTACGGTGTCACAGTACCGTATCACAACTCGCGACCACATGATTATCCCACACGCTTTATGATCTTTATGGTTTCACCCAATTACCCAGCACAACAACAACAGGGCACCGCACGCAGGTATCAGACCGAGTTAACTTTGGGACAAAAAAACAAAAAGGGAAAAGAGAAAAGAAGGCGACTAGATAGACACACATAGTACATGCGATTTCCCCATCAACGAAAATCAGAAATAGAGCGAAAGAAGTATGATGAAAAGTGAAGTCAATATTTTACAGGCTCGGGGGGCATGATAGAGGGGAAAACAGAAAGGAGAGCATCCGTAGAGATTGTCCGTTAAAGAGAGTGACGAGAAAGAAAAAAACGATAATAAAAATTGGTATCCGGTGAAAAAAAAGAAAAGAGAAGATTTAGTTGAAGAAATTCGAACAAGGAAAGTGCTTTGGATCCCCCCGCATGACCTCCTCCCTCTCCCTAGCGAACCTAGCGAAGAAGCGGTTTGCGCACCCCCTCATAGCTCAAAGGGAATGGAAGAAAAAATCAATCAAAAAACAAAAACAAAAAACGCAACACAATAGGATAGACTCGCTCGCAGCAATGAGATATCGCAGTTTCTGCCAGTATTAAATTCCATAGGTCTTTCTTCGCTTTTCGGGGGATCTTTTTCTTTAGATCTATCTTATTGTCGCTACTGCATCGTGGCATATATGTATATTCATTCGTCGAACATAGTCGTCCATCGCGCGCGGCCACTTCTCTCTCCTCCCCGTTCTGTCTCTCCTCCCCGCTCTGCGCTGTCGGTCTTCGGATAATTATAGGCGCATCAGCTCTGGTTCGACGGTCTGCGCGTGCTACCTGTCCCAAATTCGCTAACGCGGAAGGATCCTTTACTCGGACTGCTGGGATGGTAGCTCTTATAGACGTATTCACCGCTAAAAATTATGTCAGTTTAAGGTTCAATGATTAATGTATCGCGTTAGGGGAGGGCGAGAAACGTACTCTACGTACTGAGCCTCTGAGATGAAGGTGGTCCGTCTCTTTCTTTTGGTGTATCTCTGCTCCAGTCTGAATAGCTATATGTTCACATTAGTATATGCTTGCCTCTTAATCTAGAAATGTATATGCTGAAAAAACGGTGGGAGCGTTGATCATTTACCTCAATCTCTGTAAGAATTATTAGCTTTATGGTTCATTTGGAACGCAGTAGCAATGAGAAGCGAATGGAAGATAGGTAACTTACTTGACTGCAGTTTATCGAGGAAACCCATGCCGAACACCAGCTAACACAGGCAAACCGCAGATAAAGCTTACAAAAGGAGAGGATTCCGTGAGAAATCCCTATTTATTCAATGTTAAATAAGAGATTGAGGAAAGAAGAGGGGAAAAGAAAAAAAGTGAAGGATCGGAAGCAGTCTGATTGCTTTTGTCTTAAAGTCGGAGAAATTGAAGAAACGGGAGAGGGTTGAAGAAGGAAGAAGGCCGGGGTAGGTGATCAGGACCGAGGAAAAACAGGTTGAAAGAAAGCCCGCTGTATTAAAAGGAACGGACAACCGAATGTGAATCAGGCGGTAAAGGGGTGTGGGTTATGGGGGGGGCACCAAGGTGTATCCGATCTGAGCAGGGTGGTGGGAAGAGCGAGGTGAGAATGGGAGGAGAAGAGAAGAGGGTTGAAAACGAGTGTGGAGGATAAGAGGCGGGAGGGCAATGGATAGAAGGTGCTGCTTCTGCTAAACTAGCGGTGCTCGAGGATGTATCATGGAGGGTCCTCCCGCCGCAGGATAATGAGGACTCTATGAGGAGAGTTGGGATGGGATGGGATGGAAGGGATGGCTTGCCGCAGACATTGCCAGAATGGAGAAATAGCAAATAATTTATTATAATGGTTTAATTTTTTACATTTTTAAAAGGTTGCGGTCTCGCACTGTGCTCGAGTACAGTGCCCACCGCAGTACTCGAGTAAAGGGGGTAGACATTTCAACCCGTAAGTATTTTCCCTATTAGGAAATGGTATGGTGCTGGGAACCTGAAAAATCAACATTCCTGGGCAATTCGCCCTGCTTATATAATACAGGCAAAAAGGTGGTGCTTGACTAGAGTAACATAGCTTAAAAAACAAGCATGAGTTACGTGGATGATTCGAAATTTTCCTGTCTCCACCAGTATTGGTCTTATTGAAAATCAGAAGGATGGGACTGGAGAGGAGTGCCTTCTGAGCACTTGTTTCAAGCCATATCTTCCCAAGGATGCGGTTGTGATTGGAGGTTTCCAGGAATCATTATCGTGTTGGTTGGTGGTTGGTTTCAGATGCCCAGCACCATAATAATTTTAAGCTGTATTTAAGAAGGCAACAGAGCTCTCAGACTTACAATTCTCATCGGAGCCAGTCAACGAGTGGGAGAAGCGCAAGTAATGAGAAATTGTGTCTCCCCTTCATACTTCTTGTCCTCTCAGCCTTATTTGAGCAGGTTATTACATGTGATGTCCTATGTCAGATACTACCGGTACTCGAATACTGCTGGCAGTACTCGCAAGGATTTTTAAGGTACTCGAGTAGAGCAGAGGAAGAAGGAAAAGGGAGGTTGGAATTTGTTCTCCCTGGAAACCCCTCAAAAATGCCTCCCGATAAGGGACAAGGATCCAATATGCCCTTCACAACCACCGGTACTCGAGTACAATGCCCTCTAGAGCCAAGTAAGATTATTTTTCCTTTTTTGGTCGCAAAATTCACTGTGCGTGAGGGCGCTTGTATGAGTGGATACTGAGAACAATTATCGGTATCATACCGGCACTCGAGGAATTCCTTCGAGCAGGGCGCAGGAAAATTATCTTGGCAGTTGTGGCCGACAGATGGAATATTTGTACTCGTACATGTACTTGTGGAACCAGCATCTCACATACGGTACTCGAGTACAGGTAGCACCGGCCCGTGTACCGGTATTGGGAGAATGTGATGAAGCTGTTAAAGCGCTGGTCAAGATCTGGGACAGGTCAAGGGTGCTAGTACCGGGATTGGATTCGGCGAGTATATCGTAGCGGTATTAGTTCCCCAGATGTTGCCTGCTCGCTCGGGGTATTGGATCGGGGCGAGCAAGAGTACGATACCGATGCTCGAGTACCAGCCGTGTCCGGATATTAAAAAAATCAGCTAGTACAATACAGGTAACTGACGGAACAGTTGCTCTTCTGTGCCAAAGTACCAGTACTGTGCTTATATCAAGCAAACACGCCGAAGACTGAGTTCTGACTGTGTGGAGCACATTAGGCCCTTGTCACCATTCGAGGGGGCGGGCCTTCTTCTCTCCTTCCTTGCTTTTACACGCGACTTTTAGCAAAATGCGTGGCTTCTGCGCCTGATTGCTTTTGGATCTGTTCCTGAGCATCCTTTCCCCTGTATGCCAAGACCCGTCTTGCTCTGCCAATCTGACAATTGATCTACCTGTACTAAGCAACCGAGCAAGCATCTCTTGCCGTCCTCTTCCACCTACCCCCCCGGGGGTCAAAGGGGAAACAAAACAAACCCTTTCTAGAGCGCAAAAAAAACCGCCCCCTCGAAGAAGTAAGGGGGAGAAAGAAGAGAACCACTTCCCTTCCAGGAAAGCCAAAGGCCGTTCTTCTAATTCTAAACTACCGGTACTGCTAACTAACTTTTCATCCTTGAGACAGCTCTAGGTGACTGATGCTTGTACCCATGCACAGAGTTTTCCAGAACCCGGACAGGCAGGCGGGCAAGCACACACCCCACTTTTTGTCCTCTGCTGCACGCCATCACAACGCTATTTTGCGAAAAGGAAAAAAAAAGGAAAAAAAAGGAAAAAGGAAAGGAGAAGAAGAAGAAGAAGAAGGAAAGTCACCAGGTTGGAGCGAATCTCCCTTCAGATCGCCATCGCACCGTAATATTTACGAGGCTGATGGGCCAATTCGCTGTTTGCCTTCCTGTAGGACGTGGGACTTGCTACGACGAATGAAGCCAACGAATGAGAGAACGCTTTGATACCACTATCACGTCGGATATGGACAAGATTAGGCAGGCAGTCGGATGGAAAAACCTGAGAGCCAATCAACATCTGTTGCACTCCATTGGCAAACGCGGGCGGCTACTGCTCCTATCACAGCTGGGCGTAGGCTACCGCTGAGCATACTGTGCAGCAGCAGTAACTAGGCACATGTAGCACGATACACTCGAGTACAACAGTAGCAGACGGGAAAACAGGAAGTTGAAGAGAAAATAACTGACACAAACCAATCCTCCATCTTTGACAACTCAACAGATGGCGCACACAGTCCCCGCACCCATGGCGGAGCTAGGCGGGTGACGAGCAGGGATCAATTACCAGTAATCCCTTGTAACCCTAACCTTGACCATTTACATTTTTGCCCAAATACCCGCCTTCGTCACCCTTCTAGTTTCATCGTGGGTACGGCTAAGACTGTGGCTCCACTCTCTTCAATTGTTTCCCGTTTCATTAATTTCCGCTCTGCCCGATCAATGTCTTTGATTGGGCATCAAACCTACTCGAGTACTGTAGATGATTGGGCCGCCTCCTTACTTGGTGTAACAATGTTAGAAGCTCCCGTTGGCAACCACGTTTTGCTGGGCTCGGGCTGTTCCGCCCTAACGGAAGCTGTATGATTGGCAACACGGCCATGATAAATAAGGCACTGATTGCGCTCGCGAGGTTTGTCCATTGATTAATGAGGTTTGTCTGCCACCCATTCGCGGTGTTCGCCAGGCTGCTTCTGAAGTTTGCCCTCCTCGCTTGGTGAAAGGGACGCCCTGCAGACATTACTCCTTCCAACTTACTGCAATTAACCACCTCATCCAGGGATCATTCTCGGTGCCGTGTTAGGTGACGGAGCTATTATAACTGCTAGTCTAACACAGTATCTATTTTCGCGATAAACAAACAAACGCCAACCAACCAACCAGCCAACTACTAATATTACCATCTTGAAATAAATCACTTCCCTGCACGCAGCTGTTTATTCCACCTTCGGGATCACTGTATTTATTTTGTGTGCATCACAAATATCAATAGCGGAGATCAGATTTACGAAGGTCTCGAGAGGTTACCTGCTCGTGGAACCCTCCTCTTCCCCGAATGTACCGGACGTCCTTAACCTTCCGCGGCAATCATGCGGCGGGGTAGGGGATGAGATCGGGGCCGAGGCGGCGGCGGCGGGGATGGGACACATGTCGTCATGGCGTGTAGATACACTGGTTGGTAGTTTCTGTGAGGTAGTAAGATGATATTATCCTGCACCTTTCCTTCTGGAATGGGTTTGCAAACCTATGAAGAGAGGTAAAGCCGCACACGGAGCGCCACTCGTGCAGCTACAATCAGAGATTGGGCCGGGCGGGGGGCCGATGGGTAGAGGAAAGGTGAAATACACTCTACCAAGCTAGTTACTTGGATGAGAACGAGAGATTGATCAAGGATGCTAGCGACGCTTGCAGAGGAGACTGGTACCATCCATATACATGCCATAGAAACTCTCATCGTGAAGTTTGGCTACTATAAGCAATGCCTCAAGGGTAGCTTTTGAGTGCCAATCACCCGACAGCTCCCTGGCACCTTAGATAGACTACCGGTACAAGTGCCGCGGCCAACCGCCCTACCTAATACCTCCGTGAATCTAAAGTAAATACCCATAGTATCGCAACACCATAAAAACCGGGTCCACGGAAGAGCCACGACACACGTATAACGAAGGCCTACCGAAGCGGAACAAACCCCACAATCGCCCATCACGCCCGGAGTCCCCAGCTCAGTCCAGAGCACCACCCCACATCGTGATAACCCCAAGCCAAGCCAAGCTCAGCCACAGAAGACGCCAGAACGCTAGCCCAGCACCCCAATTCCCACACCGTTGCCCGCGGATATGATACGTGGCGCTACATATATTGCAAGCACAGTGCGTATATCCAGAATCCGCACCTCGAGGCCTCGAGGGAGTTGGGGACGACTATCTCCTTGTGTAGCTGTCTGAGAGCTCAGCCCTTCAGCACAACAACAAACAACAAGGGGCTCTGGACATCTGCTGACTCTGTTTTTTTCTTCTTCTTTTCTCAGCTTTTATAATATTATCATATTATTATAATACTTGCTTTCTTTCTTTCTTTCTTCTCCCTCCCCCGCCTGCCCACCTTTCTAAGGATGCTTGGTCAGAAGGAAAGGAAGGAAGAAGAATCTCTGGCTAGGTGCACCTTCAGGGGATCAGATTGGACTTTTTGATATAACAAGTCGTACGCTATACAAGTATAGATAGATAGATAGATAGATAGGTAACCCAAACTGCCCGGTCGCATGGATATTTGGTCACGAGTTATCCTAGGTCTTAGAAAATACCGTATTGTATGATACTCGTACTCGTACTAACCCCCCCCCTTCCTCACCCGGCCCAACCTACTTACATAATAATACCGGTATTATCATACCACCCCACTACTAGTACCACTCATGCGCTCTCACTCGCCAACAGTGCCCAACACTTGCCTGCTCCCTCTCTATCTTACCGCACTCTGGGGCACACTATTCGGCTTGCGGTAAGCTATTTAATCCCCCGGTGGCCCTCTGCCCCACATAGACAGGCCTTACCAGGTTCCTGCCCTACCCCGCGCTATTCCAGCCCTGACAGCCTCGGCGCGATCATTTCGTGTGCCGAGGTGAGTGCTGGGGGGAGGGGTTGAGCGTTCTTCTTT
>Ga0307510_10008905_pt1 | contig 11956 bp, 13 predicted proteins | sample 12_EM_MG_FD_207224 | JGI IMG/M metagenome (GOLD analysis project Ga0307510, IMG submission 207224) | Populus trichocarpa ectomycorrhiza microbial communities from riparian zone in the Pacific Northwest, United States - 12_EM | ecosystem: Host-associated > Plants > Roots > Unclassified | place...
CAACATGTTTTTCTTTATTTATCAGCTGAGTCTGCAAGATCAAGTCCTTTTCAGGGAGTTCAGAATTGCCCCAGACCCCTTTTAGACAGAAGTGCAAAGGGATGGCCCTGGAAGCTATCAAGTGAGTCATATTATTGTAGCCCAAGCAAATGTCAAATTTGCTGAATAGTTCCATTTCTTGTAAATTTTCAATACATTGTTTGAGGTTTGGGAGTAGAGTGACATCTTTTCAAGTGACAGCATTGAGGGGGTGATAGTCAATAATGTATTGTTTTTCCTTTGAGTCTTTCTTTGGGACTATGAACATGGAAAAACCATATAGGAAGTCCAAGGGGGCAATATATCCTTTGGCCAAGTTTTCATCCAGGAATTTGTCTTCTGCTTCCTGTTCATCCTGTGATAATGGATAGACTTTGCAATTAAAGCAGGTGGGAGCAGTATCCAGAAGTACAATTTTGTGGTCTCCATCTCCCCTTGACGGGGGGAATTTATTTGCCTCTTCATCCAAAAATAGTGCCATATGACATTTGAATTCTTCAGGGAGTTTTACTTCCTCCTTCCCATGTTCTGATATGTACTTGTGGGCCATTTCTACTACAGTATGCATGCAATTTACTTCCACTGGGCCTCTCCCCATTTCCAAGGAGGTTACTCCCAACCATGGAGTGCACCTGGTTTGTTGTGCCTCAAGGATAAGGTCTTCGTTTTCTGATACTTTGTTTTTGACCCATGTTTTTGCACACTGAAGGGTTCCAAAGAGTAGAGTTTCCATGTGAATCGCAGGTCCCCTTAGCATGCCATTAGCCCAGTCAATGTCAGGTTGAAATACCCTGAACCATGGGTATCCCAAGATAAACCTGTCATGTCTGAGGTTGGTAACAAAGAAATGTTGTTGTACTTTCTTGTTTCCTTTAGTTACTAGTAAATTGCAAGCATGAGTAATGGTGCCATGTCAATTAAGAGTTCTGTCAACATTGTAGACAGGTTAGTTATAGGGGAGTTTCTTGGTTCCTAAGTGTAAGTGAGTGACAGTGGTATGGTTGATTTGTTTACAAACACACTATCAAGGCAGAATGCCCTAACTATGGCAGCTAGTTTTGGGCTTTGGTAAAATCCTTTGGCATAAGAGATTTGACAATGCTCAGTTTGGTATCTTTGTCAAGTGAGCTGATGTTCTCTTTTAAGAAATTAGAAATATCTTCAGAAGTCATATCTGGTGCAGTGGGTGCAGCACAATTGGTAGTAGGTCTGCTTTTGCCAGGATTGTTAGCAGGTCCACTTTTGAAATTGCGGCAGTCTGCTTGTTTCTTATGGCAATCCCTGGCATGATGTCCCCTAATTTTGCAGTAGAAGCATTGATTGTTGGCCATCAGCTCATTTTTCTTTGCTTTGGAGTGTTGTATGCCTCTGCCAGTCCTTGAGGCATTGACATCCATAGTGTCCCCTCCTTGAGAGGTGGTTCAATGTCCTGGTCCATTGTTTCATCCTCCACAGTTATTTTCTCAGTTTGGATTGATTCCAAAGGCTCTATATATTGCTTGTTGTTGTGGTCTGCTGGTTTGGTGTACTGCATGCCAGTTTCCATTTAAGATGCTGTTTTCTGGCTTCTTCTTCCCATTTTGTAAAGGTCCAGCCAGGATTGGCACCAATATCATAATCAGGAGATTGGATGGCTGCTCAAGTGAGTGCTCCTGTTAGGGCATTTTTTAGGAGTTTGATACTGTAGTTCCTTGATTGTTGAGTGATATATTAGCATCTCTGGCTAGCCTTTTGAATTTAGCAAAGAATTCATCTAGACTTTCTTTCTGGTAAACTTTGCATAGTGCTTGGTATGCTTCTTCTCTAAGGTTTGTATTGGTATATGCTTGTTTGAAAGCTTCTATGAAGTTGTCCTAGAGGACTTCATCTGTTTCTTGGGTTCCATCATCTATTTCTTCAATGAGTTTGCCAAGCTGTTCTTCCTTCCAGGAGTCTACTTGTGGTCCACTTATGTAGGAAAGTAGAGCAGTGACTTATAATAAGTAAGGCTTCCTCATAGTGTCATTATGTTTGTTGGTTAACCTCCAGAGGTAGAAGGCAGTTAGAAAGGTTCTGCTTTTGGATCTATCTCCATCAAAGATAGGTGGGGGATTTCCTTTGAGTGTACCATTGGTATTGTGATTAATGACATTAATGTTAGGTTGCCCTTCTGGTCCCGCAATGGTGGTGTTAATTTGTTCTGCCATTAAGGTTTGGATAGATAACTGGGGGTGAATAGCACCTGCTGGGGTAGTATTAAGAGGAATGGAGATTCCTTGGTAGACTGCTACTTCAATTTGGGAAAGGATAGGGGTTTGTTCTGTAAAGGGGTGGCTTCCTTGGAGAGTTGTGATGTGATAAACTCCTCCTAAGAGTATTTCTTCTTCTGGTTGTTCAAGAGCAGTATAAAGTGTTGGGCTGAAGTGCTCTGCACTGATGTGGTGTGGGTGTTGGGGATCTGTTTCTTTCCAAGAGCCAAGCCTTGAGGTGTGAAGCACTCCTCCTTGGTTTGTGACCCACTAGTTGTTTTTCCAGAGGAGTCCTACCCAGAAATCAGTGTCATCTACTTTGACAAATTCAACAGCTGCATGTGTTTTCTTTGGGAGATTGACATAGTATCCAGTGTCTTTGTTTCCTGGTCTGTGATTTTCAAAGTATGCTTCAACTTTGACATGTTCTGGAAGATCATCTTGTTGTCTTCTGTAAACTCTTTTGTCTTGGTTGAGTTCTCTGATGAGTACTACTGCCACCAGGTTGTGACTGGTACTTGTCCTGTATTTCAAGGACATCTGAGAAAAGCCTGACTTGTGTTAAGGTCCAATAACCTTTAAGGCACAATGTGCACAAAATGCAAATGGTGGTGACAAGTTGTTACAAGGGGCTGTCAACCCTTAGTAAAGCATGGGGGGTAAAAGGATAAAGTGGAACTTAATCCAGGGTCTGGGGTATGAGCAAGAGGAAAGGAGAGTCTCAAAGGGAACTTTGAGATGACTCAAGAAAGTGAAGAAAAGACTTAGAAGTCTCACAGTGGAAGCAACAAGATTGGATATTAAACCAAGTCAGGCTTAAGGCCCAACTCTAGAAATAAGACTGGCTTATATACATGAGGGCAACACTTTTGATGTTACCCTTACCATGTGTTTGCATGAGGTTCCCCCAGACCACCACATATACTCCTACTTTAACAGCAGTTATGACCTAAGACCAACCTGCCCTATTGCCACACCATTAGTATTTGTAAGTTTTCCCCTCTAATTCAATCCTCCCACCACTTATCCCATTCTCACTTATTGCATGGTGTACGCTCCTCCTCTGGTCCAGCCCTCACTTGTTCCCCTCCTCTTCCCCTGGACACCTCCACTCCTATATCTTTACATGCCTTGTGGTCTTCACTTTTTTTGCACACTTATCTTCATATCTTTGTAAGGTCCATCTTTTTTTGCATGTTCTCATAATCAACTGATGCATGCCATGTAGTCCTTTGTTTCCTTGCATGGCAGCCTTAGTCGCCAGAATTGAAGGTGGCATGCATCTTGGTGGGTGCTCAGATGCAGGAACCTGGCAGGCATGGGCTTGAGTGTACTGATTGGAGCCAACCTTTGCACTATGGTGTCATCTTGTCCCATGCATCCCCATGCATCCTCACCTTGCTCTCCTACCCACATATCATTTGCAACCCTCAAGTCATTGCAGGTGTAAAGGAAATGATAAAGTGCATGCCCACTGCCTTCTCCCCAGGTGATTGATCCTGAGCTACCAGTAGACCAAGCCAAGCACTATCCAGGTATGCCAGCATCATGTGCCATCTCCCATCAACTTAACATTTCCTTTAGCTCTTTTGTGGACCACCTTTCTCCAGCATTATGATATGTCAATCACAAACATCATGAACCTCATCATACAGCCCTACAACAAAGACAACCAGTATATCCATGTGCTCATGTCTGAGATTGTATTGAACTTCAAGGATATTGTGCAGCTGAATCCACTCTTCTATAGTCAAATCACCAACATTTCTATCAACCAGGTTGCATCCAGTGACTTTGACAGGCCTAGCAAGCTCACCATGCCAGGGTCCATCAAATGCATGTTTGAAGAGGGGCTCATTAAGCTTGCATATCTCAAACCTGTGGCATCCAAAGTGAATGTCATGTGAAACTATCTTGTCTTCTTTGCTATTCCCTCTTTTTCTTCCACCATCCCCATCTACTCTGCATGTGTCCATCTGTCCTGCTCTGCCGACCTCTGCCCAGTGCCCCATGCCAGCATGCTTTATCATCCAGTAACCCTTCTTGTCAAGCAGCACATGTGCTCAATAGTGCTCAACCAGTGCTAATGGGGCTTGATCCAAACTGATAGGCACTGCCAGTGACTCAGGTTTGGACCTATCACACTATGCACCTTTGACATTTCCACATGCCTCTTCAACTGGTTTCAGCATGCTTTCAATGCTTCCTCCACCAATTTAGTTCTCATGGACTGCAGGCACATACCTTCCAGCTCCCCAAGGGCAAAGTTGTTGATCTATTAACTGCAAAACACAGTGAAGGCTATTTGACATTGCTAGGCAATAGCAAGGGTTGGGGTAACCCTCGCGGGACGCGGGGACGGGTACGCGCGGGACCGGGTACGGGTCAGGATTCTGCTACCCGTCAGCTTTAAAACAAGCCCTAGAACGTCCAAATCAGACCAGAATTGAATGAGTTATGCTTAAAACAAGTGTATATAACACTTGTTTTAAGCATAACTCATTCAATTCTGGTCTGATTTGGACGTTCTAGGGCTCATTTTGACGGGATTTTACCCGCCCAGACGGGAAAAAACCCGCCCGGGTGCAGGTACGGGGCAGGCGCTAGGTAGCCGCGGGACTACCCCTGCTGTTCCCTAGACATTGCCAAGCAATGTGTTATCCCAACAACAGCAATTTGAGCCCCAACAGTGCAGACCCAATTTGGTTTCTCAGTGTCTAACACCATGGTAACAAACCACTCTCACAGTGTGGATCTGTCAAGCCAAGACAGGCATTCTTGGTTGGTTCAACACCTTCCATCACAATGGCCAGTAATGGTGGCAGCAACACACTCTTGTTGGACTCAAGCACCCAGCTGCCTACTGGCCTTGTGAATCTTATGCCAATTTTGTGCTGTATATGTAGATTAGCTGTTGTCCACACCTTCATCCCTTATGCATAAACAAGTGGAAGTTATAGCCATGGTAGCAGTGGGGTCTCTGATCCACTTCTCCAGTCCTTTGAAACAGTAGTGTCCTGGTAGTGAGAAGGGATGGATAAGCAACACAGGCTATATGTTGTGGATAAGATGGTCTCTATCTCTAGCAACACGATCTTGTGGTGACCAAACATAAAGTGACAAACAAGGTTCTATACATGAACATAGAAGGTCAGATACTTCAAGTTAGCATGGATAAGCAAACCATAATACCTTATATTCTGGTGACACTGAACAACACAGAGCTTGCATTCAAACTCACAAGTTGCAGTAACCTGCCTCTGAGTGCCTCATCACCATATCATTGCTGCTTCCCTCATCACCTTGTCATTGCTGTGCCCCATGTTGCCTTGTTGTTATCATGGCCTTTGTCACCTTATCATCATCACCCCCCCTTATCATCTTTGTGTCTTCAATTGACAGAGCTGTTACTACAGTGCATGTGCACATATAGACACTGTTAGGGCAGCACATTCTACCATCCGCTAGGAGCTCAGAAAGCCTGATTGCCCTTTTACTAGTCTCTGTTTTGTGGGTTAGCTCCTTCTGCCATCTCTGTCCCATGTTCATGCTAACTCCAAAAGGACATAGCCATCTCCACAGAATTGTCCTGCCACCATTTGTTATGCATGTACAGTTATCTTGTTGTCATGTTGACCAATTGCACACTTCACCACATTTACTGGTACCTGTATGTCACATTTTCTTGTTTCACCATGATGCCCATATCTTTTATTCATCCAATGTTTCAGGTTTGTACCAGGTACATAAACCATTCACTTGGTGAAATTTACCCAACTCCTCTCTCCAGCCATCATGGTGAAGTTGTCTGGTAACACTGTTACCTCCTGCAAATCCTCTGGTGTGAAAGGTGTCAAAAAACCCTCAGCAGCTGTTTCTGCTATTGTTCAGTCATCCAAGCATGTGTAAGCTTTGACACCATCTTCTAAGGTGTCTTCCATTGCTGGGAGCATCCATTTGGCTTTGCCAAGTATCTTCAGTGGCTCAGGTATATGATATACTTTTGTAATTGTTTCTGCTTGCTAATCACTAGTAATAGATAATGGCTTGACCTTCAAGCCACTGTCTTCTTGATATTATCAAAGTGGCTGAGATATATGACTTGTGCTCACTTTTGTGTTTAATTCCAACCTGTAAAGGGCCCTTGAGTCACAGAGGACCAAGGGGACTGCAATGGAGAGATTAAGACTATATTTCATTATAGGGAACAATATACACATACCTGCAATGGAGAGATTAAGACTAAGGGAAAAATCCACCCCACTGCAGCAAATATCAACCTGACTAAGCCACAACTTCGCTAAATAAGGAAAGGGGTTGTGGTGTGTTGTTCTGCCACAAAATTAGGGCTAAGGTGATGCCTTACCATATCAAAATAAGTAAATAAACACAACATTTTGCTTTGTCAATTATTGATGCCAATATCATTCTTAGTCTCACACCAGCCTCATATTGGCAAAAGCATTTCAGGAGATGCTTGTACAATTTGGGCTCAAAGACAAGGTTCATTTAGGCTTTAGCTGACTGCATTGTACTGATTGTCAATTAGTCATTCAGATTCTTGCACTGAATGCCAACAATGCCACACCCAATGATATGCAGACTGCTACTCTTGCATTCATGAAAAACTCCTTTGAAGAAGCTAACTGTGCTTGCTGCTTTAGTTGTCTGCCAAAACCCTCCTCAAACCATTCAATGTGGGCATGTCCTCAACAAATCTAGCATCAGAAGAAGAGGAATCCAGCAACCTTAATAATAAAGTGCAGATGCTTCTGGATGAGGATGCTGTTGGTGACAATGAAATGGATGGTGATAAGGACAGTGACAAAGAGGTATATGGTAACAGTGGAGAGGACCTAGATGGTGGTGATAAACCTGATAATGCCAATAGCAACAAGACTGATAAGTTAAATCAGTTGGATGAGCAAGAGCAGGAAAAGGTTTTGGCAGACACATCTGATGTTTGAGAGACTGTCACCAAGGTATGTTCTGATCTGTTCTAGCTTTATCTTACTTACTGTCAATTGTAGGTCTGGCAATTATCATTCATGATTATTCACTTGACAACTATTGCTCTCCTGGCCTAGTGAATGATCTGTATACAACTTGGGTTCAAACCAAATCTAATTTCTTGTGATGTTGTCACACAGTGGAACTTGACATATGACATGATGGAATTTGCACTCAAGTACTGACAACTGATCAATGCTATTATAGCAAACAAGGAACTGAAGTTGAGGAAGTATGAACTCAATAATAGTGACTGGACCATCATTGGAGACTTAGTTTGTTATGCTCCTGGGCACTTGGCCCACATTTTTCTTTCTTTTCTTGACTGTTATGTACTTATATGACCACATGATCACTTCTCACATGACTGCTTACCTGTACAACAGAGCCATCTTGTTGGGAACTTCATTGTTCCCTCCTTTTGTATGTTTCCTATTGTTCTCCCTCTATGGTAGTCTGTGACCACCATTGTTCGTAACTCCATTGTTCTGTGACACTTATTGTTCATGACTCTATTGTTCTCTCCTTTTGTACACTTAGTCAGGTAGCTGCCCTATTGTATATAAGCTGGACTTATATCCTAGAGTTGGGCCTTAAGCCTGACTTAGTTTGCAATCTATTGTGTTCAAAGTCCTTGTTGCTTGACCAACCATTTCCCTTATTTCTTTCTTTGAGATTATCTTCAAGTCCTTGAAGATACTCCCCTTTCCTCTTTATCACACCCCAGACATTGGTCTTAATAACCCTTTTGCCTTTATCACTTTCCAAAGCACTTTAGGTTACTAAGGAAATTACGACCCTTGTAACTTCGTCACTGCCACATGCCCTACCTTTGCGCACATTGTGCCTTAAGGTTCAATAGGCCTTAACATAGTTGCTGTGCTTGAGGTAAGTTTATTATCTCCATACTAACTTATGCTAATGCTATCTTCTTATAGCAATATAAGAAGGCTATGCTTTTCTTTTCCAGCAATGCAGCAAGTATTGCTGCTGTTATTCCTGCAATGGACTAACTCTACAACATACTCAACCCCAAGATGAAGAAGAAGTATTATCCATCAATTCTTGTTGCTTTGAAATTGGCCCAGAAAAAATTGGATTGGTATTACTCAAGAACTGACCTCTCATTGGTCTACAGGATTGCTATGGGTAAGGTAATAGCTTCTAATTCCTAATGTCTGCTAACTATTTCCTTCACAGTTTTACACCCTGGCCTCAAGCTAGAATACTTCTGGCAGCATGAATGGGAAGCAGATTGGATTGATATGGCAGAGAACTTAGTCTGGGAGGAGTATGCTGTCAACTACCAGAGTAATGAGGACATTCTAGGTGATTGTTGGGAACTCACTACTTTATTGGTAGCAAGACTTGACAAGGGCATAGAGTTGAAGGTGACTGATCCAAAGGAGCAGCAGTAAGATGTTGAGGAGAAAGAGACAGAAGGCAAGGAGAGGCGGGACATGGTAGACTGCTGAAGATGATGAAGGAGCTTTGTGAGGCTCCAGTGTGGGTGGTTGACAAGAGAACAGTCTGAGGACTGTTCACCTAAATTTGTAGGTCTTATATACAAATACAGGGTGGTCTGTATGTAGTTTAGGGTAGGTACTATTACAGGTCATGGGGGACTGCACAGTCAATGTGCAGTAACTGTGGATTACATCATATATCTTGATTGGGGCCTTGCCCCAATAAGTCATATTTCTGTTGATTGAGTCACATCACATCTTTGTTGATTATTTAGTGGATGCATCTTGTTGATCATTCCCACGATCTTCCACATGTTGATCAATGGACTTGGTGCAAGTCCAAAGTGTGTTTGGTCATGTGACCTTGTTGATGACCAGTTCCTTGATAGGTCATATGTTATCTTCCCAGGGTCATGAGGTCGTATCTTTCTAGGGTCATGTGCCATTAAGTCATATGATAGCATAGTGGCAGAGGGGTCATATGATGAGTCATGTGTAGGGTCATGTGATAGGTTCCCATGGTCATGTGATCCTGAAGTTACAGATTTGTACACTGTCAACATACCTTGGTTTTTTCACCTAATAAACTATAACATAAACTCAAAAAATTTTCACAATCTATATTTTGAAACTCTTCTGCATAAACTTTATGTTTATTCTATTTTTTTGTTGTGACAAAAACTGTGAAAATACTTTAAGTTTGACCACACTGAAAAGACAATAAGGTTTTCTAAGCATTGTTTCTTTGCAAAAACTGTGCATAGATTTAAAGTCTATCCACACATTATCACAAAGTGACAAGCTGCATGAAAAAAGTTAAAGTCTATTGTTGTCACACTTGTCACACAGTCTTTTCATGGTTGTGAAAAAAAAACTCTGTTGTTGTCACACCTGTCACATGTTTTTTCACAATCAAAATTGCCACTTCACCCTGATAAGACTTAAGCACATGCACAGGACTGATAATCTTTAAAAAATAATTCCTGTTTACAAATTTAAAGACATAAATCTAATCTAATCTACATCAGATTGTCCATCATTGATCTTTGTCTGTCTGTACTCATCAATTGTTGTCATCTGTTGTCAATCGTTATCATCTGTCATCAATCATCATCAGTTGGTTATCAGTCAGTTAGCACTGCCTTGTTTGTCAGTTGGTCATCATCTTCTCATCAATCAGTCATTGTCAGCTCATCAGTGGTTGTTGTCTCCTTGTTGGTCATTGTTGGCTTGTCAGTTGGTCGTCACCTCCTTGTCAGTTGGTCGTCACCTCCTTGTCAGTTGGTCGTCATCTTCTTATTGGTCTGTCATCATCACCTTGTCAGTTGGTCGTCATCTCCTTGTTGGTCTGTCATTGTCCTGTCAGTCTATCATTGTCACCTTATCAGTCAGTCATCATCAGTTGTCATCAGTCATCATCAGTTGTCGTTGGTTGTCATCAGTTGTCATCAGTCATCATCAGTTGTCTTCGGTTGTCATTGGTTGTCTTCAGTCATTGTCAGTCATCATCAGTCCTTACTGGTCTTTGTCAGTCATCATTGGTAGTTGGTTGTCGTTGCCTTGTCAGTTGGTTGTTGTCATCTCGTTGTTGGTCATTGTAGCCTTGTCAGTCGTCATCAGTCAGTTATCATCTTGTTGTCAGTCATTGTCATCTTGTCTGTCTGTTGTCATTGCCTTGTCAGTCAGTTGTTGTTGTCTTGCAGTTGGTTGTCACCACCTTGTCAGTTGTTATCAGTCAGTTGTCATCTTGTTGGTCAGTTATCATCTTGTCAGTCAGTTGTTGTCACCTCATCAGTCAGTCATCGTCTCCTTGTCAGTTGGTAGTCATCTTCTTGTCAGTCAGTCATCATTGGCTCATCGGCAGTTGTTGTCTCCTCATTGGTTGTTGTTGGCTTGTCAGTCTGTTGTTGGTCAGTGGTTAGCTGTCATTGGCCAGTGGTCATCTTGTTGTTGATCAGTTGTCATCAGCTCATCAGTCAGTTGTTATTGGTCTATTGTCAGCTGTCATTGTCCTTTGACAGTCTGTCGTTATCTGTAGTCAGTCAGTTGTTGTTCATCGTCGTCCATCATTGGCCATCATCATCCTTTGTCAGTCTGTTGTCAGTCAGTCATTGTCCATCATTAGTCAGTTGTCATCAGCCGTCGTTGGTCATCAGTCAGTTGTCATTGGTCGTCAGTTGGTCATCATCTGTCATTGGTCTGTTGTTGTCCATTGTTGGCTGTTGTTGTCATTCATTGTCGGCCATTGTTGTCCTTCATCAGTCTGTTGTCAGTCAGTTGTCAGTCAGTCATCAGCTGTCATCATCAGTTGTGGTCATGGTCATGGTTGCCTGAAATGATGCAAGGAAGGGGGGACTCACACCAATCAAACCCTGGAGATCACAACATCAACAAGACGAACTTGAACAGCATGCATGGAATGTTTGTGGTCAGCCTTCTCCTGTTCCACACCAGTGCATCCAGACACAAGAAAAGGAGGTGGAACTCAGAGGTCTGCAAAATCTGGGTGTCTCTCTGCTCAGGCAGCTACACTCTGGCCTATAGGGGATATTGACAGAGGACATGCTGGGGCAACGATGTACCATGAACTTGTCAAGGGCATTGAAGGTTGGACAGCCAAACAAGATATTGAGTCCAGTGAGTTGATATCCAGGAGTTTTTGTGGAGGAAAAAGATCCGATTTGAGAAGAAATGCACAAGCATTCACTGTGGTGTTGATCATGTGTTGCATCTTCATCATTCCATGTCATTGCACACAACACCCCCTTTTCGCTCTGTGGGCTCATACCAATGGACAAATCTCACCTCTGGCACAGCACCTGCCTTACTTCCCCTCTTCAAGGCACACAAACCAAGCGTGGCCTAGCGCATCACCATTGGCATTGTTGGCTTCTTGAATGTATGGCAAAAGCAGCCTGATCAATAGTTGGCAGTATTTGCCCCTCTGATGGTGCGTTGCAACAAAGGTGTGTGCTGTTGTGGCGCAGCTAGGGCCCACAAAAGAACTGCAGTCTATTCAACTTGAGTGTGGCCTGCACATCATTGATTAGCTGGGGGTCATCTTTGACGATGATGTTTATATTCAGGTGTTAAAATCCGACCTGTAAAGGGCCCTTGAGTCACAGAGGACCAAGGGGACTGCAATGGAGGGATTAAGACTATATTTGATTATAGAGAAACAATGTACACATACCTGCAATGGAGGGATTAAGA
>Ga0307510_10008906_pt1 | contig 11955 bp, 10 predicted proteins | sample 12_EM_MG_FD_207224 | JGI IMG/M metagenome (GOLD analysis project Ga0307510, IMG submission 207224) | Populus trichocarpa ectomycorrhiza microbial communities from riparian zone in the Pacific Northwest, United States - 12_EM | ecosystem: Host-associated > Plants > Roots > Unclassified | place...
CCTTTCATTTTCCGATGCAATGGTGTTGAAGTTCATCGCGCCAATTCTCACCGGCTTTTCAGCGGCGATATTCCTAAAGGAACCCCTCTCTCTCAAGCAAGTCATGGCAGGCTGTAAGCATTCGTGACCAAGTCAGCACCAACCTGCTATTTCATGATATGACAGTGTGCAGCTTCTTTGGAGTGGTACTGATTGCCAGGCCTCCGTTTCTTTTTTGTGCTTTACCGGGGAATCCGTCGGATCATTTAAATGTGGTTACGCCAGGACAAAGGATGATATCTGTCACGTTAAGGCGACATTGTTCCTCTCATAATTATTTTGCTTATCTCGCGTCGCAGTGCAGCTCTGGTTGGCGTCCTTGGCGCGACTTGTAGTTGTGAGCTCCGTTTTCGCCACCCTAGTCTTCACCCTCAGGCTTATCCTTGTCGTCCCCAAAGACACACTCCTCCGTGCGATTGGCAAGCAAGGAAAAAACTCCGCAAATCCACTCCACGTCAACGCTTACTTCTCTTCGCAATGCGTGTTGATTTCAACAATAAGGTGTGTTCCCGTCTCCTCTTGTTTCCTTACCAGGAGACTCTCTAATCGGCCATCCAGTATGATAATATTCAAGGTTTCCCCAGTGATCCCTACGCACGTGTTGGGGCTTGTCATACTGTTTTTCGTTGGCGCATTCGGCTTAATCGCGCAGGTGTGCTCCCCAGTCTCTTTCTTTCAAGCTGATGCTGATATCCAAGTTGCGAAGACGCTTCTGACCATGGGTTTCCAACGGGAGACCGCCGCGCGCGGTTCCCTCGCCATGTTCACCGCAGTACGTCTTCCGCATTTTGTTCGATTTCCTTAAACGAGTGATTCGACTGTTATAGGTTGTGTTTGCAGTTGTGCTAGAGTTCATCGTTTTTCACACAACGCCGACTCCACTCTCTATCTCCGGGGCGATCATAATCATAAGCACGGCCATCTACATCTCCGTAATTTGTCCTCTTTCGTCTCAACTTGGTTAGTGCTCATGCCCCATCAGCTGACAAAACAGGCTGCTACCCAACCAGCATCTGATGCTGGCATAGAGCGGGGATCACTGGGCACTCCAGCGCGCGGGGATGATCGAGAAGTGCGATGATTATCAGAGTCGATGCGTGTTTCCCAACTGATTATATCCGACTACAATGTACGGATATTATCCACTCCGAGTCGTCCCTCACTGGCACCTAAAACCCTCCCTTAGCTGACAAATAAGACCGACTCGAACCCAACCTTAGCCTCGAGCTCGAGCAGCCCAACTCTCACTTATCCTGACTACGGCGCCTATCCTCAACCATGAATAGCCGAGCAAGCTCTTATGGTGTCTGTCATAAGGCGTAACTTGTCATCAATCAATTTACGTACTAGGATGAATGTGGTTTGGGAAGATAGGGCCCTGTAGGATACAGGACACACGTGTTGGAATGAGCACCAACAATTAATCACGGAATGTAAGCTGAAGCCAGAATTCAAAAGTGATAGCAAAAATGTGCTGTATACAGTAGTGAAGTTACAACTCCACTTGTAGTATTTTTATTTTTACTGGTGTCGTATCCACTGCCCAAAGAGGTTGTGAGCATCATCTTCTTCTCATACCACCACCATCCCTAGGAAATAGATCCAAAGGCTGCTGGTTGTACTAGCTACACATTGTCTACAACAATACACCATTCCCGCTGCCCACCTTGTCAGCCCTCCCCTCCTCACTGCCCTCGGCTTCGGCCACCATGTCCTTCCCCCCCCTCGACCCCGACTCGTTCCGCCCTGCTGGGACCAACCAATCCTCTTTTCAAGCCCCATCCGTCGTCCTCGACCTGCTCCCCCTCTCCCAACCCAAATCTGACCTGTCGATTGTCATGGACATTGACAACTCCGTCGCCATCGACCGCGTCTGCGCCCTCCTCAACATAGACTTCACTGAGTCCTGGGCTGCCTGGATCCACCTCCTGACGTCGCTTGTCATGGATGCCCGCAACGGCCTCCTCTCCTCCATCCAGAACTCCTCCCTGAGCAGGTTCTCAAACCTCAGCCCTTCAGAGACCACTCAACTCATGTTCCTCAAGCGGTCCATTGAGTCCCTTGATACTTTCTTCGCTGATACCCAAGATGACCCTAACGACTGGATCACCTGCATGGGGTGCGTTACAACTTTCCAGCTCCCTGTCGGCAAGGAGGACTGGGACGCCATCCTCTCTGACTGCAGCGGTGACATCACTGCTGTGCGCACATGCATTATCGACAAGGCGGTTGATGCAGCCCATCTCCACGTTCAGGCATGGGTTGATGGCGAACACATTTCCGCCCAAGATGCCACGATCCAACGCCTCGCGTCCGATCACTCCCCTGACATTTCTGAAGTCATCTCCGACCCTTGTCTGATCGAATGGTCCCGTCGCCTCCTCGAGGTGATGAAACACCATTTCACGGAGACCCTCATTACCAAGGCGTCACAGACCCTCCCCACGTCCCTTTCCGACCGCCTCGATGCTGAGCGTCAGGCCAAGGTTGATATGGCCCGCCGCAATGCACGCGCTGAGGTGAAATACCTCTATCACGCAGAACTGACCCGTCTCCAGTCCAGCGCCCTCAGTGAGGCTGCCCGTGACTTTGAGATGTGGAAATCTACAATGCTTATTCCTGAATGGCAAGCGAAAGAGGCCTCTGTAAAAGTGGAGAAGCTCCAAGAGCTCGACACCTTCAAGCATGGCATTGCCATCAAGTTGGAAGAGCACAAGGAGAACGCCCGCCTTGTGGCGGCGAAGTCCCTTGTCCTCTCCAAGACCGAGAGCCATTCCCACCGCAAGGACCACAGTGCAGATCCCACTTGTGCATCCCGCAGCGTCTCCTGTGCGCCCTCCCCGTCTCCCTCCCCCAGTTGGAAACTGGACAAGACGCCGACGAAGGCGGACTTCCAGGTGAGCAGTCAGAACCCCCCCGCTCCTCTTTGTGCCCCCGTAAGCAACCACACTTGGGGCCAGGCTGGACCTAGCGTCGCCCAAGAGGATTCCACTCTTGCTCTTCCCACACATCCCGTTGTGCCATTGGCTGGGCCCGACATCGCGAAAGTGTCGGTGGGGACCCTTGGCGATGCCGATTCTGGCTTACCCGTGACCCCTATGTGCTGTCTCCCTGAGACACTCCCTGCCGCAGCCCCTCTTGAGACTGTGCCCCCGAACGATCATGTGGATGTCGTGATGGCACCGGCCACTCCTTTGGGAGACGCCTGCCCTAGTTCAGCGCGACTGGTATCCGGTCCTGACGTCACGACCGCGGCCCCTGACTCCTCCCTGGTTGTCCCCCTGGTAGAACGCTACCAGTTGGCAACACCGTCACTGACCCCGACTACCCCTGAGATGATGGAAGAACACCTGGTGCACCTCCTTGGCCTCCAAATCGCGGCTTCCCTTGCTCCCATCCAATCCTCAGTCGCCAACATTGGCACTTGTCTCTCTACTCTTGAAGACGGCAGCGGCCCCTGGGGTGAAGACGACAGTGGCCCCTGGGGTGAAGACGACAGCGGCCCCTGGGGTGAAGACGACAATGTCTCTCTTGGCATTGGCGGTTATAATAAAGGCTACGGCTATGGCATTCCCTCTGAGCTCCCTCCTGGAGGTGAGGAACATGTGGATTACCATGTAGAGTCCGCTCCCTCCTGCGCTGCTGCTGAGGATGCCGAGATGGCTGACGCCCATCATCGGTTTGAAAGCCACGATGATAACGAGGACCCCCACCTGTATTTTGAGCTAGTCATTATGACCGCTCAGAACCAGACCCATGACAAGATAGACCCCGCTCATCTCTCCACCCTCGCTGACATCGCGTCTGAGGATTGGGAGGACTTCTCCTCCGCTGTTGGCATCGATCGCCTCCGCGTTCCCCCATCTACTGTGGTTAACGACGCTTTCGTCTGTCGCACCCGAATCTGGCTTGTTAAAGCCCAGATCGAGGATGACCTCAAGCGCTCCCTCTGTGCCAAGTGTGGGTCACCTGTGCCCCCCGCCGGCCCATCGCTCACAGGCCCCCACCTCCGACCAGATGACCCCAGCAGCTCTGTCCCTACCCGCCTCTCTGAACCGATCTCAATCTCTTCTGACAGCACCAAGATCTCCGGCTTCACGGAATCTTCTCCCACCCCTGCTCCTCGCACTCGCCCTGCCCGGTCAGCCCTCGACCTCGACACCCCTCCTCCAGGCGATGGTGCTGGCTGGACTGTTATGGGTGGCAAGTGTGGCCGCTCTTTTGCGTCAATCGCCGCTGCACACCCCCACGCCCCCCCTGCCCTGCCTGCATTGCCCCCATCCCTGTCGGATGCGACCTCTGGCTTTTTGACAAAGCCCCAGCTCGACTCCCTGACACGCGAGCAAGTCATCAACGCCTTTAACGCAAGGTTCTCTCCGAAGCTCGGCCTCTGTGTTCCCAAGGATCGCGCAGTCGCCGCTTTCCTCGATCGGGCATCCTGCCCGACACCCAGCCCTGCCCCAGCTCCCCGCCCTATCACGAAGATGGAGTTTACCCTCGTCTATGATACTCGTGCAGGAGATTTGTCCGCCCCATCAGGCCATCACAGCAACGCCGCCTTGTATGTCCGTGCCATCCAGAAACACATCAAGGACACTGGCACCAAACAGGCCAAGCTGATTGGCGGGCGCTGGACCAGTCAAACATCATGCAACTTTGTCTTGACGTTCAATGGGAACCCCTCCTTGGACGACGTTCTCCGTCTCTGCTCCACCTTTGCGCGCATCCTTGGACCGCACTATTCTATCGCCCCGTCTCGGGGTTATACCTGCATCATTCTAAACTCCGTTCCTACCATGCGCAAGACGCTTGGTGCTCCTCTCCCTTCTGCTGTGGATCTCCGCACTGAACTTGCTTGCAATGTTGGTCTCAAGGACCTCATTTTGCTGGGCGACCCGTACTGGCTAATGGCCAGGCAGCCCAATGCTCGTCACGGCTCCATCTCCGTCGCTTTCCTTGACCCTGACAGTTTGCGTCTTAAGGACATCATGCGAAACCCGCCATTCTTGTTTGGTAACTGCACTACGTGCCCTTGTAAGTACAAGGCTCATCTGTTGATCTCCCAGTGTGTACGTTGTTGGGCACTTGGCCATGACGTTTCCCGCTGCCCACGTCCTAAGGACACCATTGTCTGCCCTATATGCGCAGGCGCCCATGCCAAAGATGAGCACCATAAAAAGTGCCAAGCGGTGTCTAAACACACCGAAGTCTACTGTACCTGCCCTATTGTCTGCATCAACTGTTGTTGGGCTCAGAAACCTGCTAAGGGTCACTCTGCCCTGTCTTTCCCCCTCCATTCTAAATTCCACTCCCCCATTACACAAACGGGCGACTCCTCTGACGAGGAAAAGAAGGGTGTTAACGTGGCTGCGGCCCTGCAGCGTGCCCCCTCCCCAGACATCGTGATGCTCTCTGATGGAGAGTCTCCCACACCCCTGATCGTCGCCCCTGCATCGTCACTATGATTGATATGCCCATATTGATTGTGTCGGTTAATATGCAGCACCGGAATCCGTTGTTCATTGCCTTTCTTCAGGCAACTTCCGCAGACATTGTGATGGTCCAAGAGCCTTGGTTTGGCCGTCTCATCCCTTCCCGTTCTGATACAAACCCCAAGGGAAACAAGGTTCGGGGGTTTGCTGCTCATCCTGGTTGGGAGTTCTTCGCCCCAAAACACCAGACGGGCGACATTTGCAAAGTCGTGACTTATGTCTGACAAACCCTCATCATGTCCCGTGACATTCGAGTGGTGTCACTGGATGACCATCACCTTGCCTCTCCTGCCTCCCAAGCATTGGAGGTGTCCATCTCCAGTACGTCATTTATTCTTGTCAATATTTACTACCACATCGTAAACCATCGCCCAGCCCTTGACCACATTATTCGATCCCCCCTTGATCCTATTCTCCCTACTTATGTCGTTGGAGACTTTAACACGCATTCCTCCACCTGGTCCTTCCTGGGGACCATGGTGTCGAGTTGGGCCAGCCCCCTTGAGGACTGGTTTGAGGACTCCGACCTCTTGCTTGTCAACCCCACAGGGTTCGCAACGCGCCAAGGTGAGGCCCGACAGCATGACTCCATTATCGACTTGACTCTTCTGAACAACTCAGCTTTATGTACTGGTAGATTCTCCCCTGTCTCTGTCTCCTTCCCCAACTCGCTTGGCTCTGATCACGCTGCTCTACTTATTACGTGGACTCCCCCATTTGACCCCCTCCCATATGTACCCACTATTCTCCCTGGCTTCGTTATTGACGACTCCCTAGTCGCCTCCTGGACTAAAGACTTTGCTTCGCTACCTATGCCTCCTATCTCTGACATTGCCTCCCTCACCTGTGCTGCAGATGCCCTCGACACTGACATCTATGCCATGTCGGGGAAGTTGTTTAAATGACAGCACACGCCTGACTTCCAGGGCCTTCGGTGGTGGAATATACACTGTGAGGCCACCCTCACTGCTGTTACTTCCATCCAAGGCAAGTCACACAAGGCTGCCATCAAGGCGCTCAGACAAACCATAACTGAGGCGAAACAAGGGTGGTCCAACGATAATTTCACCACCGTCACTTGTGACACCCTTTGGAAGGCCACGGCTTGGCGCCATGGGCGATGTGCCAACAAAATCCCTCCCCTCCTGAAACTTGATGGCACTCTTGCCACCTTGCACACAGACCTACGCCAAGTTCTGTCGGACCGATTTTTCCCTATTGTCCCAAAACCGGTCCCTGACTCTGATCCCTCCGACCCCATCCCACTCCCCCCTTGGGAATTCACACCCATTTCCGATGAGGAAGTCTCCCGCAATCTCTCCTGCACTTCCAACAAATCCGCTCCTGGCCCCACAGGCATCACCTACAAACTCCTGAAATGGTGCCACTCTGCTGCCCCCTCTCGCCTCACCTCCATTTTCAATGCTGCTATAAGCCTTGGGCATCACCCTTGGCATTCGGCAACTGTGGTCCCCATTCTGAAACCTGGTAAAATAGATTACCAGGTTGCGAAAGCGTATCACCCCATTTCCCTCCTTGAGTGCTGTGGTAAACTCCTGGAGCAAATTGTCTCGAAGCGCATCCTCCTCGATGCCACGCGCTTCCAACTCTTTCCCCCCCGCCAGTTTGGGTCCCGCGACTACCATATGGCATCTGACGCTGTCTTGAGCATGGTCCATACAGTCCAGACCTGCGTTAAAAGTGGCTGAGTCGCTGCCCTCCTCCTCTTTGACATCCAGGGTTTCTTCGATAACTTGCATGTCAGCCGCCTGGTCCACATCTTCCGCATCCTGGGTTTTGCCCTGTCTCTGTGCAACTGGGTCCGGTCCTTCCTCACGGATCGCTGGATCACGTTGTCCTTCAATGGCGAACCCCTCCCGGAGGTTGTCCTCAACCACAGCACCCCCCAAGGTTCCCCACTATCTCCCATCCTGTCAGCAATATACATCCTCCCCCTTCTCCGTCTAACCGAGGTGTGGCGCTTCAGATCCCTGTCATCTTATGTCGACGACGGCGCTATTGTTGCCACTGGCACCACATACCATTTGGTCAGCCAGAAGTGCGCCAACGGCTTCTTCATCGTCACGGATTGGCTCTTACACAACGGCCTCCGCCTCGACCCTGATAAAACAGAATTCATTGCATTCCAACCCCGCCGAGCCAACCCCAGACATGTCGGAGCCCTCCGACCTTTGATTGACCTTCAGGTTCCCAGCGGCAGGACCCTTCAGGTTCGTCGATCGTTGCTGGTGCGCTATCTTGGTGTTAAGGGCCAAGGACCCTAAGGTGCGACGTGCACAGGTTTGTATGTCGGTGGCGGGACTTGTACGTCTAGGGATCACAGGTAGCAAACACTGGCCCTAGGATGCTGCTGGGGTGACTTGTCTGCAAGTGTGCACGACGGTGATGACTTGTACTTCAAGGGTTTCGCGTGATTGCGAAGACTTCCTTTGGATGTCCTGGTATGACGGGTCTGCACGCGTGCAAGACACTAGTGGGGATAATGGAAGATGTAAAGCAGAGTCTCGACGATGTTCGAGACGACTTAGAAGGGATGCAGGCAAAAACTGAAGGCGCTGTGGAAGCTACAACACTTGGGATTAAACCAAGTCAGGCTTAAGGCCCAACTCTAGGAAAACACGAGGGTTTATATACATGTGAGGAGGCTGTATGACTCAGGCATAATACGACGAGTACTTGTACTAGTAACAAGTCATAGTCCAAAAGATGGAGTCATATACTGCGGAACTGACTCACGCATGAAGGTAACAAAGAGGGAGTCAGTATGAGTCATAAAACAAGGCTATGAAGAAAGTATAGTAAGCGGGCCGAGAATCCGGAAGCAAGGCTGAGGTAAGCGAATAGAGACGAGTCAGGGGTAGGGATAGGGTCATGTGAGGTCAGGTGAGGGAGTATCAGGTGATGCGCAGGTGACTTGGGAGCAGGTGATATAGGACAGGTGACTTTGAGGAGCAGGTGACTGAAATGGCATGTGACTGGTCATGTGGGTGGTCAGGTGACTAGTCAGGTGATTGGTCATGTGATCGAGATGGATGGGTGGTTGGTCACGTGATGGGAAAGGCTTAGTAAGCAGGTGGAAAATGAAAAATGCACCCTGCGTAAGTCCAAGAACATAACACTTGGCATCTTCATCGACAATAAGTTCAACTGGGAACCCCACATTAAGATCATGGCTGCACATGCACAATCCTCTTTCTGAGGATTGCTCCTCAGCAACTCAGTTCATGGAATCGATTTCCACAACTGGCACATCATCTTCCATGCCATCACACTCCCAGTTCTACTCTACGGCCTCCCAGTCTGGTCCCACTGAGCTCTGAAATCTCTCATCCATATCCTCCAAGTTGCTCAGAATGTCGCTGTACACAAAATCAGCGGCACTTTTTGCACCACCCCAGTCGAGCCTCTACATAACATGCTTGCCATCCCACCCATCAAATACACCATCGCGAAGTACCGCAAGGCATTTACCATCCGCCTTTCGAAGCTCCCCCCCACCGCTCTTCTCTGCACCCTTCCCTCCAATGACCCCTCCGCATTCTACCTCCCCCCCAATCCAATTCCCACCCCGCTTACCTCCCTCCTCCCCACCTCCTTTCCTGTCTTTTGCGTCCCAACAGGTCTTATGTGGTCCCACCCCAGAGTCTTTACCACTCTCGACGTCCTGGCAACACTGGCACAATCTGCGACCATCATCAACCTTGCAAACCAACCTCCTGCGGACCACAACACTGTCCACGTATACCTGATCCTACACCCTGACCACTTCGTTGTCGCCTTCCTCTCCTTCGCCAATGGCACATGCATCGAGTGCGGTTTTCGCACTAGCCATGATTGCACACTTGCTGCTGCAGAAGCTGCTATTGCAGGTGTCCTCTCTCTTGGACCCCACCCAGGCCAACACATTCTCATTTTCGTTCCAAATCGGAACCTTCACCACCCCCTCCTGTCCCTGGCGAAGCACAAATATCTCCCCCAGGCTACCCTGTTTACAGGGGCACTTGGCATGCAATGCTTCCTCCATCCGGACATTACCATCACCATCCACCCTCTGGCCGTCAAGCTTAATAGAAAGCCCACATGCACCGACCCCCGAATCTTCCCCTGCAACTGGCTGGGCCCCCGCAGAAAAGACTTCAACCTTGCCAAGTTGTGAGCTGAAGCACAGTCTCACCATATCCCCAACGCCCTCCCAAGACCCCTCCTGAAGACCCTCCCCTTCAGTTTGTGGAAAGCCGACCAGGACAGCTGTGCGGATCCGCCCCGTTGCAAGTGGATGGGTGGCGTAATCCCAGTCCCTGAGTCCTCTCTCCCTTCTGACTTAGTCATAGGGTCCCTTTCCCTTGGACAGTGCCGCACCATGTGTGCCGCCCTCCAAGTCTTCTTCCAACACTGTTTCTGTGGCGCCTATTCGCAACGCATGCGCCCCACGTCTGGCGATACCACCACCTGCCCATGCACTTACTCACAAACCCCCATCCCGATGACCAAACTGGATCGCGACGGCAATCCTTGGCCGAAAGCCAAGGTGACCCAAGACCAACCCAGGGGGCGAAGGTCCGTCGCGCGGCCATATGCCATGCCTCACTCACTCGTTTCCATTGCTAACCAAGGTGCCGGTTTTGAGGCTCTCATGGCGGAACAACATGCCAACCCATGCCTTACCCCCTCCCGATCCCCTTCCCCTGCTTGAGGTAGCGCACACCCTCTGGCAGCCCGCTATGGCGGCCAGCGACGCATCCAGAGACGCATGGCTCACCCTCAGCAGCGACCCCATACCCATGTTCTCCATTCCGCTTCCCATATCTTATCGGACTGCCCTCTGGTCTCAATTTTTCGCTCTTGCATACTTAAGGACTTCTCCTTTCATTACTTATTCTGGACTGTGAAAGGCGCTGAGGCGCTAGCCACTTTTCTCATACGTAGCAATTCCCTTCTCCGCCTGTTACCCCTTGCCCAGACCCCCCGTGATCCCTTTCTTGGCTGGCTTGAGGCCTGAAGCACTATGTGCTTTTTGTTTTACTTATATCTGTTATGCTCGACAGTCTGCTATATACTCCCTGGGTTTCTTATGTAGTGTTCCCGTAGCACCGCAATGTCTTGTTGTGTAAACAGTGGACAATAAACTCCGAATTCTAAAAAAAAAAAAAAAAAAAAAAAAAAAAAAAAGAGGTTGTGAGGGAACGGGCCGGTCCGGGCGGCAGAGTACCCCTCCCTAACTTGGACGGTTCGATTCTTCCTCTCACGCCCAGGTTTCCGGATATAGTATCCTCTCGCGCAACCCATTCAACATGACTACCGCACATTCTATCAACCCTTCGGAATCATGCAGTCCCTTGTCCTCCTCTGGACCCGGATTACCGGAAGAAGCCGTCCCCGATGAGATATCGCCGCTGCTGCAAACCGGGTCCACACTCAAATCACGACGGAGTCACTCTGAAGGGTGGCCCTCGACTGCGCCTGCATTCTTGGACAGAAATGCGGGGTTGTTCCTCATTGCGGCATCCCAGCTCTTCTTTGCTTTGTCGAATGTCACCGTAAAGTGGCTCAACGGTTCGGACGAGCAGATCCCGATGCTCGAGGTGCGTTGTGCGCTAGAATGCATTTGAAGCTCTGATCTGACACAGTAGGCGGTCTGTAAAGATGATATTTGTCCGGATGGTAAGCACAGCGACCCCTATCTTGCACTGCCAGTAGGATGTTGAATGCTGCCAGGTCATTGTATACGTCTTTTCCGTTGGGTACATGTATGTCATTTGAGGTCATTATCCAAGTCTCGTTACCTAGCTTTATCAGGTGTTGGCAGAAAATTCCAAACCCATTCCTCGGTCCCAAAGAAGTGCGGCCATTGCTGGTGGCGCGAGGTCTGACAGGGTAGGATGCCACGCATGCACCGACGAGTGCCACTCATCGTCGTCACAGGTTCGCCGCTCTTTCAGGAATGTATTTCTCCCTGAAATACCTATCATTTTCCGATGCGGTGGTGTTGAAGTTCATCGCGCCAATTCTCACCGGCTTTTCGGGGGCGATATTTCTGAAAGAGCGCATTTCTCTCAAGCAAATCGGTGCAGGCTGTAAGCACTCGTGATTGCAAAATAGCTTCAGCTTGTTGATTACGAGGTATTAGTATGCAGTTTCTTTGGTGTAGTTTTGATTGCTAGGCCTCGATTTCTTTTTGGTGGTCTACCGGAGAGTGGGATGGACAATGTCACACCAGGACAAAGGATGATATCTGTCACGTCAGGGCGATAACTGTTCCTCTCACGGATGTTTTTTTTTCTCATCTCGCTTCGCAGTGCAGCTCTGGTTGGCGTCCTCGCTTCGACTGGTAGCTGTGAGTTCAGTTTCCGCCACCCTGATCCACATCCTTATCGTTGTCGTTCCCACAGACACACTCCTCCGT
>Ga0307510_10008907_pt1 | contig 11955 bp, 10 predicted proteins | sample 12_EM_MG_FD_207224 | JGI IMG/M metagenome (GOLD analysis project Ga0307510, IMG submission 207224) | Populus trichocarpa ectomycorrhiza microbial communities from riparian zone in the Pacific Northwest, United States - 12_EM | ecosystem: Host-associated > Plants > Roots > Unclassified | place...
AGACATTTAATCCTAGGCTTTGTGGTGGTAGACACAAGCCAAAGCGCCCCATGACAAAAAGGTTTGTGTATAGGATAATTGGAGCTGTCATTGACAAAATGCTCCTCTTTTTACATTATAAATTAAGCTTTTACTTATGATAGGAAGTTTTACCACGAGTTTTGGTTCATTGAAGCATCAAACAGTTTTTATTTCCTTTGTTGACTACCATGTAAAAGGGAAAAAAAGGAAGATTTCAGTAGAAACTAAATTTCTCTTTTATGGGTTAATGTGCCTTCCACATGCTGTAATTGTGATGTGATCTCAACATATTCTCTGAATGGTCTTCTTTTTCAGATGCTTTGGTGCGACAGGTAGCAATGGTGTTCAAATGCATGCTTTTGTTGTTTTACAAGAATAGCAGAGGCCACAATTACCGCAAACAGGTCACTTACATATTCAAATTTTAATTTCTTATATGTTTATGTGTTTACAATTTACTCTTGTCTTATGTATCATTTTACATATTCTGAAAGCTTGTGCTTTTACAGGGTCAAATGCTAACTCTGGTTGAGTATTTTCTGTTACTGTACCGTGCCTTGTTGCCAACACCTGTTTGGTATCGTTTCTTCTTAAACAGGGAATATGGAAGCTTTTTTTCGTCATTAGTCACAGGGTTATATTTAACCTTCAAGCTTACCACAGTTCTGAGGAAGGTATGCTCTCATTTATATAAAATGCAATCTTTCTAGTACCATAATAAAACCATAGTTTATTGACATCATCTGGATCATAACATCACTTTCATATCTAGGTCCAACTATTCTTCACTGCATTGCGGACCTTGTCACATAAAGAAATGTACTATGGTTCTTATGCCACATCTGAACAGGTGAGCGGTCTTTTAATTCCTTTCTTTCCACACATAAGTGTGGAGAAACATAATCTTTCATAGTTAAGCATCATCTTCAGATGCAACTGCTAGCCACTTGGTGAACAAGAGCTTCTGCGAAAAGCCATGCAGATTTTAGCCTGTTATTAATGCCTCTTTTGCTTGTCATTACTTGTATGGATGCTCATGCCAAACATGTAGCCATGCTATTCCTTGGCAGGCCTTTTGAGGGTAGTCCTAATAAATATCCAGCACTGCAATATCCCATTGTTTGCCTTTGAACATTCAAACTTCCAGCTAGAAATTCTCTAAAGACACCATGGCATATATGCTACCCAACTTAATTTCTGGTTCATCATTACTTTTCTCAGCATTAATCGGTTTGCTATATTATATTTATGAATCTTCTGTGTTTGTATTATTTTTTTCTTGTGCACGAGTATTGGCACATTTTAAGTTTTCGTCACTAATTTGCAGGTCAATGCAGTGGGGGATCTCTGTGCCATTTGCCAGGAGAAGATGCATGCTCCCATTTTACTACGCTGTAAACACATATTCTGTGAAGATTGTGTTTCTGAATGGTTATTTTCTCAACCCTTACTCTCTATTTCTTTATGAGAATCATATCTATCTACGAAGATGGATGCACTCCTGTGTGTAAATCATTTTCTGTTTTGTAAGTCTAGGCATTAAATTTTTAGAGTATTAACTTTCATAAAACCTTAAGTTATGAATGTCGTTAGGTATTGTATGGAACTATTAGTGTCAAGCCTGTTGATCAGCAATGAGATTCTATGCTTGGTTTCTATAGCTTTCACTAATCATGTTTTAAAAAAGAAAATGACTATTAGCAGCCAATCTGTGCCGAGAGGTCACAAAATAAATAGTGTCTGAAATCTGGAACTTATATGTGCCCAGTACATAACAATTGAGTAAGTACCAGATCATGCCAATGCCTGCGTTGAGCTTTAGGAAAGATTGAATTTCCAGCTCTGTTTGATGGCTGGAACAATGCTGAGAGTATTGCATCCATTCTGTGCTGTGGCTTTTGTTTCTGAATAAAAGCCATCTTATTCCTGTTGCATGTGCCTCTTTTCTTTTCCTCCATTTACTTGATTACTGATTAAATAACACAATGTATCATTGTCCAGTTGTACTTCTGAAATCTTTGGTATTTTCCTGTCAACTAGGAAAATTGAGATAAGATGATACCAGAGTTGCTGCTTTGGCTGTCTCTTAATTAGCAAAACGCCAACAATAAATTTGCAACTACTGCTAAAAGTCCATGAATTTGCAAAGCATGTTATGTTTTTTGCTGTTTTCTTGTTGCTTCATGTATCCTTCTTTGCATTTTCAGGTTTGATAGAGAAAGGACGTGTCCATTATGCAGGGCTTTGGTCAAATCAGCAGATATTAAGTCATATAGTGACGGATCAACCAGTTTGTTCTTCCAGCTATTCTAAGATATGATGCTTGTTCTTAAACCAGGACCACTTTCACCTTTCAAAGCCAAATGCCTATGCCATTCTACAGATTCTCTTCGTATGTTCTCGGCAGATATTTTTTCGAAGCACTGCTGACAGTTCACTGGATCTAAATGTTGACGTTCTTCTATTTGTTGTAATCCAGAGGTTAGATAGATATTCCGGCCAATTCAATGTATTTATAATCTTTGAACCACAGATGGAGCACTTCCAGATCTTCTGTCAGTAACCACCGCGTTAACTTTTTTCCTTCTTTTTTCTTCTTTTCTTTTTGTTTTTGAAAAATATATTCAATGTATTATATGCTATTGCAACAATTATGGTTAGCAATGCACTTTGCAATGTTGCAAAAGTTCTTATAGTTATTGATTGGCCAAATAAATTTTGTTCCCAAGTCATGAGCATGAGATTTAGACTAGTGTTTAGACCATGTTTGTATGCCGGAAAGTAGTTTTTTTTTTTAAAGTGAATTCCGGAAAAATTAATTATTTTCTGATGTTTGGTAGTGTAATGAAAAATAAGTAGGAAAATATTTTCTAGTGTTTGGTTATGTCATGGAAAATAAGTTGGAAAATAACTTATTAATGTTTTATTTTTTTCAAGTTTATTAAAATAATGAGGAGCAAATCTTACAAATTAAAAAGTTAAATGAGAATGAAATTGAAAAAAAATATAATTTCATAAATTATTTCAAATAAAATAAATAATAATCAAAATAATAGAGAATAAATTAAAAAAAATAAAAGATGAAGAAATTAAAATAATAATAATTAACATTTCATAAATTATTTCAAATAAAATAAGTAACAATCAAAATAATAAGGATCAAATTTGATAGATAAAAAATAATAAGAGAAAAGCAAATAATAATTATAAAAATAAGGACCAAAGTTAATATAAAAATCAAATTCTAAGGGATGAAATTGAAAAAAAAATATTCAAAACAATATATATATAGCAATCAAAAGTTTGAGGACTAAATTTGATATAATCAGCAAATAATATGATATTTTTAAATTTTTCACAACTTCCGGAAAGTATTTTCCACCCAAAATTTCCAGGAAAACACTTTCCTAAAAACCAAGCCAAATTTTTCTGACTGTAAAGTGTTTTCCGTTGACCAACTTTTCTAATGACAAACAAACACAAGAAAGTTGTTTCGTGAAAACCACTTTCCCGGAAACAAACATAGCCTAAGTCTAAATATGATTTCTTATTGCCACCCCACCACACAAACCTACTGTTTAATCCGATACATGTTGAACCCGTTTGGCAACGCGTTAGCGTTTGTGTTTCTTCAAAAACGCACGAAATGGCCGTTTGGTTACAAAATGTTAAACAATCAAAACACATGGGTCCCACCATTTATATGCGGCAGGACCACGATTTGTTGGAAGCAGTAAAATACTGCTTTTTTACGAGTTTCAACATGTGAAACACACACTGTTTTACGAGTTTCAACATGTGAAACACACACTGTTCATGAGTGAATGTACTGTTCACATGAACAGATTTTTTTTTTCAATGTTAATTTTTTTAACAGTCACTGTTCACGTGAACAGTTTTTTTTTCAGTGTATTAATTTTTTTAACATTTTTTTAAAAAAAAAAACTAGTTTAGAGTGAATTAAATTCACTTGCATTATGATGTGAACAATATTTTTTTCCTCGAAAAACTAGTATAGAGTGAATTAAATTCACTCGCACTGTAATATCAATTTTATACCTGATAATATTTTATCTAATTTTATTACACGCTCACAAAATTATGAAAACTGTAGTTCTTATCGGCTGAATTTTGTACGTAATGGAATTATAAATAGTTTAATGAAATAATAAAAAATATTTTATATCAAGTATTATTTATTTCATGATGTAATAGGAGTAGTTAATTCTACAATATTTAAATTTAAAACCATCAATATCAATATATATTTTTTAAAATTATTTTATAACCTCAATTTCAAAAGCATTCTTAACCAAACACATTAAATTGTTTTTTCTTCAACCTCAATTTCAACCACAGTTTTAACCAAACACCTATTTTTTCAAACCAACCTCAACTAAAAGTACTTTTTATAAAACAACTTATTTCAAACCACAACCACAACAGCTACCGCAATACCAAACACACTCGTTATCAGACACAGAATCTTGAATCAATACCAGATGTTTTCCTCTCATGGCAAAGCATGCTGCAAGACACATTCGCCATCATTGAATTCATCGATCCACTATCTCTAAACAGAACCCCAAATTGTTCCACATTTGCTACAGCCTAGCATGCAAATGCATTGATCCATCTCAAATGATGAAAATATACTTGTTTAAAGAACAATTATTTGAATCACTATTGAAGACAGCTTAGACAGTGACCAACTTGGAGTCGCATGAATCCTTGACATCACCATGAATTTTATAATTAAATTCACAGGCAAAATACTCTCGAACAAACTCTGAAGAAAAGCTGTGGTTTTAACATGTAACAAGTTTAGAGTACATAACAGGATGTATACATCGAGGATCAGCCCAACAAGGGAGACTGACAATGAATTACAAGGAAACAAAGACAAACCATGCTGTTACAATTTCAAGCTTTTGTCTGAAAAGAGTATAGAGCATTGCCATTCAAACGGTAGAATACGAGTGTTTTCTTATATCTGCTGCAATTGATGTCGAGCATATGAATTTGGTGATGTGGCACTCTTAGAAACCTCTACAGACCCCGGTGGGGGGACAGGATGAGGCAAGATGTCTTGAGTCACAGGCAGACTTGTACCATGGGAAGCCTCTGTATACAGTGGAGGGGGTGACGTAGGGGGGATGGAGGGAGTATTGGAGACAACTTTCACGGGATAAACTTCAGTTACTTCTTCAGTGCCCTCATCTAAGTATACAACATCCTGCATAGTAAGCTGGTGATATTCAACCACCTCCCTTAAAAAGCGGTTCTCACGAGCATAGACTGAGTTCTCATGTGCCAATCTGGCCTTCTCTGCTAACAGTGTTTCAAGTTGAAGCCGAATCTGGAGTTGGAAAGAAGGTAATCAGAATTGAAATTGCATGATACAAACATAATATCATGTTTCATTTCCATTTGCCAAAAAAGAGAATTGCTTTTTCCCCAATTGATAGAATTAACAATCATATGAAAAATAATAGCACAGTAACTGTGAATGTTGCATGGCAATGCTTACACCTGTTAAAATGTCAACAAGGATCATGTTGTTATGGTCATTGAATTGGGTTCTACACTACGGCCATTCTTTCCTGTTCTCTGTTTTCTTTTTTGAGAAATACTCTTCAGTCATTCTAGATAATAAGAAATGAAAAGCCATTCCTACTCTCAGTTTTAAGAAAGAAACATGGGTCACAAAATTATTTCTAAGGGTCTGTTTATTAGGAAGGAAGGATTGGGAGAAGGATAAGTCTGATAAAAAGCCCATTCAAACTGATTGCAAAGTTCAATATCAATTAGTCTTATGAAAAACACAGCGATAACAAATCCATCATAACATAGACTCTCTTCCGATGACATTGTAATTATATCCACATAGATTGATCACGCGATCAGGGTTTTAGTTGGTCTAGAATTGGATTTGAAGCTCGCCAATAGCAATATGATAACATAAAAAAGAATACATGCCAGCTCTCCTCTTGGCATAGCTAGGACCAACTTTTAGTACGAATAGGGTCTTTTAATGGACTGACTCTTTTGCAGATGTCCATAAAAGCAGAAAGTACAAGCAAGCATATCTTACATACAGTTCCAGCATTCTGAAAATTGTAATGAGCTTTGAAAATCAAATGCTTATTCTAATAATATGATGAAAGGAGCTTGATGATGCTGTCAATTAGCATTAATATCCTTTGGCATGTTCAAAGTAATAGATAAACTTAGCTAAGGCTACCTTATTCTCTTCTCTGCCCTCATTCCTAACATAACCAAGCACCACATTTCTAGTTCATTTTGATAGTTTGTCAGCAACCAGATTATCATCTTCCAGATTATCACAGCATTAGAAGATAAATAAGAGCAAATTGAGAAAAAAAAGAATCATGGTGAAAGCAATGTGTACCAAATCATCATCTTCCAGATTTTCTCCCCTTTCATGATTCTCCCTGAGGAATTTATTTTCCTCCTCCAGCTGAGCACATCGCTCCTTAGCAAAAGCCAAATCTGTTTTAACAGTTTTCAACTCTCGAAGAAGAAGCTTTGCCTTGGCAGCCATTGCCATCGCAACCTGTCACACAAAACAAAGCCAAATTATGTATATTGCCATGAAAAGTAAGCCATAACATCAAATCAATTAGGATGTATTTTCCTGTCAATAGGCTGGTCCAGAGACATAGTACAAGCCCCAGTGAAAAAAGTCGTGGTATAGCAAAGAACCAATGCTCAAGACAGTAGGATACTTACTTAGAAGGCTACTTTGATGAGCAAAGAACCAATGCTCAAGACAGTAGGATACTTACTTAGAAGGCTACTTTGATGAACGGAAGTAGCGGGATAACTACATGGACTATAGAATCAGTCAAAGAACTGATTGATAACACGGGTAGATACATTGGCTCTAACTTTAAAGAAATTGATGTTATTTTGTACTTTGTACAAATGGCAATTTGGCAAAGCAGTTTCTAACTAAAGCTGCACAAGTGTAGGACAACCCACACATGCAAATATACTTCTATTATATGAACAAGTGACACAGCTGCCACCTTACATCGCGAGATGCCTTCAGTTGAAGTTCTTGCTCAGTTTCTTTCTGGGGTTGTTGTCTATTGGTCTGCATTTGGGGTTGTTGCCACATGCTACTCCGATTGGTTGCCTGATTCTGTCCAGCAGCACCATTAGGCTTTTTCCGAATATGCTTACGAGTTTCTTGGATAATATCTGCAGTCCGGTTCTCCACTTTTGTCAGACCATCCTGAAAAGGGGGATCAGCATTAGTGCAATCTAAGGAATTATGGATAATTTGAACATGGAATATGAATGGGGAGGCTCACCTCAACAGCATTACCGATATAATTCAGGGAAGATGAGATTGCATTGAGTCCCTTCTGGAATGCAGGACTCTCTGTTTTCCGATAGGTCTTGTGAGAAGGGTATTGGTTCTGGTACAGCAATAACATCTAATGGGTTCACTTTAGCTCGTATGGAAACACTCACTTGACAGGAAAAAGATATAAAGGGGACATTCAAGTTCAATCTAAGGGTATTTTTAGCATATCAAAAGAGTACAAAAAAAAACGGAATTTTTCTAAAGCTAAGAGCTATTTTATTGGTTATGCATAAAAGAAATGAAAGAAAGTAAAAGGGAAGTGCAGGCTAGAATATTTGACCTTGGGCATAGTAGCAGAGTCAGGGACATGATGCTGCCTAGTAGTGGTCCTGTCAGTAGCTGAATCCAGTTGTTGGTGTTGGTGTTGCTTTTGCTTTTGAGGAGGAGAAGGAGCATTGTTGTTATTAGTATTGAAATCATCATCAAGAATAGATTTAGCTTTTCTAGCAAGAGTACCCCAAAACCCTTGCTGCTGCTTTGTTTCCTTCATTGCTTTCATTGATGTGTACTCGTGATAATAGGCCTTGTTCGATTCCTCCTCCTACAGTAGTAGGATTCGAGCACAAAAAACCCAAACACATTTCAATATCAAGAAAATGAAGCAGAAAGCAAAATGCTTTACAGCAATTAACAATATAAAAATAAGAGAAAAGAGGGTTGGATCTGCAGCAAGGTAATAATAGTAGTAGAAGTAAAAAAATTACCTTGGTAGAAGAAGAATTGAAATTGGAAGAGTCAGGGGAGGGGGAAGTGGAGGGGGAGGGGTGATTAGTGAAGGCGTAAGCGGAGGAGAGAGAGGAGTCTCTGCGGGCAGCGGAAGAAGCTCTTATGGCTTTGGTAGCCAAGGATGTGGAATTGCTCTTATTCTTAATGTTACTATCATTTGGAATTTGAACATCTTCGTAACTCCAATCCTCTTCGTCCAAGGAATAAGAAGAGGACGATGTTGTTGTCGTGATTGGAGATGGCCTGCTTCTGCTGCTTGTGCCTGATGTTTCCTCCTCGAGCTGCTGCTGCTGCCTTCTTCTATATGCCATATTCCGATAGATATTTCTGAGATGATCAAGGCTTCTTCTGATAAAATCTCCAACTACTTAGCTGATCCAACCAGAGAATCAGAAACCCCTAATTCTCTCTTCCTTTCTCTGTTCCCGAGAGAGATTGATAGGGTAAATTTGCAACCGGTTAGTGTAGTAGGAGGAAGAAGACAAGACAAAGAAAGGAAGAAGCAGTTATATTACAACAGACAGACCAAACACACCTGACCTGACCTGGCTCCTGCAACAACGATGTTAATGTGGAGAAGAAGATCCAATTTCAGCTCAGCTCAGACCAGACCTGTTTTATATGTCGCCGCAGCACTCACTACCCCTAGTTTTTACTCTCATTTTCTCCTTTTAATTCCACCATGTCTTCTTCATCAACATTAATTTTTTTTCTCTCTCTCTCTAATATATAAGTGTGATAAAATTGTATTAGTGTTTATCTCAGAATTTAAATTTATAAAATTTAAAAATCTATTCTTTTTTAAAAAATAAAAAATAAACAATACCACTCAAACTCAACTTAAACAAAAATTGGTCAGATTTTATATTTCACCTCTCTCATGCTCTTCCATGAGATTTGAGAAGGGTCAGGAAGGAGATCTTCATGACTTCCCATGAACTGAAGAAGAAGAAAGGAAAAAAAAGAAGAAAAAAGAGGCATCCTGTCCAGTACAAAGTGCAAAGAATCCGAATGCCACCACCTTGTATGAAGTTTCCCATTTTCATTATATTTGGGCTTATGTTATCCATTATGGGCCTGGGTTTGTCACTTAAGTGGGCTTAAGTCCCATCCTGCCAATCCTTTTCTATTTGGCCCATAATAGTAAAACGCTGACTTGAAATGTCCGGGCTTTTTGTTCCACCTCATGGATCGCCATTTTCCGCTAGCTATGGTCAGATGAGAGCGGTCGGTTGCTGATGCACGCACCAGTATATCATCTTCATGTCTGAACATCCATTAATTGACTGTCTCTCTCTCTCTCTCTCTCTCTCTCTCTCCCCCTCCCATCTAGGCACTTGATTTACCCAATCTCTTATATTTTGTAAAGCATTGAGCAAAAATACCAATTGAAAATACGAAGAAATCTGATTTATTTTGAATTCTTTATCAATATTTACGGATTATATCTTTTGTCACCTTTGGACTAAACGGTACATAATCCGTAAATATTGATAAAGAATTCAAAAAACGATCCACCTCTCGAATCTTTTGTAATTTGATGCAGAGAGAAATTAATATATATATATATATATATATATATATATATATAAAAACTTTCGATGTTACGCTGAAAGGTAAACAAAATATCTGGTAATGTCAAAATCAAAGATCCGGGAGGAATCTTGTCGTTTGGACACGACTTATTGTAACTCCTTCTACAGAATATTAATTAAAATGTAACTTCAAGAGATAAAGATGAGAAGATTACTGGCAAATTTGATTCCATGTCGTCCGTCTAGAAAACCATTTTTTATTTCATATCTATAATTAAGCTCATAACATAGCGAGCCCGTGATAAAGAGATTTTTTTATATATATAATTAGTTTACATAAGTGAGATTACATCTCCTTTTCTAACGATTTAATTGCAATGTTATGTTTATTCTGACGACGTGGTACTTATTTTGTCTTAATTATAAATTTAAGAGTCTTTTTTTATTAATTTATTTCACGGTTTTACATTAATTTTACTATAAAAAAACTCTTAAAATCTTGATTAATTAAACGATTTAATTTATAATTTATTTTAAATAAATTATTTCAAATCCCAACCATGAAAATAATATTACATTATCAAACACCAATAAACCATTTTTTTTAGCTCGTCACGGAAGAAAAATCATAGTTGATCACTTGATCCCATTTCCTGTGATTGTCGTTTTTTTCTTTTTCTTTTTCTTTTCTTGGAAACCTGAGCTGTGATTATGGATTTGTTTTTCTCGATCTCTTTTGGAAGGACTTCACTTGATTATGATTTTATGAATTTAAACACGAAACATCACATCAATTGGACAGCTAATGCATGCTACCACGATCAAAAGCAGATCTTAATTCCAAGATTCACACACACACACTCGACGACTCTACAGTCAAAGCATATACTTTCTCCAGATGACTGTCAATGGCGTATCTGTGTGTGTGTGTATCACATGGAATAAGAAAAAGTAATAATTGAAGACGTGTTAATTTAGAGTTTTTCGGATATAATTTCTACGGGCTAGCATCGTCTACTAGTTTGCCCAAGTTTGTTGAAAATATGGGGAAATGGTGGTTGGTAGAGCATGGCGGTGGCCACTATTCCCAGACAAACAAACATGGGTTTTTCTGACGACGACTATGATAATGGAAGCAGTCTTACTTAAAGTATTCATTTGTTTATTAAGGAAAAAAAATTATTAATATACATACAAGAAAAAAGGTTAAATGGCATGAAACAGCAGCTTCAGAGATTGTATTGGTTTATGTATACACACAGACATAAAAACACATGATATGTTTGGTACATGATGCTACAAAATTCAATATACTAGCAAACTTTGAGTTTTTCAGCGTTTTGATAATGAATGATCATTTATTCATGTTAATTTTCTCATTTTTAGAAATAAGAATCTAGAGGTTTGATGACATGAGTTTGCATTCTTGTAAAATAGTCTCTGCTAATGGGATTTTTAGAACCCTTCGATGATTAAATCGATGAGTTTATAATAAAAAATTGCATTAAATAAGCATTAAATTCTAAAAATAAAAATATTTATTCTTAGTTTGTATATAATAAATGTTGTAAGAGAGTGAAATTTATGAACTCTTTACTTAAGTCATTCAAAAAATATTTATAATGTTTATACCGTAAATATTCTTCTTTTTGTTTGAGATATCAGAAATCTACTCTTTTTTTCACATCCTACCGGGAAAAGAGTCTCTTACATCAACATTAAGTTGATGCAAATATCTTTTTATACGGTATTGATGTTGATGGGAGTACCACGTGTCTATAGAAAATGATTCTATATCATTTCGTACATATCATTAATGTTAATGAGATTAACCCTTATAATCAATATTGATGTTGATTGACACAAAGCCAACTCTTGAAAGATTTTTACATAGCTAAGGCATAGAGAGATGACAACTCTAGGTTCCTTATTGTACGTTAGGATCTCGGACGATCCTAAACACAAGGATGTTGATTCTAGCTAGAGTCCCTCAATATTCAAAAACACCTAGATCTAGCGCATAATCGAGTTTAAGGAAGTTAGGTCTGGTACCTTACCAAACCTATAAATATTCAAGACTAAAGTATAATCAAGGACATCTTATATAATATCCCGAGCTTAAAAAAAAAATTGAATCCATCATGCATCTTGCCAGCTTTTTTTTTTCACAGGTTTTAATCTGTGTTTAGCTTTTATGAGGAGTCATGTTTCTGTGTGCCCCTGTGTTATTGGCCCCTGAAGTAAATGTATAGAATGCGCTGATCCATCGGTTGGCTC
>Ga0307510_10008908_pt1 | contig 11954 bp, 14 predicted proteins | sample 12_EM_MG_FD_207224 | JGI IMG/M metagenome (GOLD analysis project Ga0307510, IMG submission 207224) | Populus trichocarpa ectomycorrhiza microbial communities from riparian zone in the Pacific Northwest, United States - 12_EM | ecosystem: Host-associated > Plants > Roots > Unclassified | place...
GCCCGGACCCCCCTTGATTCCCTTCTCGGTTGGCTTGAGGCCTGAAGCACCTTGTGCTTTTTGTTTTACTTACATCTGTTATGCTCGACAGTCTGATATATACTCCCTGGGTCTCTTATGTAGTGTTCTCATAGCACCGTGATGTCTTGTTGTGTAAACAGTGGACAATAAACTTCGAATTCTAAAATAAAAATAAATAAAAATAAAATGGTTAGACCATCAGAGCTATATTTATGAGAACGCCAGATTGATCTTTGCACCGTATTCGTTATGAAGTGTGAAAGGCAATGTCTCCCTCTCACAGCACAGGCTCTCAGCGCTCAGCGCTCAGCCACCACACATATCCCCGATAGTCGCCACAGCCACACTGGCGGCCAGCCTGAGCAACAGGCCCTTTTTGTTCCTCACAGGCCTCACACTCGGACCCGACCCGTTGGGAATCAGTGCGTGTATAACTGTTGATGCATTCAACTCCTGAGACCTGAGCGCTGAGCGCTGAGCTTCGGCACAACTCGGACCCGGAACCGCACACCTCGAAACTTGGCTGGTGATCGAGAATAGTAGCGAAATTTATGATATCGAGATGCTAGTTCTGTAATTGCTCAACGTGCTTACTACGCAAGTGTTCATCCGCATCCTAGCCACCAAGGCCACTCACCAGGTATCTACCCTCGGCACGGGCAGGTTCTGATCCACATGGAAAAAAGACACGCAAGAGTGGCTTAACTGTGAATGGGAGAGACATCGCTACTGTATCAGCCAGTATTCCTCACCGTGTTGGGGATATGGAGTCTCCAGAACGTTACGTCAACTTACATGTACAGTAACATCGTTGATTGGATCTCGTCCATGCCGTCTTGCACAGATGGTCTCGGGGATCACAGACTGATAAGATCGACGTCCGCGCCTGCCGATGGGGGCGACACAAGTGGTCCAAGTTCCGTGTTTTTGCAATGTTTGAGACGATGTGCCCTATATACGTGGAAACAGAGCGGTGATCAAGCAATTGATCCATGAGAGGGCCAAGCCGCAGCGGCATTAATATTATGACTGCGCCGTAAAAAATAATACTGTACTGTAACGGCATTCGAGAGTCATAGACCTTGTATCATAACACCAGGGAAAGGGACATCAAGGGACGCACATGCACGATACTTAGTCCCTTTCTTCACAAACAAACTGGGTGAAACCTCACAAGCTCAACCACAAGATAATTGACCAGCTGTGTGGGTGATGAGGGTTGTAAATCGGTAACCCGCTGACGCCAGGTTGCATTGTTTTGAGTTGTTGCCAAGCCAACAGAACAACACTGGAAATGATGTTATGTAATCAAATCCTGTGGCCGTCTGGTCAAAAAAAACCAAACCGTGAGAAGCGACACATCAGGCATCAGGGCCGCTGACCCGAAATTGGTCCGATAAATGGGAAGGACGGCCATTTCATCCCCTCTCTTATCCCCCTACCAACCACGTCCTGTTCTGCCTTCCTCACGACATGATGTCTGGCTATTCCTCCATATTCTCATCAGGGCTTCTTGCTACCCCACGGCCAAACACTTTCTCCGACTACGTGGACTACTCCACCCCCTCTCAGCCCTATGGTCCTCAAAGCGTGGATAGCGATCCAGACACCACGCCCACGAAGCTGAATACGCTACCGATTCCCTCTTCGGAAGAGGTGATGGACTACTTTATGCCGCGCAGTCGTGCATCAAGCAACGCGAGTGTGGCTTCCTCTGGACTCAACGGTGCCCCGCGTTTGCGGCGACGACGGAGTAGTATGAACATCGGAACCAATGGGTTGGGTGCTGTCAAGAGTCCCCAGCGGAATGCTGGTATCGCTCTTCAGCGCAGTGCGCTAATGGGAACCGGCATTCGCCCCCGCAGTGGTAGCACGGACGTCGGCCCGACCGGCATGCCGCATGCTGATGAAGGAGGCTACGTATTGGCGGCAGGCAGGCCAGTGGGTGGACGTTCTCGAAGCGGGAGCACGGGTGGTACGATGCGGTGAGCAGGCACTCGTCTTCGGTCCTGCTTCCTTGGTCATCCTAACACGATGCTGGGTGTTCTGCGCGATTTAGGCCACGGCGTGCGCTCCGCAAGCCACCTCCCGTTCCTCCGCCAAATGTACCCCTGCCGCCGCTCCCTACATCGGTTGTTATGACAGAGGTCGGACACCGCCGCCCACTTGTGCATCGTGCACATACCGTGGAGAATTTCTCCGCTAGTCCAAGAACTGACATGACCCCATCCTCATTTCTCGGGCCCCCTATCGAACTCATGAGCAACTTGAAGGTCACCGCCGCCATGGGCACCACCCTAACGTCTTCCAGCCCGTTAGCAGAGATCTCTACCTTTTGGGACTCTGGGTGTACGAACGAGAACTGACGAAGGACTTCTGCCTGAAGGACTTCCTGACATATTTTTTCCTGGATCTCATCATCCCATTTAGTTTAGGTCTACACTAATACTTATTTGCATAAATACCCTATTCTGGATCAAGAGCGGTGTTCCCCTGCTACCGAGTTCTCATAGACACCATTTTTTATTATTTTTATGACCCTCATTGACTGAGTCCATTCACAACAAAACGATACATTTCCCTTCTGCACACGTTGATTTGTTTGTAATTGCTTCATGCACGCGCATCATGGATATATATGTTATTTAATGACGACTTCCGACTTGCTTTGATTTGTGTGGCTCCTTAAGTTATAAGATGTGCTTCAACCGTGAATGGATACCACATGTTGTCAAGAAACTAAAAAAGAAACTGTCCCCGAGCGGATTCGAGCCGCTGGCTTCACGGATTTGCAGTACAGACCACAACGTGATGATTTAACCACTAATCGACGGGGACTTGTTATTATGGCACAAATTTTATGTATTCAGCAAAGGACCCCATGTCAATAACCTGTTTGTTTGTTTTTGCAAATATTGTACCCTAATCGTCGCTTCTCACTTTCCGCTCCATTCCCTGTTCGCAAGATCCGGTCACTTCGAACTCATAGCCGAACATCGTTACACCATCGGCGGCACACAATCTCCTCTTCAGAGTCACATACCCTGCGATTTGATCTCTAAGATGGTCTCCCTTCTCCCCTGACTCCACCCCCCAAAAGACTTACCAAGAATCTAGGGTGGTGGTATCCTCGGCAATCACACTTTTCATTGCGTGGTGTAGGCCTCCGCGATTACGCAATAGAACTTACCTCCTGTGGTTGCTCATTTGTTGTGGGTGATCATACGATCATGCGGGTTTGTTGTCTTTAAACCTCCACAGCCTGCACCTCGAGGCGCATGGCTGCGCACAATGAATACGAGAGCCGCGATCGGTTCCTTATTTAGACTGGGCCACGCCTGACGTCGCCAACGCATGCTATGATGCACTAAAAGTAATTTGGACTGTCACTGCAACATGGCCGTGCACACTCCGAAGCGGCATTCATTATAATGTCTTGTATTGATCGTTCAACAATCTGCTGTTGACCCTGAGACCACTGGTCAGCCCCTGGGGTGGATGTGCTTCTTCGCTGTTGTCTGACAGCTGGAGTTTGGTGGATTTGTCCATTCGGTGTTGAATACGCATCTTTCATGCGGTATTCTAGCTGCTTGGGCGGTTGGCAACAGTTGACCTTCTTCGCCACCACCATAAATTCTGAGACGGACTCACATGTCGTGTACTCACCTTCGCTGAGTTCGAGGCTCCTGGATGGCCAGCTTTCTGAAGGCATGGACGCATTTCCGTAAAGGCACGGACGAATGAGAGGCAATATTGGCACGCTATCATACCAATCGAGACGTGTATTCGCGTCGATCAAGTGCATTTGGCACTGGATATCATTCGACGTAAGATACTTGGTGGGGTGCTGTCATTTCTCATCATTTCACTGTCTGGCTTACGTGCAGCCCAAACAGCGCGGGTCCATTCATGCCGTCATGACCGTGAGAAGATCGAGAAGTGAAGGAACGTGAAGAAAACCGTTTCTTCCTCTGAGCCTCGACTCGCAGTTCCTTTCACCTTTGTCCTCCTTCACCACCTCCGCCCCCACACATTTTTTCTCGTCGTGAGTACCTCGCCATCTGAACAGCTTTGTGTATAGATGCGACAACTTATTCTAGGTTTCTTACCATCTGCTTTCGAAAACGTAAATGCGAGAAGTCATATCTGTGCACGTCGGTCAGGCTGGAGTGCAGATTGGGAATGCCTGCTGTAATCCACCTCGTCGATTCTATATACTGCCTCAATTGATTGGATACATTTCATAGGGGAGCTATATACTGCAGAGCATGGACTAGGGGTGAGCTCTGCAACCTACGTACCGTTCGCGCACGAGGCTGATGCTCGCTTCGCTGTCTTCAGCCAGATGGCCGTCTTCAGGGCAGTGATATTGTACGAGGAAATGGTGCCGACGGTTTTAGCACGTTCTTTTCTGAAACATCATCGGGAAAATACGTTCCGCGTTCTCTTTACATCGACCTGGAGCCGAATGTCATTGACGAAGTCCGCACGGGCAAGTACCGCGAACTCTTCCACCCAGAAACAATGATCACAGGGAAGGAGGACGCGGCTAGCAACTGTGAGTAGACGCGCGGCCTCTTTCTCGAAGTGCCATGGTTTTGAACAGATTGATAGATGCGCGGGGTCATTATACCGTCGGAAAAGAGAAGATAGACGTTATCCTTGATAAGGTTCGGCGTCTTGCCGATAACTGCAGTGGCCTCCAGGGATTCTTTGTTTTCCACTCCTTTGGTGGCGGTACTGGTTCCGGTCTGGGCGCCCTCTTACTAGAACATCTCTCGACCGACTACGGGAAGAAGTCGAAACTGGAGTTCTGCGTGTATCCTGCACCTCAGCTGGCGAATTCTGTCGTCGAACCGTACAACTCTGTGCTGACGACCCACACGACCTTGGAGCATGCCGACTGCTCCTTTATGGTAATCCGTTCGCTTTTGCCGCCTCTACACTGTGATCGATTTCGTTTCAGGTTGACAACGAAGCGATCTTCGGGATCTGCAAGAAACACCTCGGGATTTCCCAGCCAAGTTTCACCAATTTAAATCGATTGATCGCTCAAGTCGTCTCTTCGATCACGGTTTCTCTTCGCTTTACCGGTTCGTTGAATGTCGACCTGAATGAATTCCAAACGAATCTAGTCCCGTTTGTCCCCCTTTTTTGGTCGGGTGTTGCCAAAACCGACCTCTGTGACTCGCAGCTTCCCTCGAATCCATTTTCCTCTTGCTACGCTCTCTCCGATCGTACCCGTCGATCGAGTCCAACACGAAAACAACGACGTTGCCAACATCACTGCCGCCTGTTTCCAGCGCGGCAGCCAGATGATCAATTGCGATCCAGTGGAGGGGAAATATAGTATGTCGTTTCAAACGCGGCTTACCACTTGTCCATTTAACGGGTCCTCACAGTGGCCTGCGCATTGCTCTACCGCGGCGACGTCGTCTCCAAGGACGTCAACGCCGCCGTTGCCCAATTGAAGACCCGTCGCACGATCCGATTCGTTGATTGGTGTCCGACTGGTTTCAAGATTGGCATCTCAAATGAGCCACCGGCACACATCCCCGACGGTGATCTTGCCCGTGTGACCAGGAGCGTCTGTGTACTGTCCAACACGACCGCCATTTCTGACGCATGGACCCGGCTCGATCGCAAATTCGATCTACTTTACTCTAAGCGGGCTTTCGTGCACTGGTACGTTGGTGAGGGCATGGAAGAGGGAGAGTTCTCGGAAGCACGGGAGGATCTCGCGGCGCTCGAGAAAGACTACGAAGAAGTAGGCCTCGACTCTGCGGATGCGGAAGAGGAAGGGGAGTATTGAGCGCATCCTTCGTCCACCCGTCTAATTTTTCTTCTGTCACCAATCCTTTCATCGCCACTTCTGTCCTCGTCCACGCACTCGATCATTCCCTAGATTCACTAGTAACTGTCATGTCGGTACGACCCCTCTCGCAATTGTAGTATGGCTGTGTGTTACTGTAAAGTTTAGTTTGCTGCGGTCTCCGTCAGACCGAAACGGGTAAGCGAGATGGATCTAATCTTATCTTTGTCTGCGCGAATTGTAGATCAACGTTCAACCCTCAAATAATTAGCCCGCACGGGTACTTCCTCCACCTTGTGTCATGACGTTGCAACACCATGTCCTTCCCCTCCTCACAAACAGTATGCCTTCTTGCTATTTTCTCTCTCGCCCATGTACATCCTTTCGACGAATGGCGACCGACTCGGGTGCCAACGCTGTGAGCGCTATTTACCGACGCTCACCTCTCCACTCTCTGAATTCCCTTGTTATAGTCCCTGAGAAAAACATCGCTATATGACTTTCATATCCAACATGGTGCGAAGATGGTCCCATTTGCTGGCTATCATATGCCCCTAGTGTATGGTGACGTCGGTCAGGGTGCGTCGCTCTCAATTCTCCAAATTCTTCTGCCGTTTTTGACATTTCCCCCAGTTGCTAGCCATCAGCACGTGCGACAGAGCGCGGGACTCTTTGATGTTGGACACATGGTACAATCCAAGTAGGCTTTATCGACTGTTTTCATTCGTTCGCTCCCGGCTGAACAGACCAAAACACCGTCTAGCTTCCGCGGCGCCGCGGCGACCCAGTTCCTGGAATGGTTAACCCCCTCGTCGCTCTCAACCCTAGCACCGTATACGTCTACATTATCGGTGTTTCTTAATGAACGTGGCGGGATTATCGACGATACCGTGATCACGAAACACGCGCCTGACGCATTTTACGTAGTCACCAACGCGGGTCGGCGCACCGAAGATTTGGCATGGTTCAAGGCACGACTGGCAGAATGGAATACCAGTGAGCGCGCCAAGGACGGGCACGTGGAACATGAAGTGTTGGATGGATGGGGACTGCTTGCTCTGCAGGGTACGTCACAGCCTCCCCATTTTGGATCGGACCTAGTGTTGGCCTTGAAACGAAAATGACAAAAAACTCGAAAACAGGACCCGCTTCGGCAGACCACCTGCAGGCGTTGACATCCTACGATTTACGTGCCCTGACGTTTGGGAGCAGCGCGTTCGTTCCGCTTGAAGGAATCAACGTGCACGTCGCACGTGGCGGGTATACTGGTGAGGACGGCTTCGAGGTCTGTCCAAAACCAACATGCGGCTCTTCATTTACCGGCACTGACTCTCGAACAGATCTCCGTTCCTCCTGCTCATGCTGCTTTCCTCGCGTCGGCGCTCCTCCGTCCCCCTGTCCAACTCGCCGGTCTGGGCGCCCGGGATTCCCTGAGACTAGAGGCTGGGATGTGTCTGTATGGCAACGACCTGGACGAGAGCACTACGCCCGTCGAGGCTGGTCTTTCCTGGGTTATCGGAAAAGACCGCCGTGCCGAAGGGGGCTTCATAGGCTCGGAGAGGGTCCTGGACCAGCTAAAGAATGGGCCACCCAAACGGCGCGTGGGACTCATCGTTGAGGACGCACCAGCGCGTCGTACGTGTTTCATTGTCATGCGCCCCACCCCACGATAACTTAACCCAACCCTCGCCTTTTAGAGGGTGCGAAGATCCTTGCACCTGGGACATCAGACGAAATAGGTATGTGTCATCTCATGACCATTCTCGATCAAGTGCAGTAACACAAGATCTGCGTAGGTGTCGTCACCTCAGGAATTCCACTTTCCCCCACAGTAGGAAAAAACATCGCAATGGGTTACGTCAAGTCCGGTTTTCACAAAAAGGGGACGGCGGTCGCAGTCGAAGTACGCAAGAAAGCCCGTGCGGCCCTCGTCACGCCCATGCCGTTTACTCCGACCCGATACTGGAGGGGTTGAACTACTCGAAAATCTGCTGCTGCTGAAAGGTTTTATCTCCGCCACACTTGTCTATACGCCAGACGTACCAGGTCCTGCGTAAGCAACGCAGAATTCATCCATTGTTATTGCGTATTTCCCAGTTGAGTTCCGTGAGTGCCTTCTTACGGCCAACCTCTTCGAGTCCCACTTGTCCGGTCCCTGCAACTTATGTGGCTGTGTCGTACGGTTGAGCCACGTCATGGTTGTGTATTTTCTATTCCCTGTTTGAAATCTCTACGCAAGGGAAGAATATGGGCCTACGATGCTCACGTTAAATGACCACCTTTGTGAGCGCCAATATTGGCTGCCACGTCCCACTTGAAACGTGGACCGCCCCCAAAACAAGGACCTCGTTGGACAGTACCCCGCCTCTCCCAATTCTCCACTTGGGATCACGAGATGGACACCCCTCGCACTCCTGGTAGAATCAATACTGTGAGTCGTCATCAACAGGACTGGGGCTCGGTGAAATATACCCGTAAAAATTCGCCGACGCAGCGGCCGACATGTTGCGCGAATTTTGCCAGGGTAATAGGATTCTTCTGGTGGGTATCGTCCCGCGCCTGACGTTGGCGCTTCCATACCTCGTAACCGGGCCACTGTAACAGAATGCAAATAAGCGGTGCTGGATGCCCAGCAATCCTGATGCCTGTCCGGGGAGGAAGAGGGGGTAGGGGAATGACCGTCTAGTCCTCACCTTAATGCGCACGTGAAGTGTGCTTCGTTCTCCAAGCTGTGCGCGTGTCTGTGCCCCGAGGAGAGCCCGACGCGGTCCTTCTACGGCCTCTTGGAGTGAGAGGCCCACCGTGTGATCCTCGCGGACGAAGAAGACAGGCCATTGCAAAGTCGCATCCAGGACGTACTTCTTCGTGGCGCCCTGGCCTTGCGGGCCCCACAGCGCTTGTGGCACGACAGTCCCCCCCAATCTGCGGACGTCATAGTCCAACAGTCTTGCTGGTGCGGGCGGATGCTCGTGAAGGGCCGGTATTTCTGTCTCGGATACTTGGCTTGTGAAGCACGCTCCCGGCCAGCCGGGGACATCCCAGTGTAGCAGAGACCTTCTCATGCGTCCTTTGAGCAAGTGTTCAAAGTACCATTCCGAGATTCGGGACCCAAACATGTATGAGAGAATCCCGTCGACCAAAATATCGGCTGGTGCCTGCGAAGCGCACGGAGTGGGGTGGGATGTCCTTCCGGCGTCATCCCTGGTGTGTGGATGTGTTATGGATTCGATAACGGTGAAATGGGGAGACATGGGACAGAGATGCGAGGTGAAATGGATGTCTATGCTATCGGCGAGGGGCGGAGGGAGGGCAGGGCCTTTTGATAGAGAAAGACACTGGCGTTATGCCATATAAAATCATGTCGGGCCCACGTTTGAGCTTAAGGTGCATGGGGAACCTGAGGGTGGTGAAGTACGAGAGTCATGGTAATTGCACATTCGACTCTTTGAAATCATCGGACCCGAATGGGGAGTCGTCTTTTTTGTTCACACCAGTTCTTCAAACCCCACTACGCGCTCCTCAAGAAGCGCTAATATCTGAACGTCACTGTATAGATTGCAGAAGGTAGAGTTGCTCCATTTGAGATGTTAGCATCAAATTGAAGTTTCTGATGTGATTGCTGGTATCGCATTCTGAAACGCCAGTGGATGTCCTGAGACCAGACTTTACCGCCCAACTTTCAAACAAACAACAAAGCAATCCATTCAAAGAAACATCATGTCCTTGACTATCAAAACATCTGGCTTGAGTGGTTCCAAACATATGAATCCAGGGCACCTCTCGTCAACCACTTCGAGAAGGAGATACAAAGACTCGCAATAAGACGCCGTTACGAGAGCGGCACGAGGCGTACATGGTATGGAAAACCATCAGCCAGTCCTTGGGAGGTCTAATGCATCAGGCCCAAAACTGTGCGGAAGTAACTCTTCGAGTGTCGTCTCGCGAAGACCGACACCATTATTGCCGCCGTCCCCATATCCAGCGGGCACGAGTAGGATCGGCATTTTAAGTGCACAAAACTCGCGGATAACTTGACGACAAATGCCACACGGCGCAAGCGGCTGCGCTACATCTCTGGAAACAAACCTCTGATTGTGAGTGGTGGGCCACTGGCACTGGTGGCCCCACTGGCAGTATTAGTAGGGCTCAGAGAGTGACACACGTGTTGACTGCGAGTGCAACGAAAGAACGGGTGCCTTCGCTCTGCAAAGGTGGGATCGGGTCAACGAGGGACAGAATAGTGTATTCAAACTACACAGGACCACGTACCACAGCCTTCACTATAGCAGTACGTTCGGCGCAAATAGCACCGCCTGTTGAATATATGATATATCTAGTTAATCCGCCGTCATCAGCAGGCTCAAAACAAAGGACACACCATAAGACGCATTCTCCACATTTGCTCCCTTGATTATCTGGCCATCCTTGGTGAGGAGGGCTGCTCCGACGCGGAATTTGGAATATGGTGAGTACGACCCATTCTTGGCTACGAAAGTGGTTAGATGGTCAAGCCGAGGTGTAAGGTCGAGCAACAGGAAATGCCTTCAATGGCTGCTTGGATTAGTCGTTCGCGATCTGGGGTGGGTATTTCGGGGGCTTCCGTTGTCATTGTAGGTGGTCTACTACGCTCAGGCGTATTGATTCCAAGATGATGATGTGTATGATTGAGCCATCCGATCCGATTATTCTGCCGAGGCCCGGGTCCCCGGGGGCCGCCGGCTCTGGCTTGTTGCATTAATTGTCACCTCGATTATCGTACACCACTACATTTTAGATTCAAAAAGAGTATAATTGCGCCTAATGGGCCATCGTGGGTGAGCTTGGTTCCCCAACAGCGGAAATGGCCCATACAGGCCAATATTAATCTCTGGGTCGAATTGTATTTGCCAAACCTAATTAGACCGAATGGTTAAATGTGGTCATCATAGCGAATTACCGGCGTATCACCGGTATATCACCAGTCATTTTGTGACATGTTCTATCCCAAGGGCCCTTAAGCTACTGTATGATGTGGATGTAAATGAATCCTATCGACATATGATACAATGCGCTCAGGTTCCGACCCTCCAGCCAGTGATTACTACGCTATCCCCATTTCTCAGCCCATTTTCTGAGTCTTCCGAGATGCACGGGACAGCTGTGCATGTTCCAAGTTATCAGTGGCCTTTGTAACGACACCAGACGGAGATGCCCAATAATGCATTGATCCAAAGCATCGCTCTGCTGATCCATCAGTTGTGTAGGCCCCTGGTCGCCAAGGGCCTTGCGATTCTAGCATATCCTCGTTGCACGTTTAGCAGCATTGAGCGACAGTGGCAAATATGGAGAAATTTTCTGCGCTGTTCTTGTTCAACTTCGGGGCACTCTGGTCATCTCGGGAGGATTGAAATGGTCGTCGTGCGGGTGGCGAGTCGGTCACTTGGAGTGGGCACCCTGAGATCACCGTTCTGGACTGCGCGGAAGCCGGCAGTGATAACTATCCAAGTCCGCGTTTACGGGGAGATGCTATCCAGGATGCTAACTGACCCTCGAAACAAAGGGGGCTGGAGCAGGAAAAGTGAAAGTGAACGCCGTGATTGGGAGAGCGTTTGTGACTTAGACTTCCTCAGGCCTCAGTAGGTGTACAATACTAGGAACGAAACAGCCCGGCCAATGCTCGAGCTACTACCTGGAAACTTGAACGTTGAACACACGCAAATTGCACCGCCCTCAGGTGCACATACCACATTCCCTGAAAGCAACCAGCGTTTGGCATTTGGAATGCCCGTGTCCCAGATGTCCGAGTAGAACCGCCAATATGGTTCATATTTTATCGAGGCTAATGTTATGTAACCTTTGTTTCACACAACTAAAGCGCCGAAGACTCCCCAACGAAACCAGTATTGGGCACCGTTGCCCACAGCCCGCCTGGGGTCCTTTGCGGCCGAGATTGGTGGATCCTGAAATGTCATTTTAGTCACACTTTGTCGGAAAGGCCTCCAATGGATGAGGGACCATACTAGCTTCAAGTTGTGCATGTATCCAGGGAACATTATCCGCAGGGCGTCTAGCTCTTGTCCGGGATACACGTATTTGACACAAAGACAACCTGGTTGCCGGATCCCACTGCGCCCGGGGCCAC
>Ga0307510_10008909_pt1 | contig 11954 bp, 13 predicted proteins | sample 12_EM_MG_FD_207224 | JGI IMG/M metagenome (GOLD analysis project Ga0307510, IMG submission 207224) | Populus trichocarpa ectomycorrhiza microbial communities from riparian zone in the Pacific Northwest, United States - 12_EM | ecosystem: Host-associated > Plants > Roots > Unclassified | place...
GCAGAATAGTAGAAATATTGCGAGATCAATATCTCTTACCTCGTTGATTGGATAACAAATCCGTTCGGTCAATGTTGAGAGAAGGTTGGAAGGAACAACATAGTAAAAAATGAGAACAATCCAACGGTGGACGGAGTAGATGTAGCTCCGACAGCACCACACACTCTCTCTTTCTCTCTTTTCTCTCTCTACACCTCTCTTTTTACCATCCACAACCAAATTGAAATTGCATTGGAAGATCAAGAGAAGACTACTTTCACATGTCCATTTGGTACTTTTGCATATCAAAGGAAGCCTTTTGGATTATGTAATGCACCAGCAACGTTTAAGCTATCTAATATTATCAGACTTGTTATTATAAAACATGCTTAAGTTAGAATTTAATGATCCTTTAAGTGCAATATGATGATATAAAGCCTTAATGAGAATGCACTTTTAAGTACTAATCAAAGGGGCTGATTCTAATGTGTATATTCAGATAGTCCAATAACGAGAGCTCGAGCAAAACAACTACAAAGTGCCTTAACAAGTCCCATTAGTGCGACTGAAGCTTCGATGAGTTTGAGGGCTTGTGAATTGAATGGAAATGGTTTAAATATGTTTGTTTGTCTACAAATAAGGATTGGGTCATGATTTGAGAGTTTTAATGATTTTAGGTTTGCTGTCAGCCCATGGACCAATTTTAGCCTGAATTTACTCCTGTTTAATGCGAGGGAAAATAAAGCCTATTCTACATGATTTTCAAGTTTAGAATTTCATCTTTCCAAATTGTCCAATCATATATGCAATGGAGTTTCGTTCAAAAAGTTATGGTTCTTTTAGTTTTGTGTGTGTATTTGTGTATTTGTGTATTTTATAAGTAAAAAAACGTGTGCTATTTATTATTTGTCTAGATTTCTGAACAAAATCATTTATTTAGGACTCCATTATGTTATTTTGGTATTTCCTAGACTTGGAGGGTTGTTCCAAGTATATAATGATATTTCAGACCATGTTTTGGATTTTTTTGGGCAATAATATTAAACTTTTCAACTTCTCATTCAAAGAGTTTTCTTCTTGTTCTCTCAATTCCAGAATTTGATTGAAGAACAAATCAAACTTATCACTCTTAATCACAAAGAGTGTGGTGGCTTTATCTTGATTGAAATTCCTTTGTGGCGTCTCCGACTTATCAAAGAGTTTCATTCAAACTTTATCCCTCATTTCCATTATAAATTATATAATTTTCAGCCTAAACACCATAAGAAAAACCATATAACCAAACCTACCTTCCTTCATCTTCACATCAGATTGTTAGTTTGTTTGGGTTAGGAAGTTAAGGCACATCATCTTGGTATCAGAGCAAAGGTTTTAGAACTGATTTGGGACTTTGTATATGGATCACTTGGGATCAGAAATATCAAGGATTATGGATCTTCTCTCTTTTACTTTTTTGCTAAGGTTTGATTTATGGTTGTTCTTGTTATTCTTCTCTCATCTGATCTGGGCTGATTGGTTTGTGTGAATTTTGGACCATATTATAAGTATTATGAGACAAATTGGTTTTTTCCTTGATTTGGATTTGGATTAGAACGAGTTCCCTTGCTAATTGTGGTGGCTGTTTGTGACCTGATTTGAAAGACTTTGTTGTTTGGATTTATGTGTGAATTGTGGGAATTGATATACTATGGTTGGTGAAAGAGATGAGATTCCAAGAGGAATCAGTTTGGAACAAGCGCAACTTATTGGCTTGCAATGATCTCATGATGAGATTCGAGAAGAAATGACGGGAATTCGTGATCAGATGAGATTCGGGAAGAAATGAAGAGATGCCCTCATGCAAATGATGCAAAGGAACAATTTGCAACCCCAACAAAGGCAAGCCCGTAAGGTGCAATGAAATGCTATTGTAGAGACTGAATTGGAGCCAAATAGGGATGACGAGGCTGACGAAAGGGGTAGACTGAGAAGACAGAATACTTGGAGTACTTGGAGCCAAATTGGAATTAAACTTACAGTTCTATCATTTAGAGGTAGTAGCTCACCTGAGGAGTACTTGGAGTGGGTTAAAAAGTTGAGAAGATGTTTGATTGGTACGAGTATATTGACGAAAAAAAGTGTAAGGTGGTTGCGTTGGAGTTTATCGATTTTTGTTTGGTAAGTTGACATATGTATAAAAGGAAAAAAAAAAGGTACAAAGAATATAAGGGGCATACCCCAGTTTACAATGTAAACAAAAAGCTTCAAAAACAACAAATGGCCACAAGAAGGCCACAATGCAGAAAACTCAAACCTAGTTAGACTAGCCACAGACAACAATAAAACCAACCAACACATCAGTTTAAGATTCTACGTTATTCACCTTCCAAGCTCTTTGAATCCTAAAATTTTTATTTGTTACTGGAACGTTTCTCATCAGATCGAGCTTGTCGCAAATGATCCCTTCGATTTGATCAAAGACCAAATTTGAATTTCTAGACATACTTACAAAGATACTTGCATTTCGTTCTTGCCAAACACAATACACTGTAGCTATGAAACCTAGTTTACCAGAAAAATTTTACCATTCCAAGTGACAGTAACCCATCTAATCCATTTATCCTAGCTTTTCCTCATTCTAGGAATGATGCGAACCTCATGATCACATGGTCACGCAACCCACAATCAAGATTGAAATCTGATTCTGAAAAGCCAAAATAGGTCTAATAGGAGTGTGACACAATGAAAACCTGTCATAAGGCACCAACACTATTGGAATGAAGTAGAATGATGCCACGAAGCCAGTTAATTTTTGACAAGTTAGATTCAGTTCGTTCAAGAACTGCAGAATGCAATAATCACTCTCACACGTTAAAACTAAAAAATTCAGAAGCAATATTCATTAATGACTGCTAAAATTTAGGTTACATGTGTTTAAATAGTTCTTAAAAATTAACCATAATGGATTTACCCTTGTGGGCTGAACTGACCCACATACAAAACTAACCAAAAAACCCTAAACTGAAAAGCCTATAACCTAATCCCAACAAGCCTTCGATCCTAACTAAAAACAAAGTATTAATTAAGCCCAAACAAGCCTTGGGTTGTAACTAACAAAAATAAAAATGAAGCCCATAATATTAAATCCATGTTTATAGCCTTTCATGAGAAGAAGAGAAGGAAATAAAATATTACAGAACTAATTCAAGACTTATTTATAGCTTTCCATGTAGCTCATTAATCCTAGAAACAAAAAGAAAAGGTAGCCCACCCATGTTGTTTCCAAGTTGTAGTAGGATTCTTTTGTTTCCTTTGTTATCCTCACCTCATGGCCCAAATAAGGTTGGATTGGGCCTCTCTTGCACATGGATAAGATGTACTAGGGCCTCCTCTTGATACTCCAATGGATGCTTCAAATCTGACTTTGTTGAAACCTTCAAAACCAATGCATTCAATGCCTCTTTCAATGCCTTTGTCTTGGACCGAGTCATTGGACCATTTGGAACATGTAACGGGTCTTTGCTAGTGTTTCTAGGCTGGTCCACATCATCACCTCTCTCCTTGAAAGGAATCGACCTTGAATCAAAACTTGTGTCAAACAAAGTAAGATCGACAACATTGAAAGTAACATTAACATCATACTTACCTGAAAGATTAATTTTATACGCGTTGTCATTAATCCTTTTTAAAACCTGAAATGAACCATCACTACGAGGTTGATATTTTGATTTCCTTTGGTTAGGAAATCGTTCCTTATGCATGTGAACCCAAACCCAATCACCAGGTTGGAAAACAACCTGTTTAAACCCCTTATATTTGCTTTAAAAGCGTACAAACTGTTCTTTTTCTCTATTTGCAGTCGAACTGCCTCATGGACAACTCTCACCATCTTTGCTTTCTTTTCACCATCTAAACTTACCATTTCTTCAAAAGGTAAAGGAATTAAGTCCATAGGAGTTAGTAGATTAAACCCATAAATAATTTTAAAAGGAGAAAAGTTAGTGGTCGAATGCACAGTTTTATTATAAACAAACTCAATAAAAGGAAAACATTATTCCCAACTTTTCAAATTCTTTTGAATAACAACACGTAAAAGTTAGAATAAAGTTCTATTCACTATCTTTGTTTGTCCATTTGTTTGAGGATGACAAGTTATCAAAAATAAAAGTTTAGTTCTCAACTTTTGCCATAAAATCTTCCAAAAGTAGCTAAGAAACTTAACATCACGATCTGAAACTTTATTTCTAGGAATGCCATGCAAATGTACAATCTCCCTAAAGAACAAGTCTGCGATTTGAGATGCATTTATTTTATGGCATGCAATGAAATGCACCATTTTTAAAAACCTATCAACCACAACAAAAATAGAGTCTCTACCTTTTTTTGACTTGGGAATATCTAAAACAAAGTCCATAGAGATATCTACCCAAGGTTCAGTAGGCACATGCAATGGGGGTATATAGTCCATGCGGTTGTACTCTAGTTTTTGCCTTTTTAGCACTATTCACAGATTCGCTGCACGTCCATTTTCATCTTTGCCCAATAGAAATGCTTATGCAATACATCCAAGGTTTTCATAACCCTAAAGTGACCCATTAAACCACTTTCATGTGTGCTTCACGAATGAGCAAATCACGTAAAGAACTAGCAAGAACACACAATTTACTCTCCTTGAACAAGTAACCATCCATCAAATAAAACTTATCAAAAGCTAAATGTCCACATACATTATAAATCACGACAAAGTCAAAATCGTTATCATACAATTCCTTTACATATTCAAAGCCTAGCAATTTAATATTCATGGTGTTTAGAAGAACATACCTACGTGAAAGTGCATAGCTACTATATTCTCTTTGCCTTGCTTATACTTGATTACCTAAGGAAACGTTTCAATGTTCAAACCATTTTGGGTGCATATGCGCAAGGAGAGATTTCTGGCCCATAGAAAATCAAAGCTACAACCACGAGGAGATGAGCAATTTCAGATCCTTGAGAGGATCAATGACAATGCTTATAAAGTTGATTTGCCAGGTAAGTATGGTGTTAGTGCTACCTTCAATGTTTCTGATCTTACTCTATTTGAAGTAGGTGATGATTCGAGGTCGAATTCTTTTGAAGAGAGGGGGGTGATGAGGATCAACCCATCACCAAGCTTAATCATGCAAAAAACCCATTGGAGGTGCCAAGTGGGTCAATTACAAGAGCTAGGATAAAGAAGCTTCTATAGGCATTGAATGAGCTTGTTCTGAACATATAGAGCTAGATGGACCTAGAGGAGCTTGGGACACCTAGGGAGTATGAAAGACAACCTCTAATTTATCTAATCCAAGTCCAAGAAGAGCTCAATTTGTGTGGATCAAAGGGCTGTCAGACCTGATTTTCTAAGTTAGGAAGGATTAATTAATGATTTTCCTAGTCTAGGAAGGAAACTGAACTGACAGGTATAAAAGAGGGAGATTTTCTTCATTAATTGTCCATGCAAAATAAGAAAACCAAGCACAACAAGGTAAGAATATTTCAGAATTAATTCCATATTCAAATCAGATTTCCTAGTCTATTTAGAACTTCTTAAGGGTGACAAATCTAATTTTAGCATATTTAGGATAGTAATTTTGAATTTTTATTATTTTCTTCTTAGTCTTTGGTTTATTATTACTTATATGGGTCAATTATATGTGGGCCTCATATAAGTCCATATAAGGGGGTCTATTAAAGTTTATTTCAATCAAAGTTAATATAAATAAAACTATAATCAAACGTGTAGGGGGCCACCAAATTGAGATTAATAAAAACTTATTTGTTGTACCTTGTTGTGTGGGTTGGTGAGATTTTTTTTTAGAGTTGATGAGATATTATCCCTTCATTGGTTCTTTAAGAAACTGAAAACGACTTATCAAAGAACAACTGACGTCGTGGCGTCATCCTTATACTTCTCGTTCGCGAATCAATATTCGTTGGGTGGGGGTTTTTGTTTCCAATAGTGTTGATGCCTAGATATGAGTTATCTTTGTGACACATTTCTATCAAACCTTATTTACTTGGCTTTTCGAGGGGGATTGGTGTCTTTGCTTGTGGGTTGCTTGATTGCATGTTCAAAAGGTTCGCATTAATATGTGAGGATATATTTTCTTGTTACTAATGTGATTTTCAAATCTTGACGATGTCAATCAAAAGTGGATAATCATCACCGAAGGATAAGAATAATCTGGAATGGGTTTATTTGGTTGTGCAAGAATAATGAGAGTTGATGAATGGACAAGTAATAAATGGGATGAATGAATTGAGAACCAAAGTAGTTAGCCTTCAAGATGGACTAGTTTGTACAGGTCCCAAAGGTAAACGACTTGTAAGACGAGCTATTTAACCTCTAGATAAGTATATAGCAAAAAATACATATGACAAGGCTGAGGATTTTGTTCATGATCATGGTGTTAGGATTTGACAACCTAGAACCTGCAAACAAGGGAGAGTTTGGCCACATGATTATTTTGGCCATAGAAGAGAGAGCAAATAGATAAGATTGTTTTTGTGATGGTTTGGACAAACAATTGAGTATTAAGATGAAGATTATGTGGCTTTTCTAGGAAAAAATGATCTCGAAGCATATTTAAAGTGAGAAAAGAAAGTAAAGTTGATCCTTTGTTTGTCACCATTACTCTGAGAAAAAGAAGGTAAAACTTTTTGCTAAATACTATAATTTAACGAGATGATGTACCATAATCATTTAGTGGAGGAATTATTTTCGAGATTGCAGAGTTTGACTCATGTCTAAGAGTGTGGAGGATTACTACAAGAAGATGAAAATTTCCATGATCAGAGCTAATATTGTGAAGGATAGAGAGGCTATAATGGCAAGATTTTTGAATGGATTGAATAGAAAGATAATGTGGTTGAATTACAACATTATGCTGAGCTCGAAGATATGGTTCATATAGCTACCAAGGTAGAGAGACAAATGAAAAGAAAGGGCAAACATGTTAAAGAGGTAATTCGAGTTCTTTTTTAGCTTGATGATTTTTTATTTATAGTTTATATGTTGTCTTATGTACCTTTTCTACCAAGCTTAGAAATTGTGTTCCTTTACTTTGTTTTGAGCATGAAAGGTGCTAAAATGTTTTAGACAGAAGCACCAGGAGAACACCATTCATGTACCAAAGAGCTTTGTCTGTGGTTGTCTCTATTTTTAGCAAAGGACAATAATTTCCTCGAGCTCAGGTGAAAGGAAATTTTTTTTTGCCTACACCTGTCATTCTATTTGGAATTTTTTGATGTGTGTTTTGGAGAGAGCATTGATTATCTTTAAAGAAAATCTTGCAAATACTCTCTCCTAATGAAACGTAATAGAAGAAAGAACTAGAAAGCATCATTATGAATTTAATTTCAATTCATATATTCTGTACATTATCCATCTTTGGTAATGCTAAAAGAAGGCTTGTCATATTAAGCGATATCAACATATAGTTTTGATTTGATTTTGTTTAAAAAAATTTGTTTGGTATCCAATACTTCTAGATGCCTCCTAAAAAATCTCAAAACATGCAACTAAGTCATAATAACTCAATTAATCCGATGTTTCAAATTATTGTCCATTTTGTTCCAATGGTTATTTCTTGGCTTACTAAGAAGTCAATAGGGAAATTTATAATATGCATCATTGAATTAACCACGAATGGTTTATTGTATGCTTAAATTATTTTAGTTGATCCATTTGGTAATCAAAATATTAGAGCTTGATGTAAATACGTTGACACACTGATGTTAAAATGTATCCAATCTCCCCAAGCAAGGCAAGTAACTTGTGTTTGCTTCTACCATAATTCGTGTCTCTTATTAATGCGAACCTCGTGATTACGCAACCCACACGCAAAGACACCAATTCTCGGAAAGCCAAGTAAATCAGATTTGATAGGAGTGTGATACAAGGATAACTTGTACCTAGGCACCAAAACTATTGGAAACGGAAAACCCCCACCCAATGAATATTGATTCGCGAATGAGAAGTATAAGGATGACGCCACGAAGCCAGTTGTTCTTCGATAAACCATTTTCAGTGCTTTAGAGAACCATGGAAGGGAGATTATCCCACCAACTCTAGACTTAAATAAACCTTAATGGATCCCCCTTAGGTGGACTTATATGAAGCTGACTTACAATTGACCCAAATAAGTAATAATAACCCAAAGACTAATAGGAAAATAAAAAAAAATCATAAAATTACCATCCTAAATATGATAGAATCAGATTTGTCACCCTTAAAAAGTCCCAAATAAACTAGGAAATCTGATCTGAAGCTAGAATTAATTCTAAAGTCTTCTTTCCTTGTTGTAGCTAGGATGAATAAGGAATCCTTGTAAGAAAAGGATTTTGAAACATTAATGAATCCGTGTCACACTTGAAAAACTATATTACAGCCCATTAAAGATCCTTGTAGAATGAGGATATTCCCAAAACAAGCTGCCACATCCTTTTAGGAAAAGAATCCTAGCCAAATAGGAAGTCCGCAAGTCAAAAGGAAGTAAATAACAAAAATCATACAGCCTCTGTTGACCAGTATCGTGATGCCTTTCCGAACTCTGATTGACCAGAAATGTTAACCCAAGGTAGGAAAATATGTCAGGAGACTCCACGTAAACTTTCAGCCCGATCCAACGGTCGGATTGAGAATTATGATTACTGCTGTAAAACTGAATAGTTGCACATTTTACGTTAAAATCTGAATTTGACCTTGCCTGGATCGTATCATTCCCTCTCTCTTCAAGATGATTCATCCTCGAATCACCAACAAGTTGTATGAACAATTCCTTAGCCTTATTTTGAAGCCTTTGGAGTTCTTTTCTTGCCAACAATCGTCGCCAACAACTCTGGATGAAAGTAGAAGCCGTTCTATTTCGTATTTCATCATTGCAATGTTTTTTCTCCTCTATTTCTGAAGCTTGCTGCGCATTAAATGCTGCCGTTAACACATCAATTTCTTGCTTCATCTCCCCTAGAATACGAGATAGGCTCTTGGATTCTTTTTTTAGAACACCAATCTTTTTATTTCTCTCTCTTTGATAGCACCTCTCATTTTGAATCCTCCTTTTTCTTTTTGCCATAACTCCTCATCAAAATACATGAAATCCTTTTGGTTTCTAGGTTGCCGAAAACCTTCCCAATGCCCTATGGTCTCATCCTTAAAACCACCATCACCAATATCATCAATGTCCTCCTCAAAATCCTCATAATTAGCCCACATTGGCTTTTCAGCCCTACTGCCACTGTTTGATTTCGATTCAGCCCCAACCTTTCTCGCGTCTTGGGTACATGTTCCAGCCACGTTACCATGTTTTCCCACCTTCTCAAGTCTGTCACACAGTTCCCCATCACAAATTCATTCTTTCAGTCATTTTTGTCATGGCTTGCATTTGGAATTTAAGTTCTACATCGGTAGGGGGTGGTGTGTTGTTCTTTATCTGACATGATAGTACCTGCAAAAATTGGTTAGTGATAAAAAAAAAATCCTCACATCGCTCGTGTTTCGCTAAAACACTCTTAATATCCTCACATGCTCACACCTCTCGTCTCACCCTCTTACAGTTCTTGCAGAACTGAAACCAACACCAAAATAGAACCAACTTGGCAGCGCAATCCAAATATATATATTTGATTCAAGAAGCAATAAAAACCAGAAAACAAGCAAAATGAAACTGCGATGATAGTCTCACGAGTAGCGAGCGAATTTATCCGAAATACAAACAAAACTGAAGACTCGAATAAAAACAGAAACGAAATATGCAAAAATGATGAAACAACACCCAAATATGTTGGAAATACACTGCAAGAAAGAAAACAACAAAAAAAAAGCGAATTTCAAAAGTTGACACAAAACATACTCGTTTACGATGAGTTAAGTCTGAATCTGGAACCTAAAGTAAATGATGTTCAATTGAGCTACAACTTTAAATATAGTGTGATATCAACCGAAATAGACAGAATATGAAGTTTGAGCAATTTACGATAACGTTTGATATACTGACGCAAAGATGTTATGAATCAAACTTGATTAGACCCGAAATTGAAAACCAAAGAAAAGGATATCCAATCAACCCCAAAATTAATATGTTGTGCGATTAGGACCCTAGTATCAACTTTGAGCTAATTCCAAGTTGATTTGATCTATTTTTCCCTTGTTTAGTTTTCTGCAGCAAAAACCAATAAACTTCTTTTTGAACTACACTTTTTTCTTTCTTTTTTCATGCTACTGATATATTTTGGACAGTAATAGAATGAAATAACAATTTTTGTTTTTGATTTTTTTAATATGCTGCAAAATCAAGGAGAAGAAGACATTGGACACTAAGGAATTTTTGCAGAAACAACAAGAAACAAAAATTTCAGAAGGATATAACTTGATTAATGGAGCCAAGCTCGAATACCAAATGATGCGAACCTCGTAATCACGTGGTCATGCAACCCACACGCAAAGACACCAATTCTCGAAAAGCCAAGTAAATAAGGTTTGATAGGAATGTGACACAAAGATAACTTGTACCTAGGCACCAGCACTATTGAAAACAGAAAATCGCTAGACATTTTACATCAAAATCTGGATCGTTACCTGGATCGTATCACTTATGCTCTTGCAAATTCTTATATAACCACTGTTAATAGGATCATGTTAGCTTTTCTACGACTAACCTTAGTGATTAAGGTCAGTGATATAATATTGAGTGATGTACGATTATCAACCAAGATCATTTGTACTTGTGCACTATTCATACTTGGTATGATGTACAAAGGCTTTAAATGTAGACTCATATCTATTATTGGTTTAAAAAATGTGAGACTTGACTATTGTTTCACCATCGGTTCTGACTAATTAATATCAATTATATGTGCCTTTTCTTCTATATTGTCTTCACAATCACTGTCCAGGTAAGACAGTGGGCTAGATTTGGCTTCAAATGAGCATATAGAGCAAACACCATGTTTGTGGATGCAATTCCTTCATGGTCACTTATTCTGTGTTATAAGGTATTTCCAAGCCCTCGTTATTTTTTTAAAAAATAATTAAACCCTTACAAGGACTAAGAACTTTAGTTTTTTTTTAGATGTATCATCATCATAAAGGGTTTCCATACCTTCATCCGCCTTACCATCATCCAAGAAGCCATCAACATCGAGAATCATGTTGTTTTCTTCTTGTAACTGATCTTCTATTTGGGTGGGGTCATTTATTGAAGCCTTCTCACACTGATATGATACAGGAAAAGGTTAAACAAAAAAATTCATATTCTAGCGTAATTGTGCCTACTGTCAAGTCTTACAATAATAATTATAATCTTAGGTTATTTTATTTAATTAGGTGCCGCAACTTTAATTTATGTGTTAGATTTTTTTTTAATTATTTTCTTCAAGTTTGGGCTTAGTTAACATACTTTGGGTTTATTGTAAGTGGTTTAAAATGAGCCCACAATTTTTTGGTGCATTAGTGATACGGTTCAGCCTTGTGATACGACCCAAGTAAAGTCAGATTCGGATTTTGGCGTAAAAAGCGCAACAGTCTAGGTTTACGGCAACAGTTATAATTCTTAATCCAACCGTTGGATCGAGCTAAAATTTTATGTGAACTCACCAGACATGTTGTCCTACTATGGGTTAAGATTTCAGGTCAATCAGAGTTTGGGAAGGCACCACAATACTGGTCAAAAGAGGCTGTATGAATTTTGTTATTTACTTCCATTTGACTTGTGGACTTCCTATTTGGTTAGGATTCTTTTCATACAAGGATGTGTGATGCGAACCCTAGCAGAATTTAATGGTATTCGCGACCCCAAGATCAATCTAACCCAAGTTTGTTGAGATTTGAATGAGCTTATCACAATGCAAGACTTGCTCCAAGGCAACAAGACTATAAACCAACTCGATCACAACGCCTACACCTGGAGACGAGCAAAAGAAGTATAAATTCACAACAAAGAATGGTCAATTCTTTGAAGAGTTGAAAGTTCAAT
>Ga0307510_10008910_pt1 | contig 11954 bp, 8 predicted proteins | sample 12_EM_MG_FD_207224 | JGI IMG/M metagenome (GOLD analysis project Ga0307510, IMG submission 207224) | Populus trichocarpa ectomycorrhiza microbial communities from riparian zone in the Pacific Northwest, United States - 12_EM | ecosystem: Host-associated > Plants > Roots > Unclassified | place...
ATAAGTGGGGCCCCGCACAGGGGCAAGAGTGGGGGACAAGAAGACGGGGGCCGTCTAGGCAATCAGCGGGGAAAGTAAAATACCCGCCCCGCCCCACAGCCCGGCCAGGGCCCCGTGTCATACGGGGTGGGGAGGAACGGCAAAGAGTTCACCCCGGGCCGGAGTAACGGCAGGGTCACAAAGTGAAAACCCGCCCCACCCCGCCCCCTAACAAACACTAATGACAAGGGAAGCTATGATAGTCAGTGCTCGTAAAGCAAATGGTTTCCATGGCTTGTTGCGGTTCTGGTCGTGTGGTCCTATTGTGCAGTTGGACTCGGGTTTGGGTGAAACTAGAAACTTATTAGTCAAATGGGTAAAAGGGGTTAGCTGATTCTTACTTCGAGACTCAAATGTGTCTACTGGGGAATATATATGGTTGGATTGGCTTAACTGATTGAGACCGCTAGACAACTCGTGGCCGGAAAAACCTTGGGTATGCCCTATTCTAACCGATAGCTGGGGGTTTGGGCCGTTACATTTCACTGCAATTGTTCGCTAGTATGATACCTGAAATAATCTTCTCTGCAATCTTATCCTATAGGGTGGCATTAGACTTTAGGTAACTCACGACACCCCTTGTGAAGTTGACTTCATGAGGGAGTCGTAGCTTTTAAAGCGTACACTTGTGTTACCTCCACCCCTAGGGCACTTGCGTGTGCTGGATTGTTAAAAATATATCTCTCGCACTTCCGTTCGTTCCACCAATTGATCTGGCACTTAAGTGCAGCCCTCCGATGCTCATGCTTACTGGCTCACAAATACCACTGCAACCGACACTGCGGGAACAATGCGCACTGCAATATCTAATTTTATAACAAATCTCCAGATGCAAGTCAGCAGTTGTTCCCCAGCATAAAGCTCTCGCTCTCTTAGGCACCGGTTATGCCAAATATTTGACAGTTTCCCCACAGTTTATTCAAAAGTTCAGTATCGCTACAGTGTGGTAATGTACTGGGCTTGAGCTTCAACCGAGGGTCCGGGGAGCCTTGCCAAGAATTATCTCGTTCCCCACCGAAGGTGTTTACGGTATTGAAACTGCAGTAAAATACCGGTACATGATGTTAGGGGAGCAAGACTTGTAAATAAAGGCAAGCTAGTAACCGCCAAAAAATAGTACCGATAACAATAACAGGCTCCATTTCATCTTTAGGGTATTTTATTAACCTAGCACCTTCAGACTCAGTTGACCCAGACACACAGTAAGTGTCAGGCTTGGGGGGATCACTACATTACTGTCACTACTTTTCTTGCTTGTGATAAGGATATCACCCTGCCTCGTAATAGGGGTTGGAAAAAAGTCTGTCGAACTTGAATTTCATATGCAGTTGATTCAATAAATATATCCTAGCTATACCTATCCGAGCTTGCATGTGCATGAACAGTTGCCCAGGCCTCACAATTGGTGGGTTTCCCCGCAATTTGGTGGAGTAAAAAAGTCTACCGTAAAAACTGGAATAATTGGACCTCACGCTAGTATGTTGACATAAGGTTGGGCGCACGGAAAGTCCCTAATTTAAAAGGAAATGAGTGTCTCAACACTGAAAACTGGGGTTCACTTCGCTGAGTCTCAAGGCTAGCTCTTGATATGACTGCGGTCATTCGTAGAAAGAGGGAAAATTTAAACAAATGTATGAACCTTGGCGAGACATACCTTAAGTCAACATACTAGCGCGAAGTCCAATTATTCCAGTTTTTACGGTATTGAACTCTTGGTGCCACACTCGAGGAACTCGTTCGCTCAGCGTTCCAGAAGGCCTAGGGCCAATAAGGGGGGTTTGACAGACCTACACCCAGCCCCCGGTTTAGTATCCCGCGATCCCTCGCCCCCTACATGGCACAATCATACTCCCCACCGGGAGGAAAAACTATTTTTACAACCCAACAAAGAGGGAGAGCATAGCTTGCCTGATCGGAAATGCCTCAAGCATCCACAGCAGCCTTTTCAAGACGAAGGAAGCAAAGGCAAAAATTTCTTCCTTTTCCACTAACCCGCTGATCGCAAACCTTATGGCAAATCGTATGGTTCTCCTACATTGTATCAAAGGAGGATTGACAAGCCCCACAGCCCTATTGATCAAAGCCAGGTTCCCCAACCCTCCAATTCTCATATGACAGGATTCTTCAATGATTCTCCTGCTCTGCATGATGGATGGTTCAATAACAACTCATCGTAAGAGAGAATTGAGCCCCTGCGCTCCTGCTAATTGCAACAAGGGCTAATTGGTTCTCGTCATCCTAGGTATTTGATAGAATACCAATTTGGGAATAAATACATATCCCACTGAGAGTTTCACCTGGGGATCGTAATGGGGAAGGGCGAGGTCTCTTCCTCAGTTGTTAGTACATTTAGATTGATATTTTTAGCGAGAGATTCTCTGCAGTCTTAAGCGGAAGTGGTACCTTGTGCCCATATCATTGCCCTGCAAGTACAGGGTGTGAAACGGCGCAACGGGAGCGATACTAGCCTTACGCGAGCTCTCCGGGTGCTAAGGGTAAGTCTGCTGAACTTCCCCCTATTAACTCCAGCGCAGCGCGCACTTAGCCGCTGGGGAATATCGCTTACTCCAGTCACGACACCAAATGCAAAACATACTTTCTATGCATTCTAAATACGGGTCCGGAGGCGCACTACATTCCAGTTCTGCAGCCCAGTTTGATAGAGCTTTGGAGAACGCTACTCGAGTACAGCCTAGCCGCCCCCCCATCCGGCAGGATATTCGAAACCTTGCAGCATTCAGCAACACCAAGACTCACAAAAGCTTATTTTACAGGTCACCACTGTCCCCTCACATGCACGTATCAGGCGATTAGGGGCAGACAAGGATATTTTTGGCTGGCTAACCTTTGGCGGCTGTTCCTTTACTCGAGTAGTTCCTTCTGGGCATCGCACTAGGAACCCAGAAATCCCCATGACCCGGGCAGCTAAGATAAATCTTCCAGAATTTTCATTGAAACTCGACGTCCCATTCTGCGATAAATTTTTTTGGGGGAAATATTTCCTACCATACTGTAAAATCTCAGGCATAACGAACAAGCCTGGACTGATCGTGGAGCAGACTTCAGAGCTTTGAATGGAACAAGAGGGCGTCGAAAGAGGCTTGCCTAAGTTTTTCGGTCGCGTTCGCAAGATCTCCCCCAATCGCAGGGCCCGATGCAGCCGCACGACCAGCCCAAGCGAGTTCGTTATTCCTGAGCGGTACACGCCGAGGACTTTATGAGAGACCTTTTGCTGCGAGGTTAGTCAGACCGAAACAAGCGCTTCACACGTTCGCTTATCTAGTGTTAGACAGATATCCTTCAACTACAACCCAAGAGCTAAATTGAATGCAGAGCTGTCGGGTCTCTGTTGAGACTGGCGTTCTTTCCTAAGTACAAACAAGGGAATTGCGTAGGACGAAAACCCGGCTCACAAAATAAACCGAGACGAAAAGAAAGCGGCGCTCAACCATCAATGGTTCTTGGTAGTTCCGATCTTGGTTCTCTCCACCCGCGTAGGTCTCTCATGAGCCCCCGGATGCGATAAATCCACCGCTAAACGAAGACGTCTTCTGCCTACAGGAAAGAACACAACAACATTACACGGTTACCTCGTCTAGTACTCGAGTACTCATGTTCACCCAGCCATCTGACAGTCCGGTAGTGTATCCGATCGTACCATTTACCTTAGGTTGTGATGCCGGTATCACCAAACCCCTCCCCCAGCATGCTTGGCCTTCTCGTGATCCTTCCTCCTTAGCATTATTCACATATCTCTTTCTTCTTCCAGATAACCTCGGTGGTACCGTATGAACTGGTGAGGACCGGCTGGGCGCTAGTATGTTCAAATAAGATTCTTACCCTACCGTAGTTTTGTATCGAAATCGTGATAAGACAATATAGGCTAACGTTTTGTTACCAGGACTAATCCTCTCGGGGCTTTTCTTTTGACGCAATAGTAAGTCTCACCTCAGCCGCTTTTTATCACAACATACTGGAGCTTGACTGGTCCTCACCAGTTTTTGCGGCAGAATACCATTCCATAGTGCACTACCGCAAAAACTGGTTATACTGGAAATGGCGCAATTGCCAAAGTAGATAGAAACGCGAGTTGCCACCAACGTGGCACAGTGGATATTCAGCCGCACTAAGGAGTTACTCAACCTTCTCGTGACGACAACTATCGACACCGGCGACATTATAGCAGCAGAGTAAACACCGAAGCAATGAGCCATCACGATATGACAAATACAAAATATTAAACCAGAATGAAGGAGTCATTTGACTCAACCAAAGTAGAGTGAGAGAAGAGAGATAAAAGGTTCAAGTACCGGTACTCTGTCCTTCCAGATCCTCCGATGAGAGAATAGAAAATACCGGTAGAACACTTCAATTTCTATCATCATGGATATTCGGTTTCTTTTGAACTCTGGACCACTAGTCCAAACCGGCTCAGAGCTAAGCAACTCGAACGTATTGTGCCCTTCGCAGTTGGATTCTGGTCGATTGAATGCTATTCATACTGCAAAACCCGGCCGGCCAGCAAGAGGTATTCCTGAGCAGTCACCCCTCACATTTGGGAAACAACGGTGCCGATCACAGCGCTCCTATTCCCGCGAATTCAAGATAGGTGTTCTACAATGGTGGTTTCACCACCGTATTCCACAGCCAGTGACAAAATCCAATCCTGAAGGTCTCCGGGCCCCTTTCCTTAAGGAAGTTGCAGCGCGATATTTACTTCCAATTACGACACTTCGTGGTTGGAGAGTTAATCAGGAGAAAATTATCGCGAGTAAGAAGGGAACACGGAAGTGGCAGACTCCAGCCCATAGATGTCGTTGGCCTGAGCTGGAAGCAGATCTGTATCAAAAGTACCGCAAACGTCGGGATGAACGAAAAGCTGTTCGGCGAAACTGGCTTGTTCATCAAGCGCGGGAGTCTTATACCCAGTGTTATCCTAGGCCTTCGCGCAATTCTCCGGAGTTCAACTTCTCAAATGGCTGGCTGTTTGGATTCTTGGGAAGGCATGCAATCACATTTCGGTTTGCGACAAACAAGTCGCAAAAAATACCAGAAAACTATCTTCATAGTATTCTTTCGTGGCTGAGATTCAATCGCCGCAACTCACAGCTCCGCCCTTCCAGCTCCGATGAGGAGCACACAGTACTAGTACAGTCACACCCCACTATCCCGAATGGCCAAAATCCAAACAATATCCAAGGAATCCTTTCAGGACAGCGAATGATCCGGGACAACAGGTCAGGTTTTGGCACAAACAAATCGCGAGTCGAGGGAATTTCATCCATAGCAGAGGGGGATCCGGTTGAGGGAAATGCAGTACAAGATAGGGAGAGGGTAGGACGCTATCTACTCGATAGCATTTGTAATGTCGACGAAACACCCCTACCATTTGAATTTCTCGACGGCCAAACGTATGCTGATAAGGGAAGCCATTCGGTCCAAGTCAAGGAATCCAATAGTGGATGGGACAAAAGACAGGCCACTCTTATCTTAACTGTCTTTGGCAGTGGCCGACCCATAGTTCATCCTTTGATTATTTTCAAAGGGAAGGAAAAGTATGAGGGCAGAAAAAGTCAGTACTACCAGCGAAGACGAGCTGAGGAAATGGCTAAATACGATAAGCGTGTGGAGGTCCGCTGGAATGAAACTGCCTATGCAAATTCGGATCTTTTAATCCACTGGATCAATAACCTGTTAGTTCCGGTCTTACCTCCCGGGCCACGGCTACTTGCACTTGATGTAGCTAGGTTCCATTCTACAGAAGATGTTTTGACTACACTCCGTTCTCACGATATCATTCCTTCCTTGATTCCCCCTGGATGCACGGGGTTGGTCCAGCCACTTGACGTTTCTGTCAATAAACCTTTTAAAAGCCTACTGCGTGACATTCTTGATGAGCTTCTTGATCAATATCAAGATACACATCACCTTGATCTCCGCGAGATTCAGAAAACAAATGCTTCCGCTATCGCCAAGCGTCGTATTCTTGTGACACAAGCAGTTGGAGAAGCATGGGAGCAGTTTTCTGGAAAGCATCAAGGACTTGTGGTTGAAACCTTTCGCAAACTAGGTCTAACTCTGCCCATAGATGGATCCTCAGATCAAGAACTATCAGTGAAAGGAATAGACTCATCGCTCCTGAAGATAGGTGATTGGAGACGAGATGAGAATACCATGTTAAACCCAGAGGATAGATCATCAGCGGATGGGGCAACTGTGGATCTTGCAATCGAATTTGTAGACTGGGACTAGAGTAGACTCTAGTAATGGGTTAAACCGTGGAGACTCTTGTATTGGTTAAACCACCATAGATACCTCTTCTAGAAATTAAAAATCCTAAAGTGTCCACCGATCTCTTCTCTCTCATGATCACTAGGCCTAGTTGGCTATTAGAGACGGCCGTTTATGAGCAATGTCCATAGACTAACCCCTGTAGCGGAGTACATTCGAACCACCCTTATACACAAGCTACAAAGCAAAAACTAACCCGTTCCTCCGCCAGCATGAACTATCACTCGCTCTTTCTTTGATATTCGCTTAATTTGCCACCCCCTCAAAATTACGCCACATGCCGATCCTTCGCATTAGCGCCATTTCCAGTATAACCAGTTTTTGCGGTATTTGCTCTCAGATACTAATCAAAATTCATTTCCATTGTTCATTAGGCTTCCCATACTAGACTACTCTGCTGTGCTAGCCCACCCCCAGATTACTTCCGACTTCTACACAAGTGGAGTTCGCCCACACAATGCTCCCGCCACCGCTCACTTTGCACCCCGTGAAAGCAATTTTGCATCCTACCCGCTTAAACCGCGTGAGTTGTACTCATTACAGCATATCGCTCACCCTTCTCCCAAGTACTGTTTGCCTCCCTCCGCAACCCCGAACACCAAAACTCCGCATCTCTCAATCCAGAATACCACAGCCCTACCTAAACCAAATCTGCCGTAAACCGTATTGCCCAGTCTTCCGAACCGTCCAGGGCCCCCACAAGCACAGCAGGGATAATGTCAAGAAGACGGGACGGGACTGCTAGCCGTGGCCCGATATAAGGCAAATTACTCGGGGGGCCGCCGGCCCCTATATGCTAGGCATTTATTAATATAGTGAGGCGGGCGGGGGGGGGGAAGACACATTCACCGAGGATGTAGTTAACCGGCCTGCCGAGAATCGAGTATATAACCCCGGATGCTGTTGATGATCCGCTATAAGTGTTAGTGTTTCATTGTTGGTTGATATGTGTTTGATGCTGTGGCAATAGGTATGCAGGGTAGATGTCGGAGTTTTGGTATGAAGCTAATAGTCGCGGAACAACCACCAAAACAATGGTATGCAACAGGTCGTGGTGGTCGCGTTCCTGGACCGAGACGGATGGGAATATATACATGTAGTGAGCAGCAAATTTCCAAAAGGGCACGTGTGGAGAAAAATGAGGGGGACAACTGGGGATAGCTGGGGACGACCTGGTGGTGCTGACAAACTATGAGTGATATGTGATGATGCCATCTAAGCGACGGAATATCTGTTGTGACTGCCAGAAAAAGAAGGTTCAATCGATCATGAGGTGCTCCAAGTGTTAAGATAAGACTGAACCAACCATTCTGCTACGAGCCTTATTGGCCCTTTAAAATAGTACTTCCATAAGTCTTTTGCTTTAACCATAGTCCCAGTGGCGATGTTGTAACAAAGCTAAAGAACTGACGCATCCGAACTTGATTCGAAGCACGATGCCTGGGGCTTTCTAGAAGAGTTATAGTGAAACTCAATTGACCTTCGCGGACCCGGATATCTGCAACCAATATGAGAACTTTCCAACCGCGAGTGCTAGTGCCGTCTCAAGCAAGGATATGATCTACTTGCAGATCCACGCGGTGGTTTCCGAGTTCTAATTTGGCAAACACTTTTGACATATGTATTTCTTAAAGAAATATTCTTCCTTGCTTATTGGTTTGCGCGTATGGCACATGACTTGCCTGATTACTATGAGCGTGATCAAATCACGAACTTGAAGTCCCTGAGCATACTAGCCAAAGTGATGTATCATAATACAAAAACGGCACAGGGCCCCGCCGGGCCCGGTAGGGCGTTCGGTCCTACCGCCCTCTGCCCTAGTCCGTCCACGGACTCGAAAAAAGACTGTGACTATCATACTACCGGCGGCCCATCCGGTCCAATCCCCAAGACGGACGGACTGGACGGTTCGGAACGCTGCTGTTGCCTGTACCTTCCCATCTTATACTCTCTAGGTAAATTCACATTAAGCCCAAGTCTACCAAATCCGGAACCAAGCGGGACGTCGTTGCTGTTCGACCCACTATGTGAGAAAATATAGTCCGCCATAGTTTTTTTTTCACTGATGAGAAGTGAGAATACGGTAGGTGAGGGATGTTTCTGACGGAAAGGTTGGATAGATGAGTGTAGGATAGAGGGCCCTAACTCCCGGGGCTGTCATGGTTAAAATGGGAGGACCACCGAGATGGACTATAGCAGTGTTCGCAACGTGGAAGTCCGTCCGTCCTTTCCTGAATTTGCCCGACAGGTTGGGACAAAGGACCAGGACAGAGGACATTTTGTCGTCCCCCATCGTCCCCCATCGTCCCCCATCGTCCCCCGCCGTCTTCCACTGTTTTCCGATGCTTTCTGCTGTTTTCCGCCGTCCCCCGCCGTCCCCGGCGGTCCTATGTAGTTACCTGACGCCCCCTGGCCGAAGTTGTCTCAGGTCGTGGGGCTCGTCGTCCTTGCTAATGACGGCCGCCCTGGGAATTCAAGGACCAGGACGGGTTAAATTTTGCCGTCCCATCTCGTCCGGGGGTCTTGGCAGTCCCCCCACCGTGCCCTACGGGGGCCCCGGACGGCTGAGAACACCGGACTATAGAAGATGCTGTGTCCAGACTCTGGCTTATGTGTCAGAATGCGATCACCAGGATGGAGAATCTCAAGGTGGATGGTAATAAAACGCCTTTACGATGGAGGTGGTGTCACGATCGTGTAGGCACCACTACAGGTGAAGGATGTCCTTGATTCAGCCCCCTATGGAGGTTGCTACCTATGGTTCGTCGAAGTACTGAAACTCGGCATGTGACCCTAACATCTGTTCATGCCCAAGAACCTTCACGGCCCACACATCGGTATTCCACTATCATACATTTGCCCTTCGGTTGTCAAAGTGGGGAATGAGGTTGGCACGGAAGTGGCAAATAGACCAAGAGATTCCAGATGGAACTTAGGCTCTTGGAGGAAGGATGTGGAGGGTAGGTTTCACTGCATGTATTCTTCGTTCATTCGGTCACTCTCTCAACTTGGCTCAACTAATCTAAAATCAAACTAAAGGCAAAGATAGGTGTATAAGCCAAACATAATACAACATCCTGATCCTCCTCTGGCTCACCACACCGGTCTCTGTGTTTACCGCATGTCCTTATTCCTCCGTACACTCTGGTGATAACAAAGAAAACACATTGGTAACAGAATTATTTATTCAACATTCTCCCGTATCCATCCCAGCTGAGGATCTCCTAAACTACCCTTCCCACTCCGGCAGCAATGTTAAGCACATCCGTCCAACCCCAGTCACATGAGCTCCGCTCTCCTGTTAATACAATGTGCGCCTACCGCAATTATTATTGCATCACATTATACCTAATTTGAAGGAAAGAACTAATGATGGAGGTGGTTGTGTTCTTTCAGCAATATGGAAATGCCATCATTAGGATTAACACCATTAATATCTCCGACACAAATTTCACGAGTGATGCATTATGACTGCAGCTCCAAAATATTTCCCGCCTTACCCACCATCGACTAAGTGAACACACATAGTGCCGTAGGGAAATCCCATTCCACTCGAGTTTCATGAAGAAATAATGGGCAACCAGATAGACGTAAATGCCAACCTTGCTGGTAACCTGGGGGGGGGGTGGATGACAGAGAAAGGAAGGAACTTGACAAATCCACCACTACCTCCTAGCTCCTCCATAACTTCCATATATAGATTACAACATGATTACAGTTCCTATCAGTATAGTAGGACCTGCAGAGACCTGGTGGAGGCAGGTTAAAAAAACAGGGCATAGAACAAGAGAAAGATGAAAAATCAGGAAACCAGAAATGGAAGAATACGTGAAAGAAAAGGAAGTAGATAAAAGAGAAAGATTTCCCCTATGAAAACAGGGAGGCCGTCAAAGCTAAACAAGAAAACAGAAAAGCAGTCGTTCACCATTGACCATAAAACAGACGAGAAATAGGTCCCCCAGCCTCTATACCAGTGAGCCTAACATAAGGAACGGGGTTGCATTTACACTGCAAGCTCAAAGTCGTTGTCTCCCCTCTGCGGCTACAGTTGCCTCGCTCCGAGTTACCGCACCCGTATCCGCGCGCATGCTGGTACCCACCTCGAACACGCTCACTGCCTGGGTTTCCATCTGATCCAGGGGCAAAGCAGGCGCGACCACATCCCCCACAATGGAAATCGCCCCCTCCACGGAGGTCACCCCCTCTGGGTAGGGTGAAGAATTCGCTCTTGAAACTGCGGTTACCGTCCTCACTATCGTCGTCATTTCTGGAATGGTAGAGCTCGCAGTCGCAGTAACCGCTGCCTCCCTATAAGCCTCAATTAAGCTCATTCTCTCAATACCAACATGCTTCTCGTCATCCAACACCTGAAACTCCCATAGCCATATGTTCCCCTTAATTGCTTCAAATGGCTTCTGCGCATAGCAGAGTTCATATTCGGTATTCCAGAAACGTCGTATAGAGCACTACTTGCATGGAAGAAGCTAATCTCGGAAGCGAGACTATTTGGGAACCTAGGTAGGAAGCGTTTAGGCATCTATGGGAAGATTGCCGTTCCGGGGATTAGCAGGAATCAGATAATGGCTACTGCTATGTGGAACATGACCAGGTCCATCGACATCCCAGCAGAATGGACTCGAGTTGGCCAACTGCGGATCTCTGCACGTTGCCAGGTGCGACAAATATCGTGTCCCAGTTCTGGGAGGGAACAATACGGATGATACATGTGTAGAACATTGACAGAGCGTGCTGCGTATCTGCGAAGCTAGGTGGTGGGGTTGAGGGGTCAGAGAGTGTCTTGTTGATCAGGCACTCGCCAATGAACTGTGAGAGGCTATGTGTTGAGTTCTCGTTTTGCATGACGCCATAGTCTAATAAATTCCGAGCCGGTGCACGGAGGAGCATTGCCAGCTGCGCTGTGAAATTCCCGACCGAGGTGGAGTAGTTGAAGATTCTAGGGTGATAGTATTGGTGCTGTCCGATGAGCTTGGATCTTTTCCCACGGCCTTTGTGATCTGCTGTCACCCTGAACTTGGCGGTGGAGATTTTCTGGCTGTAGATTATTCTAGTGTTAGAATACATAGGTGGCGAAGGGTCCTTGTGTTTGGATACATTTGCCTCGCCACGGCCCCAGCCAGTGATAATTTTGTTGCAGCAGGCTTGGATGGCTTTTTCGTCACTTGTATTGAAGGCTTTGAGGCTGCAGACCCACTCCACCACGAAGGGGTGAGTCCATGGCTTCAGTAAAGGGACATCCATTGAGCTGCTCATCCCGGAACGTACGGAGTCACCATTCCATATTGGCATCGTGACGTTGATTTCAAGAATAGTTGAATCCACGTTGCTCTTCTTGTTGTTTTTTCCTTATAATACATTTCATATGTATATTTCTACTGATAATATCGTATATTTCTCTACTTGGTATGCGTTCCCAGCTTCACCTGTACACGGCGGACATTACTACAGCTAAGACATAATTGCGTATATTTCATTAATATTTCATGATAACAATTAGAGGTTTTCTAATGTGTTTCCTTATCTGGTGTTCGGGATATTACGGTTGTTTATGCATTACTTTATGCATCTTTCTTGGTCATATCATGCATGATTATTCCTAATTATTC
>Ga0307510_10008911_pt1 | contig 11954 bp, 6 predicted proteins | sample 12_EM_MG_FD_207224 | JGI IMG/M metagenome (GOLD analysis project Ga0307510, IMG submission 207224) | Populus trichocarpa ectomycorrhiza microbial communities from riparian zone in the Pacific Northwest, United States - 12_EM | ecosystem: Host-associated > Plants > Roots > Unclassified | place...
ACCCGATTCTTCCTCACTGGCCGGCCGCAGATTCAATGTGATAAGTATCTCGGCAAAGGTGCAAAAACTATATCTATCACAACCAGAGACAAGGAAATCGAGGCATACATCGCCCACAGGCTGGACCAAGACGAAAATTCAGATGAGATGAACACCGAGTTAAAAACCGAGATCATGAAAGATCTTCCTCACAAAGTCTCAGGGATGTATGTAGGAGTAGTGATATCTTATGCCGAGACGTGTCACTCGCTAACAATCATGCCCAGATTTCTGCTAGTATACTTAAAAATGAACGCGATATTGGCAGCGGTGACCATACACAAGAGGAGGGAAAGACTCCGGGCGATGGAAGATAGCCCAAAGCTGTGGGATGAATACAATAAAACGCTGCGCCGAATAGCCGAGCAAGATACCGACAAGTCAGAGCTCGCCCTTAAGGTTTTAATGTGGCTGTATTATTCAAAGCGGTCATTGCGCGCCGACGAACTGGGCCATGCCTTAGCGGTCGAAAAAGGGTCAACAAAGTTGAATCCCGATAATGTTTCTTCGACCCAGACGTTATTGGGCTGCTGTTTAGGACTTGTTACTGTTGACGAGAGAGCATCGACCGTCCACTTCATACACACCACATTAAAGGATTATCTACACGATGAACGTAAGCGTTTCCGAAAAACCAACTCGACGATCGCGGAAACATGCCTTACGTACCTCAACACCAAGGATATCAAATCCCTATCACCTTCTCTCTGCATTGCCCCCACAGAAAACCCCTTTCTCCAGTATGCTTCCTATTACTGGGGGGAGCATACCCGGGAGGAAACCACGGACCACGCGATATCGCTTGCTAAAGACCTCTTGGATCTATATCCTGGACATATCTCTGCTAAGTTGCTTTTACTGGAGAAATCTTGGCCCTGGCGGCACGGTCTGGAAAGTCTTCCCCATGGTTTTAGTGGACTACATTGCGCTGCATTCTTTGGCCTCCAGGAAATGGCAATTGCCCCCTTGGGTACAGAAGTCTCCAACTCAAGCCAAAAAGACATAACAGGAAGCACCCCATTAATGTGGGCTGCGAGAAATGGGCATGAGAGACTAGCACGGCTGTTTTTGGAACGAAAAGGTATTTTTGATCCAGAAACAAAAGATGCCGATGGGTGCACATCACTCTTGTGGGCGGCTAGGAATGGGCATAATGGAGTGGTAGAATTATTGCTAGAGGGGAGCATTGTCAACCTTAAAACGAAAGACCATTTTGGCCGAACACCGCTCTCGTGGGCCTGCGGAGGCGGACACAGAGATGTCGTAGAGCTATTGTTGGAGACAGGGGAGGCCCACCCCAACCTTACCGACAACGAAGGCCGCGAGCCTGTCTCCTGGGCCGCCGAGGCAGGGAATGAGGAAGTGGTCGACCTTTTTTTGCATCGGTATGGTGTCGACCCAAACTTGCTGGACGATAACAGGCGAACGCTGCTCTCGAGGGCCGCCGAAAGTGGGAACTGCTCAGTAGTAAAGCTATTACTGGGCCAAATTGGCATTGTATCAAACATGACGGATAAAGCTGGTACCACGCCGCTCTCATGGGCTGCTAGTAAAGGTAATGAGGCAGTAGTGGAGTTATTCATGGCGAAAGGCAAGACCGGGATTGGCTCGCTGGGCAAGGATGGCTCGGTGTCCCTCTGGTGGGCCGCTGGAAGTGGTCATGCAGGAGTAGTGGAGCTTTTATTAGGATGCAAAGGTGTTGACCCAAATATTTTTAGAGGGTATAGGGAAACGCCATTGTTGCGGGCCGCTATGCATGGGCATGAGCAAGTCGTGGAGCGGTTGCTGAAATCCGAACGTGTCAACCATAACTTAGCTGACAGTTCTGGTAGAACCCCACTCTCCTGGGCCGCTGGTAGCTGGCACGACAAGGTGGTAGAGCTGCTGCTGAATAGTGGGAGAATCGATACCGGGTTGGCGGACGAAGATGGTCGGACACCACTCTTGTGGGCTGCTAGGAATGGAGACGGACGAGTTGTACAACTATTGTCGAAGGAGGGAAACTCAAGACCCAACTCAGGAGGCGCCGACGGCCGTACGCCACTCTCATGGGCTGCTGGTGGGGGGCACGAAAAGGTAGTGGACCTTTTGTTGGGCTGGCCAGATGTAAACTCCAACTTGGCAGACGAGAGCGGACGGACGCCGCTATCATGGGCTGCTGGAAACGGGCGGGAGGCAGTAGCAAAGCTGCTACTAAACCGAGACGACATCGAGCCGAACGTGGCAGATGGCGCTGGGCGAACTCCACTGGCATGGGCTACTAAAAACGGGCGGGAGGCAGTGATCAAGCTACTACGAAGCAGAAGCAGCCTTGAACCGGATGCGGCGGATTTTGACGCCCAGAAAGTTAGCTCTGGCTCTCCCACGCATACTTTCGGTTCTCTACTACGGCGTCTTTCAGCCCGCTCACTCTCGCATATATTCCATTTTTTTCTGTGTTTGATCGCCTTCTGGGCCTTATGTCTTTGAGTGTCCTCGGAAGCGGGCGTAGTTTCCTCGTGGGGTTCCTGGGTGTCATTTCGTTACCTCTCAAATTTTTACTTTTAGATTCGGCGGGTTCGGTGTTTTTTCATTTGCCCTTAGGTAGCGCTCTTCACGTTTTTGCTTTCCAATTTTTCTTCCTGTAAACATTGAAAATTTTGCCGGGATCAAACAAGATTCCAGTTGAGCATACCAAAATGACAAACTATGGCTACTGGCAATGTCCTGACACGATGTAGTCTAAGCCCTTTGGCAATGTTACCAGTATGATATACGGTACTAGTACTAGGATAAGTTGTTTTTGGTCCGGGTAACCTGGCCCCTGTGCTAATTGCAGGATTCACACCCACCTCCGAGCACAGTACCCTTCTTCCCTCAAGTAAACACCAACCTTCCCGACGGAACACTCCCCCACCAAAGCCCGCCCACACCGCTATAACCCACCGGCTCTTGTTTGCCCGCCACCCGTTTTCCACTCGTGCTAATACAATGCTACCGGTACTCATTCCAGGTTCTGTAAAGCGTAGCTAGCTTTAGAATGTCGTGTCTGCGGGGCATCCGGTTTTGGAGTGTTTTTTGAGGAGTGATTTCATCACCTCTGCCACCACGGATAAGCACCTTGTTTCCTTCACAGCATACCTGCTACAATCGGGCATCAGCCGTCGCGCATTTGCTTTCAGTTTGTTGTTCCCCCCCATTCTGCACCCTCCAGTATCGAGCATTGGGGCTTAAAAATACAGAAGAGCGACAAGTAGGCGTGTTTACGGAGGTACAGCGTGTAAGTTTTGTAGGTTCCACAAACCAGGACTGCCACCCTCACCCCCTGTGTAACCTACAAAACTTATACGCTGTACTCGAGTACCTCCGTAAGAAAATCCTCGCTAGCGTCAATCGGACTTTTGCCAGAATACGGTATGGCTTCTACAATCGTTGTGGAGTGTCTCGGCTAATGGGAGATCCTTCGTTTGCTTCCTTCGTGGTTCTGGTTCCCGCCATCGCGACCGCGTTTTTTCCTCTCCGCGCCCGGCCCCTTCTCCAGAAGCTGTAGAATTTCGCTTGATTCGGTTTCCAGAGCTGGTAGTGGATGGAGACATAGTCTATATCTTTTCGTCCGTCCTTATCTGGGATCTCTATTGATCGTTCATTGTTCCCTCACGTTCGGCTACGCTCTGCCGCCGGCGTGATCTGACCCCTACAGCTTCATCCTTCAGTCATTTTCTTTAATTGTGTCCGCGCTCAACACCACACCTTTGAGACAGGCTAGAACAACTCCCACCCCAGTACCGTAAAGTACGTATCGGAAAATACTACAAAAGCCTTGATACCTTTTGCGAGTCTCTTTCTCTCTCCATCTAATCGAATCCCCACGATTTAATTGTGAAACAAAGAAAATGCCCCGACGCTTAGATATCCCACATACTCGTCCTAGGCAGGAGGTACCGTACCAGTATTCGATAACAGGGATTTACAAAATATATGGCAAAAAATCTGTGCCTATCTAGGCACCCATAGAAATTCACGACCCCTGAGATCGAATACTTCCTGCCCAGGGCGAGTATAACACGGATCCCCCTTACAAACCAAGGGGTATCCCGAGGATGTGGTGCCCGATGCTGTCGCCCAAGCCCGCAATGTTATTCGGATAAAAAACCCAAAATCCAATCGATCTTAGATCTGATATCGCGCTCCAAGCCATCTATCTGTTCCTCCTCCATCCTATCTCCCTTTGCCCCCTCAATCAACAATTTCTCGACGATACGTGTGTACTTGATTCCAAGGGTACTCGGCAGGGACTGAGAAGCAATTTTGATGATTTGTTCCCAGTCGTTGTCGGGGAAATAATCGGGCCGCTTTTTGAGCCCTAGCTGTAAAAGTACCGATCCGAGTGCGCATAATTCGCTATTATACTTCGGGCGTTCTGGCGAGGTTCTCGTGAAGGAGGCCGATATATAAGGAGTCCAATTTGCGTAGTTGGGATCATTCTCGTGCCGTGTAAAGAAACGAATCTCTCGGGTATCCAGGACACGAGGCCAAGGGGTATCATAGTACTGGAGAGCCCAGCGCGTCAATGTGCCAGCGAGACGGAGCCTGTCCTCATTTCGCAGTTCAATGGTACGCTTTGGTTTTTGTTTTTGGGAGTGAGACTCCAAGATGTCGTGGAGGGTTAGAATCGGGTTGCGGGGTGGAGGGTTTGAGGAGAGATCGGTGGGTGGAGGGCACACTGGATGGCGGGTGGACTCAAGCACAAATTCGGGCCTAGCGGGAGTCTCACATCGGAGGCAATGCTTGGAACCGATGGGTGAGGTTATGATTCTTGAGCAAGTGGTGGAGTGTCCTATGGATGGTAGGGTGGGCGTAGAACTTCCACTACCAGATATTTGTCTCGAAACCATTAAATAAAGTGGGTCTTCGGAAGCGTATCTATCCATGCAGGTGCTGAGGTCGAGAGTGATGAACAGAGAACAGATTGATCCTTGATCCCCGGGCACATGGGAAGAGGAGCCAGATATTGAGGGGCTCACCGGAGCACTGCACAAACCCAGATGGACGAGGTGGCATCGGCACTTTAGCTCGCGTGAAAGTACAGTGTAAAGGTCGGCTAAGGTAGTAGGGCAAGCCTCAGGGCTTGGTACCCTCAAACGAAGGGTTGAGGGTTCTGACTCTGGTCCCCTCGACGGAAGGGTTGAGGGTTGTGACCCAGACTGCCTACCGCAGCATCTGGCTACGATGGAGGTGAGAAGGTTTGCCACTGGTATAACGACGAGGCCGTGGAGCCAGTTAATCCACAAATGACCCTTTTGCCATTCGCGATAGTGAGGTGTTAATTTCTGGAATATAATTGCATCATCGATATGCTCCTGTAAGTCAAGAAGTAATCGCTTGAGCTTGCGCATCCGGATTGGATCGTCCACCCTAGCATCCGTCTGGTCCTAGTGCCGCATTTGTAAGTGTCTATTATTTTCATACCAATCGCTAAGGGAGTGCAAGTCAAAGAGCGAAGTTAACTATAAAAATAACCAACATACCCTGTTATCCCTTCCTGGCTCCGCCAAAACTCCCTGGATACGATCTAACGACCTCTCTGCATCTTGCAGAGAGGCTCGAAATCGGATATAATATTGACCAAGCTTAACTCTGATATCATCCTCCAACAGATCGCCCTTGATGTTACCAGGCTCATAAAGGATTGGCAAAAATTTCCTCCGGTTAGTTCTGGCGGGGGAGGCTCTGAACTCAAATTCGAACTTGGTTTTGGCAACTAGAACGCGGGGCTTTGAAAGCCTTGCGATGTGGGGGTGTGAGTGGGATTTAGCGGACCTTTCGACAATTTCAATCCGCTGAGAAACCCACTTTGCGAGAAGGGCGGTGCTTTCTGGCTCGCTCATGGCTGAAAAGATGAGGTCGTTGAGAGGTATTGGTATGCCAAAGACGGGGCACAAGAGCAGAATGGGCTGAACTCAGACGATATGCATCCAGACGCCCTCTGAACGTCATAAAGAGCTATACACAAGCTTGAAGGATGTCGGTGCTGTGCTTGTGGGTTGAACTTGGTTCGATGCTGTATTAGAGTGACGCCCCCGTGCATAAATCAAAGTTAGAAGTTAGAAGTCTGAAGACTTGGCTGCCATGCCCGAGTCAACGCCGGAGAAAGACGGGAAATACGGTACGCAATGACACAAACTTCTTGCTGAAGGAGTTTTCTTCCTCTCAAATATTCGCTAAGAGTTCCAACTTCGAACTTTCGCTTCTGCGCGGGGCGCCGTCACTCTATTGCAATGGAGAAGAAGTACGATAGGAGATGTGGGTGCGGTATGACTAATGGGTCCGCAGGTGTGATACTCGTATGATACTTGCCGTAATTTTGTATCGCACACACTCGGCTTGCGGGATATCCATGTTACTTTGGTGTTTCTTCGAGCCTCGTGCGGGGTTAGCACAGCCCTCGAGCGCCGCAATAATAAGATATCATACAGCAACCAGTTTTTCTGGAGCATACGGGTATCATACTGTATCCACGAGGGGTTAGGATCTGGTGTTGTCGATTTCGGAAACGCCAGCGCTGGAATTTCTCAAATAATATATATATATTTATCATAATAATTATCATATCATACCTCGAATGCAAGTTCCCACAGCCTACTTTCCTACCCTTTACCTCTGAACTTTACCTCTCCTACACGGCCATTTTAAAAGCCACCAGACACCCTGCATTTAATAGCACGTATCTTGGCACAACGGCATCCGGAGGCCTTTTAAATGGCCGAGTATCATAGTAAGAGGGCTAATCCGGGTCTCTGCTGTGGTGCCGCCGGGTGAAAAAGGGTAAAAATGGGAAAGTTAAAGAGCTAACGAACTAACGACCGCCTCAAAATCGATAACACCGCACATATTAGTAGAAGTACGGCCGGGGGGTACAAAGTTGTCAACACTGACAACCCAAGGCTGTATTTTTCGAGCACCGAAATGTTTTTCGAACCACCAGCCGAGGTAAACTATGCCTGGATTGGAAGATCCCATTGTTAATAATGGTGGAAGAAGATTGAACCCCTCACCTTACGGGCACTGGAGGAGTTTACACAGTGCCGTAAAATCCTCTCCGCCACGCCTCTAATCTCCGTACGGTACTTAGAGACGAAGACCCCTAAGACTGGCGTTTTCTTCAGACTGTAGGCCTGAGCGTGTCGAGTGTGTTTGATATCATTAATTGGTATGCTCGGTTCTGCTAACTATCAAACCAAACCTGCCCGGGCTGGTGCGGGGATTAGCGGAGGTTAGAGGTCTGGCGGAGATAGTGGATATTACCAGATTTTATCGTACGGCATTAAGATGGGTGCGCGTTGGACTACGGGAACTTGAGTACTCGAGTACGGTATTATGCTCAAGTATCCCTTAGACTGTCAAGGGGCCCGTTTGGGAGCCTTAATCCGCTCCGGCCGGATTCTGCTCTCAATGATTCAAGAATGACATGGGAGAAGTTGTTTATTAGTTTTCATTCTAAATAGGCCTTTTCTTTTATTCCTCTGCCCTTTTACAGATACCGGTATCTTTAAATTTTAAACCATACTCTTGCTCTCTAGCGTTGTTGTTGTTGGGGGGCCGTTTGGGTCCGTTAGCGGTTGGCAGCTTAAGAGATATGATAGTATCAGTGGTGTATTGATTAATTCTGGCTCCCCGCCTCAGGCGGCGCCAAGGCATTCCACCCCACCCAAACATGAGACTGGGACGGACAAGCGCAGACACTGCTCATACACAGCACCCCACTCTATCGATCTCACTCGTCCAAAACAACTCTCCGCCGCCGTTTTTGGTGACCGCATATTTTCTCCTGCTTTAGTTCTCCACCTCTCTCGCGATACGAAATTGGGCTCATCTTATTTATTTTCCTACACAGCAGCCAGTATGGACGCGGGCAGCGAATCCGACCTAAGCGATCATGACTCGTCCAGCGTATCGGATGGACATAGCGAAACTATCACGGATGAGAGAAAGGATATCTTTTCATGGCTCTCCACACTTGAACCCCAGAAGCAGCATTCCCATGTGTCCCACTCACGGCTTGAAGGTGTGGGAGGCTGGTTTTTGGAAACTCCTGAATTCCGGTCATGGCGCGATGATGATAATGGGCTTGCTCCTCAGATCTTGTTCTGCCAGGGTGTCCCAGGAGCGGGAAAGACTTTTATTAGGTATTATTTCGAATATTCTAAGATATCAAGTAAATATATTATCGCCTCTAACCGGTAAAATTAGCTCCTTGGCTATCGACAACTTGAGCGATATCAGTGATCCTGCCAGGGCAAATATTGGAGTGAGCTACATCTATGGCGATCATCTGAATCAGAAACACCAAGACCCGACAGGTATAATGGGTGGTCTACTGAAGCAATTGGTTGCCGGGTTGCCAGATATACCGGAAGAGGTCACACAAGCCTTCCGGGAAGCAAAGGGGCGTCTTGAAGGGCAAGATTCGCTGCTTCCAACCATTCTCAACTTGTTTCCCAGTGTTATAGCATCCTTTGGCCAAGTTTTCATGTTCATTGATGCCTTGGATGAGTTCTCGGCGGATACTAGGTTTAAGTTATTCCGCTCGCTACTCCAAGTTACGCAAGATTCACCAAAGACGCGATTATTCCTGACAGGACGATCCCATATCCGGCCTGAGCTAGATGAATATCTTGCAAAACCTACGGTTTCTGTAACCGCACAACCCACCCCGGACGATATTGAGATGTTTTTTAGGTGGAAGCTAGACCAGGATCTGGTGCTAGACCACATGGATGATGACTTGAGGTTGGAGGTTACGGCGCAAATCCATAAGCTTCCGAAGATGTGAGTATGGTGCCAGTATGACACTCACGTTTAAGCGGCTGGCTGATAATCCGAAGCTTTCTTCTTGCAGCTCTTTATCTCGATGCAATTTTGAGAGAGAAAACAGTGCTCGAGCGAAGGAAAATGCTGGATCATATGCCAGCTGGGTTGGACGATGCTTATAGCCTTGCTCTGGAAAGAATTAGCAAGCAGGGAGGGGGCAAAGCACAGCTCGGGATTGCGGTATTGATGTGGATTTTCTTCACGGAGAGACCATTGCTTGTTGATGAGCTGTGTGATGCCCTATCTGTAGAAATAGGAGCCACTGTTCTTAACCCCGACAATGTTCCCTCGATACAGACCTTATTAGACTGCTGTCTTGGTCTTGTCACTGTCGATCAGGAAACCTCTATTATCCGCATGACACACGGCACATTGAAGGAATACCTGTCCAACCGCCCCGAGCTTTTTAAGAAAGCCCACTCAAGAATCGCAGAGATGTGCCTCACTTATCTCAACTTTCGACAAATTAAGGATTTATCGCCTACCCTCACTACCCCCCCATCGACCGCCCCATTCCTTCAGTACGCTGCTAGTTGCTGGGGAACCCATGCGAAAATGGAGACCACAGAAGGTGTGAAGTCACTTGCACTTCGGCTGCTCAGCCTATACCCAAATCATATCTCTGCCAGTCTTTTCCTACGCAATAGTGGGTATTATCCCGAGGAGGCTGTTGAAACTGTTGCTAGAGCAGTTACTGGACTCCATTGTGCAGCATTCTTCGGACTTGCTGAGATTGTTATTGCACTACTTGGGATGGAGGGTACCTCTGTAAACTCAAGAGATGGTCTGGGTTGCACACCCCTGGTTTGGGCTGCTCGTAGGGGGCATGAGGAGGTGGTACAGTTGTTACTGGATTCGCCGGATGCTGATGTTAACTCCATGGGGGGCGACTACCGAACACCACTTCACTGGGCTGCTGCAAATGGATATGAGGGAATAGTGAATCTCTTGCTGGAAAGTAATAAAGTCAACCCCGATTCCCCAGCCATTGATGGCCGAACACCGCTATTCTGCGCCGTCGTAGGAGGGCACGAAAGTGTAGTAAAGCTATTACTCGAGCGGGGGGATGTTAATCCTGAAGTTAAGGGAGCTGGTGGGCTGACGCCACTATTGTGTGCTGCCGCGGGAGGATGTGGAGGAATAGTAAAGTTGTTGCTGGGCCATGGGAGTATCGACCCCAACTCATTTGATCGTTTCGGCCGAACGCCATTGTCCTGGGCATCGCGAGGTGGGCGAGAGGGAATGGTGGAAGCTCTGCTAGCCCGCCAAGATATTGATCCCAACCTGGCGGACAATGATAGCCGAACGCCGCTCTCGTGGGCTGCCCACGAAGCGCATGAGGGTGTGGTAAAGCTATTGTTGGGGCATGCCGATGTCCAGCCGGGCCACCCAGACAATGTTGGCCGAACGCCGCTCTCGTGGGCCGCCTACGAAGGGAACGAAAGAGTAGTAAAGCTATTGTTGGAACGTCTTGATGTCAATCCCGACAATCCCGACAACGTCGGCCGAACACCGCTCTCATGGGCCATCCACGGAGGGCATGAGGGGGTAGTAAAGCTACTGTTAGAACGCAGTGATGTCAACCCCAACCGTTCGGACAATATCGGCCGAACATCGCTTTCATGGGCATCCTACAACGGGCGAGAAGGAATGGTGGAAGCCCTGCTGGCCCGCCAAGATATTGATCCTAACCTGGTAGACTATGATAGCCGGACACCGCTCTCTTGGGCTGCTGGAAATGGACACGAGGGAGTGATGAAACGCCTGCTATGCCACGGCGCTGTCACTGCTAGTGGAGCAGACAATGATAACCGTACACCATTCTCATGGGCCGCGGGTAATGGACATGAGGCGGCGATGAAACTATTGTTAGAGTGCGAGAATATCGACCCCAAGGCGCTCGATGATCATGGTAGAACACCACTATCTTGGGCTGCTGGGAATGGGCATAAGGCGGCAGTGGAGATCCTGCTCTCCCAACCGAGCGTTGATCCTGATCAAGGAGATCACGAAGATCAAACTCCGCTCTTTTGGGCTACTCTGAAGGAGCGGGAGGCGACTGTCAAGGTGCTCCTGGATTGTGCGGGTGTCCATCCGAACTTCAGAAACAAAAAGCGGCGAACACCGCTCTCTTGGGCTGCTGAGCATGGTTATGGTGCAGTAGTTGGGCTGTTATTAAACAGGAAAGACATTGATCATAATGAACCTGATGGTTCTGGTCGGGCCCCGCTTTCTTGGGCGGCCGGTAATGGACATGAGGAGGTGGTGAAGCTATTACTAACTTGTGAGGGTACTTCTCCGGACTCATTGGACGGCGACGAGCAAACACCACTATTCTGGGCAGTTCGGAACGGGCGCGAAGGAATTGTAAACCTATTGTTACAGTCAAGTCTATCAGTCAACCCTAACATAGGAGATAACCAAGAACGTACACCGCTTTTCTGGGCCGTCGAGTATGGGCATAAAAGAATGGTGGAACTATTGCTGGGCCAACAGGATACTGACCCCAACTTCCAAGCAAACCATGACCGTACACCACTTTTGTGCGCTGCCGAGAGTGGGAATGAAGAAATATTGAAACTATTACTAGCTCGGATTGATATCGAGCTCAACTTAGCAGACGACCACGGCCGAACGCCACTGTTCTGTGCTGTTCGGAGCGAACACGAAGGAACGGTGAGGCTGCTGCTAGAGCGACAAAAGATCGATCCCAACGCAAAGGACATCAATGGCCGGACGGCTCTATCGTGGGCTGCTGAGAATGGCTGTGAAGGCATGGTGGATATGATCCTTGGTCATGAGGAGGTCAATCCTAGCCTAAAAGATGAACGTGGTCAAACACCTCTCTTATGGGCATCTAGGAATGGGCATGAGGCAATTGTGAGGGCACTTCTGGGCAGGAATGATGCAAATCCTAACGGCACGGACAATATCAGCCGAACCCCACTCTCGTGGGCTGCCGAAGTCGGGCATGAGGGGGTGGTCAAGCTACTTTTAGACCGCGATGATGTAGATCCTAACCTACCGTCCAGTTACGAGCGAACACCACTACTTTTGGCCTCTCT
>Ga0307510_10008912_pt1 | contig 11954 bp, 12 predicted proteins | sample 12_EM_MG_FD_207224 | JGI IMG/M metagenome (GOLD analysis project Ga0307510, IMG submission 207224) | Populus trichocarpa ectomycorrhiza microbial communities from riparian zone in the Pacific Northwest, United States - 12_EM | ecosystem: Host-associated > Plants > Roots > Unclassified | place...
GGGTCAGGGTTCGCAGACGGCGACGGGTCAGGATTTGCAGACGGAGATGGGTCAGGGTTTGCAGACGGCGACGGGTCAGGGTTCGCAGACGGTGACGGCCCGGGGTCGGGTGACGCCGGTGGGGCGGACGGGGACGGATCAGGGTTCGGTGGAGCAGACGGGGTTGGATCAGTTTGTGGTGAAGTCGGAGGGTCAGATGGTGGTAATGCAGACGGTGCAGGCGTGTCAGACATTCGCAAGTTGGAGAGTCAAAAAAGGGCGCGTTTCACGGGATGTGCAACAAGGAGAGGTTCGCGAGATTGCCGAGAGGTGATTCGAAACGGCAAGGTGACCAGGAACAAGAAGGGTGATAGTCAGTAAAACGAGATAAAAACTCAAAAACAAGACGGGCTCGGGGTGGGAGGGGATTTATGGAAGAAGGAAAGGATGAGCAACGCCCCAGCGAACAGCCATGGGGGGCTGCTTGGGACAAGACAAGGAAAGAGGGGGGGCGTGGGCGCGCGCAAAGTGGGCGCAAACCTTTCAATCATACGCATTTGGGCCCGCACGAGGCAGTACACAGACAGCCTCAGCCTCGAACTGACTGGTGGTGGGAAATTGCACCCACGGCGCCGAAAAAGACGGATTCGGGCCCAGATTCCTGACAAGGAAGGGCGGAATGAAAAAAGGAGTTGTCCCAAAAGACTCACCCGTGGGGTCCGACGAGACTTCAGACTGGCGTTTGTTCAGCATGATAGCATTACAAGTGGGAGAGAAAGAGAGCAAGCAGAGACAGAGTGAGAGCCGTAGTACAGTACAAAAGTGACAGTAACTTCAGCCATTGGCAGACCCGGCGGCCACGTTTGTCCCTGACCGGCGCCCATGCCCGGTGTTGCCGCTACCACAGCCATTGCGAATTGGAATTGGTTCATGTCCCTCACTGCCTGCATGTGCTCATCTCTTGTTTTATTTCGTCACATCTTCGATATCCGACGACTATAGTGACTGTAACAATATGCTACCCCATTGACTCCCCATGCGGATACAACAAATCCATCAGCTTCAACTGCGAGTTGTTCGGAAGCTGCAGATCCGGAGGCGACGCGGGCCGTCGAACCCCCCTAATCCGAGAGCGAGAGACCATCCATCAAGAACAGCAATGCAGGCGAAATGCGATGCGATGCGCTCGTACTGTTCATCCGCACGCCACCTCTTTTGGATGACCGCTCGCCTGGGGCTATGTAAGCCACTTTTGTCTAGCTCTGGCATGACAAAAGATGTGCGTGCTGTTCGAGAGTTGTTGTACCGGAACTTCGAATGAGCGACTGATCATCACAAACTCTACCGTACGCCTGGTATAAGTCCGATGGATGTAGGTGTCGAAGACGTGCAATGATGTGATGGAGAGCGAGAGAGAGAGGTGTATGATACAAAAAGTACAGTTGTCAGTGTAGAGTAGCGTGGGAGACGACCAAGGACCGTTAACACCTGGGGTTTGCTTTCGAGGCTGACCTGCTCCGCTATCGTACTAGTCGGTGGGGTTTAGGTGCCATTCGTGACAGAGTCCTCACCCCCGAAAGTAAATCCTTTTCACGTACCCGCCGCTGCATCTCGTACTCGGTCTCCTCCTCGCCTTCTAGAAGCGCGAGAGCCGTCTCGAAGAACCACATGTGTTTTTTGATGAAATGCACCACAACCGTGCCACCCAACCGCTGACCGTTGTACCGCGTTCTGCGACCCTCACGCCCCTGCCACGCCTCTTCTGCGGACCATATGCTCCCTGAAACGAACCATCGTCAACAAGGGGATGCCCGAGCAGCAGATGCCCGAGTTACGTACCCTCGTACAATCGGGACATGTCGCTTCCCTCTACAAGCGCTTCGATGCTCTGCGGGATGGTCAAATTGGGAAGCGGCAGGGTATACCGGGTGCCAAACGTTGACACGCTTGATCGAGCCCACTCCGCCGGCGCAGCCCAGTCCTTATCGTACCAATTCTGCGCTGATGAGGTCGGAAGATTACTTGGCTCAGGCTGCCTGTCAAAAAACGCCCTGACGCCCTCCTGAGCACGAGCGGCCTCAGAGGGGAACAGAAAACCATGGGAGTATCTGTTATGAATGAACCGATTGATCAGTTGAGCTGTAAAAGCACTTGCGAAAAAAAAAACGAATAACAAACGCACACTGAGCCACTGCGCGGATGATCATAGATCCAGCAACGTTCTGCCACCCATCGAACCTCCGCCTGACGAGGGTGTAACCGCATCCACTTGGCCGTCTGCTTATCTTCAGCACCTCGTACGAGACCCTTAATGGCAGGCTCTCTTGAAACCCAATCAACGAGGCTCCAGCTGAGCGCATATAATTCGCCAGCCATGAAACGCCGCTTCACCAGGTAGCCCCAGTATATTAAAGGATCCTCGGCAAGCGACGAACTCGACGGCAAATGAGGTGGCACCTCGCCCGGCGGAGGCCTTGTCCCGTCAGGCGGAAACCCGACATTCTGCCTAGCCGATAGGAGAGATACTCTATCGTCGCCCAGCTGGTCGTGGCCGACATGTACGGTGCCCTTCTCGTGCAGCGCGACGCGCAGGCGCGCCTCGAGCTCCGCAAGCATGACGAACGAATCATCGTCTACCTTGAGGACGAAGTCTGGGCGTACCCACTCTCGCGCAGCCGACGGTCCAAACGCTCGGTCCTGCCGTGCATAAAGTGGGTCGTGTGGGGCGAGGGAATGCACAGGACTCGAGGTGTTCGAGTACGAAAAGTTGGGAAGAGGTATGTCGGTGTCAAAGTAGAGCGGTGGAACCCAAGCCATCGAGGCTGCCCAAGTAAAGAACGCATGTGTCTTGCCAGAGTTCATATTTTCCGAGATTGGGATGATAACAATGTCTTTGTACTCTGTACGTCGCACATGACAGTGCCATTAGATTGGGGCGATGCAGTGTGCGAGCATTATTGGACGCGCACCTTCCATTTCTACCCGAACACGCCGCTCCCATGCCTTGCGCGGTTGGCCCATGATGAAGCGGACGATGGTCCGAGAAGTTCCGTCGCCACCATCGCCTCTCCCTGCACCGTTACGACTCCGAGGGTGACTTGCCCACGTTGACCGGATAAGCATGCGGCGCTCCGAGGACGAATCCATAGAGAAGACCCCGACAAAGACACCCGCAGGGGGTAACGCCTCGAAGTGACTTGGAGGAAAGGGAGGCATCGGAGGAGCCGATTCTACCATGGAAATATTAAGAAAGGTGGGATGGGCATTGAGCGGCGGGGGGTCCGTTGAAGGTTCTGGCATCGTACAGTACGCCCGCCATGGTAGGGGCTCCTTGTCGGGGTTCAATAAGTGGATCAAAAGGAGGGTTATTGACAGTGCAAAGATGGAGAAGAAAAGGAGAGAGAGCAGCTGTTCACGGGAGTTTAAATCAAAAAAGGCGCACAGGAACGGAAAGATAAGGGAGAGACGCACGATAGTGGAAGGGTGCTTTGGAACGAAAGGGTGTCGGAGGATTCTCCGCAAGACGCGTACCAATGACCTGTAACCCCACCTTGCAGAACGTCGCGGTACTCGACGCGGGCGTTGTCGTATGTTCCACCAACGGGGCCGACCTTCACGTAAGTACGAGGTGGAGTAAGTATCGAGGAGTAAGGGATCCCCAGGCTCGTCGCTATCCGTATCTGACGCAGACGACGGCGTGGAGGAGTAGAACGGGGGAAGCGGTGAGGAGGAGCGCGAGGGAAGTGGGGAATTCATCGCAGAGGAATTGGGCGACGTCCGGGCGGAGAGTTCATCTGCCAGTGGTTCTGGAAAGAGGAACCCAGGATGAGATGAGGGGGTGCGTGGCGTAGCAGGGGTAAGATGAACGTTCGAGGCCAATGGTGCACCTGACTGGGACAGCCGGCGCGGTCGTGCACGTCCAGACATGACGGGGGTATTTTCAAAGGGATCATAAGACCCGTGGGAGGGGGGGCGCGAGTTGGGGCAGGTTGTATTTGCCCTGCCAAGAGGCAGAGGCATGATATTATGGTAGAAGGAATGACAGGTCGTGGGGGGTGGACGGTAGTTATCTGTCAGAAGCTGGATAGCTCCTTGGAGATCTAAAAACCGAGATCAAAAGAAAAACGAGTGGAATAATTAGTGCAAGGTGATGAGCAGTGCAAAGAGTTGGCCAAAGCTTTCTTCTCGGGCAACCGCGCGCGGAGTCAAAAATGTAATTTAAGTGTCACCGTTCCCGAGGACATCGCCATCGCCATCACCGACGTTGATACGTTAGAACAAAAATTTGTATATTCACCCTCCGCTCCCTCATTCTCCCAAATCGTTCAACACTTTCTGCCAACTTGGCCTCGCAGCGAGCGCATCCCACAACACCGCCAGTTTCGATTTCGGTGCCGTTGCGGTCGACGCAGGCGCTGGTCCTCCCTCAGAACCCATTGAGCGCGGTACCGGTGCTAGCTGCGGAGGCGCAACATCTTTAGCGAGTGCAAACCCTCCACCAACGTGTTCTTCGAGCCGAGCGATCGCTACTGTTCCGCTGTCTCGAACACTGCCCCCCGATAGGATGACCAACTCGCACAACCACGCTGCGAGGTGTAAATCTACGATTGAAATCTGTTCCCCTGCGCGTGATAGGGGGAAGTGCGATGAGTTTAACGCAGCTTCACCTGACATGACGTGGCGCACCAAGAGCGAACGGCACAGCCAAGTCCTTGCTGAGTTTGTCCAGAACGACCGCCAGACCGACTTCCCACGCCGCCTTTGCCTTCTCGAAGTACTCCTCACGAGCTTTCCTTCCAGACTCGCTTAATTCCGCCTCGCTCTTATCGGCTTCATCCAAAGCGGTCAGTAAATCCTCTGTCTCGCTCTTCTTCTCCAACCAAAATGCCTTGGTTTTCTCCGAAACACGAACCTCTTTAGCTTCATTTTCCACCAGGTAACGGTCCAATGCTTCCTTGCGGCCCTTGAGGAAGGTAGAGACGCTCGGTGCTACCGCCCTAAGCGCGGGAAGATCCTTTCCGTTCAAGTAGAAGAGCAACTCGGGTGAAGCAGGGGGTGAGTGGAGCAAAGTGATGATAGAGTTTGCTGTAGAAGACATGGCCACGGTTGCAGGGGACAATGCAGGGGCAGGAGCGGCGGATGTCGTATGAGTGTGAGACATGACCGATCGTGACTTGTCAAGGAAGCCAATCAGGGCCTGCGATGCAACGCCATTCAGCCCAGAGCTCTGATGCGTAGCGTGGCGGACTTGCTTCAGTGTCAGTGATAGCCTTGTAACGGCTCTCCATGTCAGGGGTCAACGTGTTCTGGAGCGGAACGACCAGCGTGGGTACTGTGCCTGAGGATATGCGTGAATCAGAGATTCCAAGTGGTGTTGTGATATGAATGGTACCTTTGGGGTTGATACGTAGAAAGGAAGGGGAAAAGTTTTCGCCTTTGGCTAGCGAGGATTGGGTCAACGAATGACATCCCCCACACTCGAACTAGACACACAAAGGCCCACAAGCTTGAGATCTAATTCATCTTTGCCATACCCCTTTTCCTCGCTGGTGGCCGACATCTAGTCAAGAAGTAATAGATGAAGATAAGTGTGTCTGAACGTACAGGGCCAGGAGCACTAGGAGAATACAAGTTAGTCAGAGACTCAGAGATTGATGGATCTGTTGATTGAGAGGAGGCACACCTGCGAGGGACCAGATTGAGCGAGCATCGTAGTATAAGACGGCCTTTGGGACGCGATCCGATGCAGACATGATGATAGAGATGAGATGGTGAGTCTGATTTTGGGCGATGCTCCTAACGGGATGCTTCACGTGCACGTGAGCGAACTTTCTAGATTCCGGTGCCATGCCAAATACCTGGCTTCGCCTCTGGCACCCCTCCTAGGCTCTCTTCCACATGGCTACCACCCTTAGGTGCGCATCAAACAGCGCGTTATCACCCACGGCTTATTCTCACCATCTCTTCCATTCTAGACACGAATTCTACGAAACTGACGAGAGGCTCACCCTCACCATCTTCGATCGCGGCGCAGACCCCGTGAATGTCAACGTGGAACTCCAACCACGCAGCGTCGGTCTCTCTACACAAAACCGACAAACAATTAATGCTGACAATTCCTACGGCAGATTTCGTATGAGAACGGTGACAAAAAATTAGAACTTCAACCACTGAAAGGTCAAATCGACCCTACAAAGTCAAGCTTCGTTGTGGGTAAAGTCAAAGTCGAAATCCGACTCGTCAAGGCTGCCCACGGGCGTTGGGGTGGCCTCATAGGGGATGCCCCTGACCGTACGTCTATAAGCCACTAAGGGTCACAGTTGACTCATCTCACACCCCAGCTCTCGCCAACTCATCTTCTTCCTCTCCTCCGGTTACAAAGGCCGGGTCGACCCTTCCACAGGCGCGTAAGAATTGGGACAGCGTCACGAAGACCATTCTCGAATCAGAGAAGCCCAAAACGAGCACAGACGACCCCAACGTGAGCGGCGACAGCACGCTAAACGAGTTTTTCCAGAATATTTTCTCCTCTGCCGACGATGACACCAAACGGGCAATGATGAAAAGTTTCCAAGAGAGTGGTGGTACTGCGCTCAGCACGAACTGGGATGAAGTCGGGAAAGCTCCTGTGCCAATCAAGGCGCCATCGGGTAGTGAGGCTAGAAAGTGGGAACAGTGACATTAGGTCGAAAAGAGTAGATTCCACTTTGTATCATATGGGTTTGGACATCCCTTGTAGGTATTTTCAGCTGCATACCTAGCAGCAATCACGACCAGGTCACACCATATGCGCGTTATCCTATGACAAGACTGATAGGAACCGTCGCTGAATGCTACAGATATGGGATGAGACAGAGACCTCTGCCTGACATGAGGGACGTACCCACACAAGGACGTGTGTGTTAACCTTGGCGCTTTTAGAACGTCAGCATATGTTGCCAAGTCCCCATAAATAGTTCACTGACCTGCTTGTGGCGAGGATTCTTCGAGCACAGAATGTATACACGACCTTTCCTTCGAACTACGCTGCAGCCGTCGCACATGATTTTGACGGAAGACCGAACTTTCATGCTCCGAGCGAGGGAAGGCGCTGCTCCCGGCAGAGGCGGTGTGATGGCGGCATGGTGACGTGGTGGACGTGGATGAATGGATTGGAACTGGGCGAGTCTCGCCCTTGAAAGGAGAGGTCTGGTGGACGAGAGCAAGGCTCTGAGCATGACTGTGAGAGGCAGGAGTCCAAAAGTGGCTAAACAGATACCGAGGCCCTATCCTCGCCGGCCACGCTCTGTACACCGCACTAATCACATCTCATATGTACCATATCTCGACGTGAACATACCAGCACGTCTATCTCCCCACCTCTTGAACATGCCCCCCCGTTCTGAGAGGTTACTCTCTTCGCCGCACCTAGGTGGAAAGTCCGCAGTCATTCTCTTCGTCGTATCTATTATCGCGTTTGTCGTGGAGAGTCAACTCACCCAAGTCCGTGCTCCATTCTATTCTATCGGTTCTGCATCTCATCTCATCGTTTATACAGTATGTGCAAAGCACCCTTCACTTTCGGCAACCATTCTTTCTCTTGTGCGTCTTTAACCAGCATGCCTGCCCCATCGGCCCCTCTCACCAGTTTGATTTCTCACAGCTACATAGTTCACTCTTCATTTTCCTTCACCTTCCCACTACAACTGCTATATCTTGTCCTTACTACGTCTGCATCCTTAGAATCTCTTCTAGCAGGTCTGTCTCTCGCCATCAAGATTCAGTTCGCTCCCACCGGCCAGAGCCACCTCGTTACCCTGCGGTCGCCCTTCCCATACACTCGCTTTCTTCGTTTGACGGCCCTCCTGACACTTGGCCTCACATTACCCTCCTTGCTCTGGTTCGCAAGCGTGTCGTTGGCACCGTAAGTGTCGATCATTATCCCGGAGAGATATGCGTTCACCTTCCATGTCACGACAGACTCAGCGATATCACTGCGATCTGGAACACGAACGCCTTCTTCGCATACATCATCACGGTGCGGCTCTTCAAACTCGACTGGGAGCTTCGCAAGCTCCTTGCGGTGCTCATCGCGACCTTTGGCGTTTTGGCAGTTGTGTACGGTGACGCCAAGCAATCCGAATCCGAATCCGAATCGCCCCTCTCCGACCATCGCAACGCACTCGCATCCGATGCGACCGAAAGCGGAAAGCCTAAAGCGCCACTCCTTGGGGACCTCCTCACACTCTGTGCTTCGTTTGGGTACGGCCTATATCAAGTATTGTATAAACGCCACGCCGCGTTACCCCTGGATCAGGAATTCGAGCTGGACAGTTCTTACGTCCCACTACCGGAATCCGATGGCATCCCTGCCACTGAGCTCAGTGAAGCGGGCAAGGAGGTCGACGACTTGGCGTACCCGCCACCGTTCGGACTTCATGCCAACCTCCTTGCAAGTGGACTTGGGTTGATGACCTTTTTCTTTTTGTGGATCATGTTGCCCTTCCTCCATTATTCCGGATACGAGCGATTTCGCCTCCCCGATAACCCCACCACCGTCCTTTCAATTGCCGGTATAGCAGGATCCGGTCTGCTCTTTAATGTGGGAATGCTGGTAACGACTTTTCCTTTGTCTGTCCGTGCTCGGATTGACTGACGATCTCTTTTTGCGCTCTCAGACTTTGTTGGGTCTTTGGGGCCCCGTGGTTGTCTCTGTAGGCTGCCTCCTTACGATCGTTCTCGTTCTCCTATCCGATATCACAGTGGGGCAAGGCTTGGGCGTAATCACTCCCTGGAACTTGGCCGGTTCTGGCGGGATTGTTGTAGCATTCGGCGTCTTGGTTTACGATATGACACAAAGATCTGCGCTCTAATATTGATGTACACATACGGCTTCCATCACCGTACACATGCCACGAGTCTTCACGCGCTACGTTACAAATCTAGACAGATCGGAACGAGAACAAGTATGTTTGAAGCTCTTTCGCTGCCCTCTTAGACAGAGTCGTCAGGCGAAGAAAAGTCCCGAGGCAACCAAATGAGTGGGACCCGTGCTGGGAGAAACGTATGCTAAAGGTAATCGACTCTCGGATGAAAACGTTGGGTATGATATGACCACATGTAACAATGCCAGTGGTCGCTCGTGCTTTGTACGGGAACAGCTGATTTGCTGGACCAGAACGCTCACTAATCTCCAGGTTGATCTAAATGGGTGGGAATAAGATGTTATCGGGACGGGGGTCAAGGTCGCGTTGTTCACGAAGATGTTCAGTTACTCGCGGGAACGTTCGCATTGTCGACACAGACGTTGCGCCTTAGAGAGAGGGGACCGTTGGTTATCGTGGCTGGGAAAGGGATGTGGAAAGACACAATGTGCAATTCATCCGTGCTGCGCTGGCACACGGATCATGTTTATAAAAGTAGCTACAGCCTGAATGAGAGCCAAGGCATTCAGGCTTCTTGAAACCCCGTGTCTTCTCTAGCTTCTTGCATTTAATTAATGCAGCATGCTCATCTGAGAATTTCATTGCCTGGGCTACCCTGGCAGGTGTGAATCTGTTGCTGTTGCTTTCCATGGGAGATTCTTTCATAAGCGTTAGCTGATAGGCGCCAATCTAATCGGAGCGGCTAGTTCCGTTCGTTGATTCCGCCTGCACACCACCACGAACGAACTACGTCTGCACAATGTCTGATAATACAACCCTTTGGTGCCTTGTCGAAGGCGATAATGCCCCTTTTCCTATTTCCATCTCGCCCACTGCATACATTGGTGTGTTAAAACAATATATTAAAAAAGATAAAGAAATTACCCTTCAAAAGGTCGATGCGTCAAACGTCAATCTCTGGAAGGTGCGTTATTTCTAGTGATTTGTTCCGACATTATGGGCGACACCACTTTAGCCTAGGGTGCCAATACCCGTCAAGCCTTCTGGCACTCTTGGACAACGCCTTCGAGACCTAAAGTTGGATCTGTCGCAATTTGCCGAAGAGCTGGATTCAGCTGATACGGTGGCATATTCCTTCCAATCCCAAACTCCACCTTCTCCTACTCTTGATGTTATTGTTCAAATCCCTGCATCGGGTAAGTGGCAAGACATGAACGATCACTACCATTATGTTAATCTCGCACCAGCTACAGAACTACCGTCCAAAAAGCGAAAGTTAGATTATGACGCGTCCGAGTTCAAAGATGTCAACGTTGCGCCTTCCAAATTCGCAAAGCCGTCGTATTTTCGAAAGGTAATGGGGAAGGATGAACATGGGCGCGAAATCTACGTCCACAACAGGCCTATCGACTTCGAGTTAGTCCCGGCCGCCCTTATTTCACGAATTTTTGGTCGCCTATCGGATGATCTGTTCGCGTGCGAGAACGATTTTCGATCGGAAGACTTCGCCCCTGCTCGAGATCTTGTGAACGCGTTATCCAAACTAGAAAAAGATGAGGCATCACGAAAGCAGGCCTTCCTCGATTGGCTGCTTGCAACGCTCCCGGATATAGAAGCAGAACCGCCGTATGGGAGGGATCAGCCAAGGCTTTCGACCGAGATCTTAAAAGGTAAACAGAGAGACAGGAGATCCGATTATGTGACAGACGGCCACGTGGAGTTGGGAGATAATCTCCTTCTCGCAACGGAAGGCAGGCCCGAGCTTGGCGAGGAGTCTACGAACCCTCATTGGCAGTTGATGTCATATGCTCGGGCGTATTACATGCAAAAGCGATGCTCCTATCGCGTCGGTCAGTCCTGCCTGCCAGCAATTCTCATTGCGTACTATGGTATGTTCAACCCTTTGGCGAGAGTGCTCGCCTGCTGATGCATTTCAGGGCCATGCATCGATGCAACCGCAGCTATCATTTGTCCCGACGGATCGGTGCAAGTGGAAGCACTGACACCTGCGCTTCGAGTCGATTGCGATTTCCGCGATGATCGCCAACGTAACTTGCTCGCTTCGTTCGTCCGAGCGTTAAGGAACGCCTTTGAAGGACTGCGGGAGTTTTACTCATCTCCTTCCAGTCCTATCCCCGATCCCCATGGATATCGATCTCACAAACACGCCAAGTCGATTGATCGCCACTTCCCTTATAAGAATTCGTATACGGATAAAGAGGGTATCCACTGCGCTTTCAAATACAATTCGCGCCTGGTGCAAGGTCACGGTACTCTCATATTCTTGGCTGAACATACGGAACCTGAAGCAGATACAAAACCGATCGTGGTCAAGTTTACGCGCACTTACTCGAAGGTCGTGCACGACTTGTTGGCTGGTAATGGATTTGCGCCGGAACTTCTTGCGGTGGAAGACCTGGTGGGTGGTTGGAAGATGGTGGTCATGGAGCACTTGTCGGGCTGGGTGATGTTGCACCAGAAGCCTCGCCAGGAGCGACTGAAATACAAAGAAAAGCTCAAGGAGGCCTTACGCATCATTCATAGTCGCAACCTCGTGCACGGTGACGTTCGATGCCCCAATATTCTCGTTTCCAAGGACGATAACATCAAATTCATCGACTTTGATCACTGTGGAGTGGATGGGGAAGACGTATATCCGCGGGAATGGGACCATACGCTCCGCCAAGTGGACGCCAGGGAGGGCGATGTACTGCGAAAGTATCATGACGATTGGATGCTCAATCGCATTTTCGATAATTCTGCATGGCAAGCAAGGGCTACCCATTCACATTCGCCTGATGCTCCCATAGGTGTTTACGATTGAACGGCACGTATCTATCACTTTCTCTTTCGCATAACCGTTCGGTTATAATCACAGTGATGTCCGAAGTGTCAAATGATGTCCTTCGGTTGATCTTCCCGGACGGTTCTAAAATTGCTGTCAATGGTCCGGCGGAGGCAAGCAGCGGGGATGGTTCCGGAATCAACTAACTTAAAGCTACTCATCTTGACCTCACTACCTCAGTCCTTGGAGGTCTATACCCGTGCCTGAATCAAACTGGATTTATCGAAAGTGTGACCCGAAGGAGACGATTCCCCCCCACATGTGCC
>Ga0307510_10008913_pt1 | contig 11949 bp, 13 predicted proteins | sample 12_EM_MG_FD_207224 | JGI IMG/M metagenome (GOLD analysis project Ga0307510, IMG submission 207224) | Populus trichocarpa ectomycorrhiza microbial communities from riparian zone in the Pacific Northwest, United States - 12_EM | ecosystem: Host-associated > Plants > Roots > Unclassified | place...
CTTTCTAGCCTTCTAGGGTGCGAAGTTGGTGGGATAGGTTCATGGCTCATTGTGTCATGATAGGAGGGCACTCTGAGTATGTCAGTGTTGGCAAACCACTTGGATATGTGACATCAACATACCTAGTGTTATGATCCACCCCCATTTTTCACCCCTTCGTCGGACCCCCTCCTTGTTACCCTATCCAAACCACCACTCATGGCTAAGCAACCATTACCATTAAACCCATCACCCCTACCAGACCTGCCACCGCTACTGCCCAGTGAACCACCCAAGCCATCATCACCTATTGATCAGCCACCAGTCTTGCCCCTCGTCCCCATCCTGTGGAACATCCATCATTGGGACTACTCCTCAATGGAGATGTACCAAGAGCCACCCCCAGTAGAGAACCCACTGGAAGATCCAGACAGTCCCATGGAGGACAAGCTGCCTTTAGAGCCAGAACCAGTCACTCACTATGAACCCAACACTCCTGAAGGACATATGAAGACCCTGTCTTCCAAGGAATCCCCCATCACACCCTGGGAGGAATACCTCACTCAACCCAGTAGTCCTGTGTCCTGCAAACACTCCCTGTCACCCACAAGTCCCTCTTCAGCACCCATACGACAATGTGCTAGTCAAGAGGGCAGTTACCAGTCTATCACCCCTTCAGCCTTGTCACCCATAGCTGGCACCTTGCCCCAGAGTCAAGGGTACCAGTCAACCTCTCCCGAAGGATCCACAGACAATCCCTCATCCACGCAGAGCTCCGCAGATGATGTGGATAGTGACATGGCCCTTAATTGGGTCACCATCAATACCAACTACCTTAAAAGGTAGCTGCTTACACTAGACGCCCATTAAACCAGAATGGGCATGCGGAGACCAGATCTCCTTGGATCAATCTCAAACCTCATGGTTGTCATCGCATCATAACAACGCTTCTCTTCTTGGAATGACCTGCCACCATTGTTCTCCCATTAAGGATTGATTAGGCAACTTGTCCATATCCCATTCACTCTCGCTCATCCTCTATTGTTCGACTCATACAGACCATATCCGCGGACCTTCATACGTCACAGACAGATGCCTCTTGACCAGAACTACCTACCTTAGTGATTGTAACACGTGCACCTGCCTGCTTGTATATAAGCACCCTGTATTTTGACAGTCAAGCCCTAAGCTTGACTTGGTTTCCAATACCAACATTCTTGAAAGCTCCCAAGTGCCTCCCCTTTTCCCACTTCTTACATAAGCCACTCAGAGTCATCTCTAGCAACACTAGAGACTTCTATTCCTTCAAAGTACTTGCCATCAGTTCACCTCTTAGTACAAGTTGTAATATCAAGGCCTGTTGAAGCCTTAACACAAGTCAAGCTTTCCTTTCGACATACCAGCTTGGTGAGTAGACCATCCTGAACCCTGCCACACCACCTCCTCCACATTAAGAAGTCATGATGACACCCATAAACAATACAAAGATATATGCCGCGGTTGCTACTATGAAGAGTGCACCCCATATCCAAGACCAGAAGGCCACTGGTAGACCAAAAGGCATCACAACTACAGGATGCTCAACCACTGGAGTTGGAGCAATCAAACCGACAACAGATCAGTTGTACCAGGGAACCACTGGATCACCAATGGGAGAAACACAGGCACACAAAAAGATGCAATCACAAGGCAATGTAAAGTCAATGCTTTGCAAAGCTCTATACGGGATCTTCGACATCAAAGCACCGATTGTCACAGAAACAAAGGACCCTATTGAGGTCAATGCACTATGCTTTGTGGGGAAATACCACCACCATGGAATAGCATCCCAAGTCAACCACATGTTCTACAAGAATGCAACATGGCCACAGGATAATGGCCACAAGTATGCACCACCATCAAACAAACTCTTGAGAAGCCTGGAGTGCTTCCATTGCCACAAAAAGGGCCACTATGCCCGTCACTGCCAAGTTAGATGCTGAGTCAATCATGATCAACAAGAAGTCGCAGTCATTAACTCTATCTGAAGCTATCCAGATATGGGAATCCTACCAATGGATCAACTTACCAAAAGGATCCAAGAGAACAAGAGCATCAATAGTTTTGATGCTCTCAAGGAAGAAACCCTGGATCAAATAAATCCACCAGCACTATTGGATGCAAAGAAAATCAAGGAGCTTACAACAGCACCCAAACACACACTAGGACTGCAGAAAATCAAAGTGGTACAAGAGTTTATCACAGCCAATGCCCATAAATTCAATGAAGCCACTTGAGCTAGGATTATCAACCTATGCAAACCAAAGACAAAGTCCATCACAAAGCAATTGGAAAGAGCACATGCCTATCTAAAGTCGAAGCCCACTGTAAAGCAGTTGGGAGACGCACATGCCTATCCAAAGTCGAAGCCCTCTGCAAAGCAGATGGGAGACGCACTCAAAGAACAAATCCAGACCATGAATGAAGACACAAAAATTAGGACGCTCAATGAGCTTATCCCAAAGAATGGATTTAACATCCAGAAAATTGAAGCCCTTGCCAGAACCTTCGGACTAGACAGCATCTTTGTCAACAAAAGTAACTCAGTCCAAGTCCAATTCGTGCTTGTCAGCTACAAAAGGAAAACAAAAGAAATCGGCCTCCTTGATACCAGAGCCACAGAGAACTTCATTGACTCAGAAACAGTCAAGAAACTGTAAGCGAACAATAGAGACACTCAGTCTGATAACATGAAGACTACATTGCAAACACGTGTACCTGTAAGTGAACAATAGAGACGCTCAGTCTGATAACATGAAGACTGAGGTTCTACGACTGAAATGTATGCGGTATAAGTACTCGACGAGCGATCAGCGACAAGAAGGAATTGGAATGTGAAAAGATAAAAGCAGGTAATCACATGCTAATGTTATCATGTGCGATGCTACGACGTATGTCAGTACGAGAAGTGTCAATGGCAACATGTGTCAGTACGAGAAGTAAGAAAGTGTAATAAACGTGTCCCATCAAGGACAGTACTGCGCCAAGTGCGCGATTGACCTCTATCTCCAACATGCCCCCTCAATCAGCACGGCGCAAACCTAGCTCCTTCGAAAACTTCTCATGCTTCTCCTGGGCAAGGCCCTTTGTAAGGACGTCAGTGGACTGGTTGTTAGTGGGCACGTAATCAAGGGTGATATCGCCCAACTTGACCTTGTGTCGGAGGAAGTGATAGCGGATGTCGATGTGTTTCGTTCGGTCATGGAACTCTGGGTTTTTTGTGATGGCGATGGCCGACTGGTTGTCGATGAGGAGGGGAATAGGGAATGATGAAGGTTGTTGTAACCCCGCGAAGAGTCATCTGAGCCAGATAGCTTCCTTGGCTGCATGCACGCTGGCGATATATTCGGCTTTGGTACTGGAGAGAGCAACAGCGCTCTGCTTCTTGGAACTCCAGGAGATAGCGCCGCCAGAGAGGGTAAAGACGTAGCCCGAAGTGGACTTACGATTGTTGACGTCGCTGCCCCAGTTGGCGTCCATGTACCCGAGAATAGAGTTGCCCCCAGAAACCCCACGACGGTACACGAGCTTGTAGTCCGAGGTGCCGTGAAGGTATCGGAAAAGACGGTCGAGGGCATGCTGATGTTCGGTGCCAGGATTGGCGGCGTGGCGACCGAGAGCTGCGATGGTGTAAGCAATGTCGGGACGTGTCCCCAACATGAGGTACATGAGGGCGCCGAGGGCCCGCTGGAAGTGTTTGACGTCCACCTCAGGTGAAGGGAGACAGACGAGATGATGGTTAGGGAGAGAAGGGGTGCTAATGGGGTGAACATTAGCCTTATCGAAACTCTCCAAAACCTCCTCTAAATATTTTTGCTGCGACAACGCGATCCAGCCCTCTTCACAGTCCCATGTGACATGGATGCCGAGGATCCAGGAGATCTCCCCTAGGTCAGTCATCTGATACTTCCTTTTGAGGGTCTCCTTGTCCTTTCGGACGTCATCTGAATTGGGTGGACCAACGAGTTTGAAATCGTCGATGTAAAGAGCTATGATGGAAAGGATGTCACTGCGTCGCCATATGAACACAGCATGATCCGCCTCAATCCTTGTGTAGCCCATCTCCGCCATGGTGCCGCACACATCTTTGTACCAGACCTGGCTGCCCTGTTTGGTGCTGTACACCGCTCAGTTGAGGCACAAGACCATTCCTTCGGGGATCTCAAGACCGGGAGGGGCCTCCATGTAGATCTCCTCCTTGAGCTTGCCGTTGAGGTAAGCCGCCTTGATGTCCATTTGATGTATGGTGAGGTTTTGCTGGACAGCGATGGCGAGGATGGCGCGGAAGGTCAAGAGCTTGACAACTGGGGCGAAAGTCTGATCGTAATCGAGGCCTTCGACTTGAGTAAAGCCTTGGGTGACGATGTGTGCTTTGTACTTCTGTACCTGGCCGTCTGGTCCACGTTTGATGCGAAGAACCCACTTACTGCCTACAACTTTGTGCCCTTTCGGCTGCGGGACTACGTCATAAACCCCCATCTGCTGGAAGTTTCAGATTTCGTCTTCGCAGGCCGCATCCCACTCAGCGGCATCGCTGCGCGCCATGGCCTCCTTGTACATTCACAGGTCATCAGTCTCGTCCGTGAGGATGACGTTGGCTTGCTCTGTAGAACGAGGTTGGTTGTAGGATGATACTGAGTAGCGTGGGTCATTGTCCCGAACAGGCAGGTGAATGTTGCACTTGGGATGCAAGGCAACAGGCGTGGGCTGTATGTTAGTGATAATGGGCACGGAAGTGGATGTGGACGGGACAGATGTGGAAGCGGACGGAGAGGGCGTGGAAATGGAAGGATCGGGAGTGGGGACAGGAGTGGATGACAGTGTGGGAGTGGTGGTCACGAGAGGAGCGGCAGTGTCGTTAGCGTCGAGGATAACGGGTTCGTATGACGTGCTGGTCCCCCCCTTGTCAAAGATAATGTCACGGGAGTCAATGAAGCGCTTTGATGGCCGATGCACAAGGTGATAGGCCTTGCGCTGCTGAGCATAGCCAATGAACGTGCAGACGAGGGACTTTGCCGAGAGCTTACTGCGCAGCTTGTCAGGGATATGGACGAAGGCTCTGCAGCCAAAGACGCGGAGGCGAGAAATGTCAGGCTTGTTCCCACTCCAGGACTCCTTGGGTGTGCTGTTGCTAAGAGAATGCGTCGGAGACACATTGTGCAGAAGCGTTGCGTACCGAAGGGCATCCCACCAGTAAGCGTCGGGCAGCTTGGCCTCGACGAGCATCGTGTGGACCCGCTCGACAAGCATGCAGTTCATGCGCTCTGCTACCCCGTTGTGCTGCGGTGTATCAGCTGTGGTCAACTTGTGTTTGATCCCCTTCTCCTTGAGAAATGATTGTACTTCCCCAGTGGTATATTCGCCCCCTCCATCTGAGCGAAGGACCTTGAGCTTCTGGCCAGTCTTGAGCTCAATGCGCACAACGAAAGTGTGCAGGTGCTGAGCCACCTCGGACTTCTCCTTCATTGCATTGACAAACACTTTGCGCGACTTGTCGTCGATCCAGGTAACGAAATAAAGGAAACCTTGATGAGATCGAGAGCTGAAGAGAGTGCAAACGTCCGAGAAGACGTGGCCTAGGACGAGGTCAGCACGTGTGTCCGTTTCCTTTCGGATTTCAGCACGCGTTTGCTTGCCCTTGATGCAGGGTTTGCAGATATGGGAAGAGGGGGAAGAATTGCCGATGATCACCATCCCACAAGCTAACCCCTTTCGCGCCATGCGAATGACATCGTTGGCATTAAGATGACCAAGACGTTGGTGCCAAATGTCGATGCTGGCCTTCGATCCTGAGTTGTTAGCAATCAGCGCAGCCTCAGGAGGGTCTTCACCCTCGGCGGGGAAAGAGTCGAGGGCCACGATGTGAGCCGATTTGGAAATGGGAAGCGTGGTGATCCACATAACGTAGAGGTTTCCACGTAAGTCACCCTCACAGGCAACTATCTTGCACTGGTCGAGAATGGAACATCCTTCGCCGACGAAACACATCTCAGAGCCGTGTTTAGCGAAACGTGACACCGAGAGCAAGTTGCCATGGAGTTCTGGCACGTGGAGAACGTCTTGCAGCACTGCAGGCGAGGATTTGCCCTCAGCATGCATGCAAACGGAAATGTGGCTGACACCGGTGGCTTGAATGGCGCTGTCGTCGCCGAGGACGATGTCCATGGGGGATGAAAGGGGGGAGTAGTGGTGGAACCAATCGCAGTGTGCGCACATGTTTCGCAAGGCACCAGAGTCAATGATCCAACCAGCCTCAAGACTTTGAGGACCAGAATTGATCTTGGCCTGTAGTATGTGTTCATGAGTGGTAGAGGGACGTTCGGCAGAGCGAGATCAGCGGGGGACGGCTACAGCGTGGAAGAGTTGGACGACGGTGGAGTCGTTATCAGGCTTGGAAGCCACAGCGATCTTCGCCGTAGCGCTAGAAGGAGAAGTCGACAAAGTGGAGTTAGCATTGCCAGAATCAGTAGCATTCTTGGCTGCTTCCTTCTCCGCCTTTTCCTTCTTGAGCTTGCGGCAGTCTGCCTTCTTGTGGCCCTTCTTTTTGCAATGAGCACACTTGAGGTCCTTCCCTTTGCCCTGAGTGATCTGCAGCAATTTGCCCTTGCCCTTGCCGGCCTTAGTGTAGAAAGCAGCCTCATTGCCTTCAAAATTGTTAAGGTGATGATGCTCCTCACCGATAATGCGGTCTGCGACCCATAGACTGGTGATTTTGGATGCGTTGGAGTTAGTGATGATGGTGCGAAGCATGGCGTAGGAATCCGGGAGTCGGATGGCGAGCAAGAAAGCGAGGAGGCGATCAATGATAGGGAAGCTAAGAGTCTCGAGCTGCTGAGCCGTGTAGACGACCTTGTCGATCTGGGGCTGTAGTGGTTCGGTGTCTGTGAAGGAGGCCTTGAAGAACTGTTGCAGCAGAGTGATAGTGCGCTCGTTGCCGCTGCCAGTGCCAGAATAACGAGTGGCGATCCGATCCCAGTACTCCTTGGCAGACGTTGCACAATAGATGCACTTCTGCCCGACTTTCTTCAATGCAGTGATCATCATGAACCTAGCCTCGCGATCCTTGAAGCCCCACTCAGAGTAGCCAGCAGAATCGGTTGTCTGATCTGGGTGAAGTTCAGTCCTGTTGACAACAGGCCAGATGTCCCAGTTCTCGAATGTGAGCTGCAGAGCTACATACCAGGTGTCGTAGTTCTCGCCGTTGTCTTCCAGTAGTGGCACGTCGAACTTAGTGGGTACGAAAGGCTTCACCGATGTGTTCCCCGTAGTGGGGGAGCTTCCGCCTTGAGTCTGCGCAGGGGTGCCAGACGTCTGCGGTGCGGGAGTGCCAGGGGTAGCGAGCTGAGGAGCGGGGGTGCCAGTGGTGCTGGTAGCGGGAGCAGAGGGAGTAGACATGGTGTAGTGGACAGCAGGGAAGAGTGATGATCAAGAGCTTCGTAGTCAGAATGACAGAGAACCAGGTCTCATAATCTGTAAGTGAACAATAGAGACACTTAGTCTGATAACATGAAGACTACATTGCAAACACGTGTACCTGTAAGCAAACAATAGAGACACTCAGTCTGATAACATGAAGACTGAGGTTCTATGACTGAAATGTATGCGGTATAAGTACTTGACAAGTGATCAGCAACAAGAAGGAATTGGAACGCGAAAAGATAAAAGCAGGTAATCACACGCTAATGTTATCATGTGCGACGCTACGACGTATGTCAGTACGAGAAGTGTCAATGGCAACATGTGTCAGTACGAGAAGTAAGAAAGTGTAATAAACGTGTCCCATCAAGGACAGTACTGCGCCAAGTGCGCGATTGACCTCTATCTCCAACAGAAACTCCACCTAGGAATGAAGGAACTCCCTTACCAGCGGCCCATCTTTAATGTTGACAGAACACCCAACAGACAAGGAAAGATTAGCCACTACTGTGACCTCATGGTTAGCAAAGGAAATGTACAATGACAACTACGTTTCTTTGTCACAAACTTAGGAAGATACCACTTCCTTTTTGGCTACCCCTGGTTCAAGGCATTCAAACCTGACATTGATTGGGAAGCAGGAGCCCTCAAAGGACCAAAAGTCAAGGTTGAAACCATCCAGAAGACCACCTGGGACAAAGCACAAGGCTACCTCAAGGCAAAGCAACAACAACAAGAAGACAATGATCTTATCATGGAAACTCACAAAGCAATCATGGAAGAACTCGAAGACCAAAACCAACCCAACATATGGATCGGAAGAACCACTATGGAAGTCAACAGAACCTACAACACAACTGAAATGGCTCATAAATATGCAGAGCAAAACAAGAAAGAAGAAATCACTTTACCAGAAGAATTCAAACGACATGCTCTCCTCTTCTCAGATGAAGAAGCCAAGAAATTCCCCCCATCACATCCATGTGACCATAAAATCGAGCTTACAGCTGAAGCTCCAGCAAAGTTCAATTGCAAAACCTACCCTATGAGCCTCAAAGACCAGGAGGCAGAAAACCAATTCCTCGACGAAAACCTAGCCAAGGAATACATCGTCCCATCTGAATCACCCTACAGATTCAGCACATTCATGGTCCCTAAGAAGGACAGCAAAGAGAAATGCTACATCATCGACTATTGCCCACTCAATGCAGTCACAAAGAAAGACATCACCCCCCTTCCTAACCTTGCCCAATGTATTGAAGACCTCCAAGGAATGGAGCTGTTCAGCAAATTCGACATATGCTGGGGCTACAACAATATTCGCATACATGAAGGAGATAAATGGAAAGCCGCTTTCAAAACCTGTTGTGGGCTATTCAAGCCCAAAGTCATGTTTTTCGGAATGAGCAATTCGCCACCAACATTTCAAAGGTTTATAAACCTCATGCTAGAAGACCTTTATGAACACTTTGAGAAGAAAGGAGTCCACAACATCAGGAAGATATTCAGAAGCTATATGGACGATTGTGGACTAGGAACAAAGCTCAAAGACATCAAGTTACACATTGAAATCCTCTACTATGCCTTCAACCTGTTAGCCAAGAATGGACTACACCTCAAGCTCAGTAAATCAATTTTCATGCAGCCAACTATGGACTTTCTAGGAGTATGCCTCACCAAAGATGGAGCAACAGTTGACCCAGCCAAAATGACCAGAATAGCAGATTGGCCAGAGAATATCATGACCCTCAAAGGAGCCCACTCATTCATAGGAGTCTTGGGATACCACTGCATGTTTATTGCCAGATTTTCCTCCATCACAGCCCCCATTACCCACCTCTTCAGAAAAGACGTCCCATTTGAATGGACACCAGACTGCATAGCTGCAGTCAGAGAACTCAAGAAGTGCATCACTAGCACACCAGTGCTTATTCGCCCAGATCCCAACAAACAATTTGAGCTGGAAGTCGACGCATCCCAAATAGTGACCAGAGCAATACTCTATCAAAGAGGACCACCTATCACACGACCTGATGGCACAGAAAAGCCAGGACCATGGCATCCCTGTGGTTTCCACTCCCCTCCCAGAAATTCACCAGCACAGAGCAAAATTACCCCATTTACGACAGAGAATTCCTGGCCATCATGTGTGGCCTCAGGAATTGGGACTACCTCCTCAAGGGTACTGAGAAACCAGTACTTGTCTATACCGACCATGCAAACCTACACTACTACCATGACCCCAGGAAAATTGGACCAAGGGTCACTGGATATCTACCAGAATGAGAACAATACAACATAATACTGGAATACAAGCCAGGAGCCTCAAACCAAGCAGATGGCCTATCAAGACGTGAAGACCATGATGATGGCAGCAATCCAGAAAATGAAGACGTCACTGTATGGCCCAGCAAATATTTTTGCAAACACCATACAAGTATTCGAAGTACCTCCATGGATGGGAGCAACCCCGGAAACGGGCAGCCTGGTGGAGAGAACGAACAAATCCAAGTCATGGATTGGGACACCCTTGAAAGCAATTTGGACAGTAAAATCAAACTAGCACAGTACCAAGGACAAAAACAACTCAAGAATTGGGTCAAAGCATTCAAACAAATCACCCTAGCAGACGGGACCCACTGGTACCATGGAAACACCTTAGTTGTCATGGCAGACAATATGCTTAGGAGGGGAGTAACATCCCTTTTTCACGACCAATTAACTGCTGGCCACCCTGGAATTTCAAAAACACTCCAATTAATTTCGCTGTACTACTGGTGGCCCAACATGAAAGCCTTCATTACCAAATACATTTGAGGATGCACAACCTGTCAAATGAACAAAGTGAACACTCATCCTAGTCATCCCCCCTTGTTGCTAATCACTCCTGTTGAAAATGCTTGTCCTTTTGAGACTATTGCCATGGATTTCATCACAAAACTACCACCCTCTGGAGGCTACGACACTATCCTGATGATCACAGACACAGATTGTACCAAGGCTTCAATATTCCTGCCTTGCAAAGAAACTATAGACTCTGAAGGAGTCGCGCAACTCTACCTGACACACGTCCTACCACATTACAGCCTACCCAAGAAAATTATCTCAGACCAAGATCCCCAGTTCACCTCACGCTTTGGAAAGGAGCTATGCCGCCTCCTAGACATCCGCCAAAATATCAGCACAGCCTACCACCCCCAGACAGATGGAGCCAGTGAACAAGCAAATGAATCTCTTAAACAGTACCTTAGGATGTTCTGCGGAACACAACAAAACAACTGGCACACCTGGCTACCTCTAGCCCAGTATACAAAGAACTCATGGCCATCCGCCACTACAAAGAAAGCCCCATTCGACCTCCTTGTTGGATATACTCCATGCATACATCAGCCCACCAGATCAACCAACATTCCCACTCTAGAAAAATGTCTTACCAATATCAAAGAAGCCAGAGAAGCCGCCCAAGAGGCCCAATGTAAAGTGCAAGACAGCTGGATAAAGCAGAAACCAAGATACAAACCATTCACAATTGGAGACAGAGTCTGGCTAGAAGGAACCAACCTAAACTTGCCAGCAAACGTCACCCCGAAGTTATCACCAAGGTGATATAGACCCTTTTGGGTAGTCGCTGTCATATCAAATGCTACATTCAAAATAGAATTGCCAAATCATTGGAAGATCCACAACATGTTCCACATGTTGTTGCTAACACCATATCGAGAAACAGAAGCACATGGACTGAACTGGATAGAACCACCACCTGACATCATAGAAGGAGAACCAGAATGGGAGGTAGAGCAAATCCTCCAATCAAGATGCTTTGGGCAAACAAAGAAGAAACAATACCTTGTCTGCTGGAAAGGATATTCGCCCTCTCATGATTCCTGGGTTGACGAATCTGACATGAATGCTGCAGACCTTGTCACAGACTTCTACGCTAGTCATCCCGCAGCCATTCACTCTTGCATAAAAGCCATGGAAATAGCAGAAGAATATTCCCCATCATGCCCTGCCGACCAGATTACTCCCATCCCTCCAAACAGTCTTTCTTCTTCTTCTGCTCGCTCTTCAGAGACCCCACTATCTTCCCCAACCCATACCGATTCAAAGAGTTCATGCCAGCAGCTAGAAAGCCAGGATCACTATAGCACACCATCCATATTACCTTCGAACACACCCTTGAGCACTCCCATTATTGTCAAGAACACTACTGCCCCTACCACTGCCAATAGATGGCACAACATCCAGACCTACCTAACTCAGGATTCCCCACGTCAACCATCTTCACCCTTGGAACAGAAAATGGCATCACCCTTGTCAGAGTACACATGGAAGCCGACAACTTACACCTATTCGCCACCTTCATCAGAAGAAATGACTTCACCATCAGACTGCACTGGACCAACTGGGAACTAGGAGAAGAAGAAACCATCATCAATCACAATGGAATTGATATCCCAGTTGACAGCAAAGAACTGATCCTTAGCGCTTCAATCAGACATCAGCGCTACTACC
>Ga0307510_10008915_pt1 | contig 11946 bp, 11 predicted proteins | sample 12_EM_MG_FD_207224 | JGI IMG/M metagenome (GOLD analysis project Ga0307510, IMG submission 207224) | Populus trichocarpa ectomycorrhiza microbial communities from riparian zone in the Pacific Northwest, United States - 12_EM | ecosystem: Host-associated > Plants > Roots > Unclassified | place...
AAAGTCGCGCGTTTTGCCGCCCAAGACTTCACGGCCGTCTGGAGAGGGCTCCGAGGTCCCGGCTGCAAAAGCGCCGGTGAGGGAAAGTATTGAACTTAGGGTCGAATTGATGAGAATAAAGTGTGCAAAGGCTGGAAGCGTTAGCCCCGGGGTAGGCATGCGCACATCCCCAAGCACAGTGAGCGCTGCTTTAATGCTGAGTCCGGTCAACCTAGTCGCCGAAGAGCCGTATGGCGAGTGTTGCTGAAGAAGCGCATACCACTCCTGGGGAGAAGTGGCGTTCCAGAGGGCGTCTTCAGCGGGTAGGCACCAATCGAGTTCTGATGCGAAAAAGGACGGAGGGATGGAGAAGAAAACGTGCAGGAAGCAGTCATGCACATAGGCGATCGTGAGAAGCCTTAAAATAGACCAGTCAGGTCTTATAAAGAGAGGGAGACGATTAGACGAACCGTTTCCTTGACTCATAGGCTATCCAGTCTCTCCACGCTGCGTCTATCTGTGACGCATCCGCCGCGGAAAGATTTGGAGGTGTCCAGCTCGAGCATGCACTCATGAGACCGCATTGTCTAATCATCTAAAGTGTAAAGTTCAGGGGGGTAACTCTATGCCGAGTAATAGTAGATACTAGCCGTAACAAGCATTCCATGGAGATGACCAGCAGCGGGGCGCTGGTCAATTGTCTGCCGGAATAAGGCGATATTCTCGATGAGCACACCGGCAAGAATCATGTCCATCATGTCTTCCGGTTCGGTCGTATTTTTTACCTGATGGAGTATGAGAAGCGTTTTAAAAGCACGCCATTTTCACACTCACCGCTTGAAGCAGGCCTTCGCAAATGTTTTGAAGAGCCTCAGAGACGAAGTCCCTCGCAACTCGAGTCTTGACGAACTGGGCGCCACATGCCTGCGTCGCTCGGCCCAAGATAGGTGTCTTCCCTTCCAACGTCCAGGTTGAGGAATGGACGATAGGCACGTGTGATTGGAACGCGGTGTGAAATAGATATACTGAGACCGGTATCAGTGGCTGAGGCGCCTAAAGGAGAGAGGAAGCAACCGTAGCGCTCACAATAATGCTGCAATTCGGCCTCTGCCGGACCGACGGATGACTCTTTTGGGGACATGTCGATTGGGGACGTTTCCCGCGCGACCAACAGCAAGGATGATAGAGCGCCGCTGCTCAATAGGCCCATACTTGTTGACGTTGAATCCCCGGCCAACGGCGTGATATATGCGTCCACGTCCAAGGGTGGGCATGCCGTGAACACGCTATCTATCATCCATTGTGGTTGTGTTTCATAACCAAAGTCCAGCAAGCCCTGAGAGGTCTGGACGAAATCGTGCGACTGCATCGCGAATGAGGTCTCGGGATATAGAGGAACCATGTCTTGTGGTATAATTTTGGCGAGTGATTCATCAAGCATATGGATCTCGGGACCTGCCGCGTAATAATCCGCCGCGATATCGAAGACGTCGGAACGGGGTGACATGGATGAGCTTGTAGTTGTGGAGCCAGTAGACAACTCTGGGAATGGACCCGAGTAGGACGGCTTATAGAGAAGCTCAGTGGGTGAGATTGGTGAAATGTCGAATGTAGACGACGTAGAGTTGATCCCGGTGACCAAAGAAATCTCCGTGTCCTGTTCGAGATCATAAGAATACGCCGAGGGGTATAACATCGTATTGCAGGAGGAAGGTGTAAGGCAAGGCGATGCAGAGGAATTTGAACGAGCATCAGCAGCCACCTTTTGCGTTGCTTTCCGGCGCGCCGCCGCCGCGGCTTTCTTCTCGCGCGATTGTGCGGGGTCGTTGATGAAGATGCACTCCTTTCCACGTGAGGTACACTTTGTGCAGGGCTGCTTTAAATCGCATTTGACTTTGGACTCGGCACACGCCTGGCAGGACTTGCGCCGTGACTTATTCTGGTTAAGTCTAGAAAGCCATGAGTTCATTTGGTGCCGTTGATCCGAATGGGCACCCACAAATCGCCGCAGCTTCGCTTATGCCTCGTGAGAAGGTCACTTCGTGTAAACTCGGAAAGACACGTCTGCGGGTGATATTAGGCGTGAAAATAATAGCAAAACGTTCGGAGAACCGTACATCGCAGCGATGAAGTCGTTCGTTCGTGTCTATTCATAAGTTAAATTGTGGTCATGGACAAGTTCTGAAAAGAAACACACGAGTTCGAAGGTGACGGTTGAGGTGAGTCGTCCGAGTGAACTTGGCGGGACACAGAGGGCAATGCTTTGACTGAGGTAATGATGGTCTGTTGCCCTTGTGTGAACGCATCCTGGATGAGTGCTCGTCCTGCGGAGAGACGAGGGATGACACAGAGGAAGACGCGATGGCGTTGAGGGGGTAGAGTGTACCGTTGTTGGATTCGTACAAAGTGGCAAGTGATGGATCCATCGTGGACCGGGACAGTTAGGGAGCGTGAAGGCGGGTCTGAAAGACATGACGAGTAGCTTATATGTAAGTGAATGAGAAACCAACTGAATGCAGGTGGTTGGGAACTCGGGCCTTGGCTACCGAAGTGGCCATAACACAGATGGGCTGGACGAGGTCGTCTCGAGGCGCTGAAACCTTAGCAGAGGTTCTTCATCGACCCTTTGGGATGACACGGGAAAAAAAATAACATGTCATGGCCTTTTAGACCCAAATAGATTGGATCGTTCATACGGACGGTGGTATTGTGCCTTCGGAGTATCTCGCCTGCTGCCAGTGGAGTGGAGGTACTCCCTCACTCCGGCTCACGGTCCGGTAAATAAATGCGTCATTTTCTCCCACGTATTATCGCTCTGGCGCTGGGCTATCTCGCCACGCCAGGGCTTGGGGGGTCTAATCTCACGTGCACGTGTGCGACGCCGCACACCTAGCCGCCGGTTTCTGGAATTCCCCTCTCCTCCGTAGGCACCCGCAAGGTTGGAAATTGGAATGAGTTGTAAGGGACAGGGCAGAGGGCCATAGTTTTCTGCCAACTGTAATGACTTCACTTTCCGTACTAGTACATAAACAGTCCCCGCATGCCGGGCAACGTCATCCATCATGATCCATGCTACAACTCGCTTCCTGGGAGTAACTACAAACTTTGTTATCCCCCCGCGTTGAGCGCAACATGCCGTGGACAAGGTTGTGGTACGGTGCGAGATGCCGGATAGACGCGTTAACAGCTAAAGCCTGAGGCGCTGACACCGCTGAAATTGATGCACGGACGACTTCCCCGTCTAGATCTCTCGTCCGGTAGTAAAGTGAAATAGGAAGCACAGTCCGGTCCGACACCCGATCGCTTGATCTACTCCTCTCATTCATGCCCGGTATCGAGGAGGGTACTGTAGTAGGTACAGAATATGTTCACACGTTTTCATGCAATTTCATGTACTCACCCCGAGGTCCCTGCCAGTGACGGCGCTTGCTTCTACATCTATGCTGCGATGTCTGCCCCATTCAAGGCTTACTGGCGTCATGGCTTTTTCACCTAGGCAAAAACAGGATAGGATAAACATCAGTTATGGTACACTGTTCGAAGCAGTTGTCGGAAGTGAAACCGTGACAGAGCGGCCATAAGCGATTCATATTCATTCAATTCATCGCCAAAATAGGGCATCCCTCTACGTGTCGGCATCGGGCCGGTCCTCCTTTGATCATCATAAGCCGCTCGAGCGGCTTCAAGTCCTCACGGGGATAATCAATCATAACTCCCGTCACCAAGAAAAGGAACGGCGCGCGGTATGTCAAAGGGACAGTTTGCGACCCCAGCACCCAGCTGTATTTCGCAATACGCACGCCAGGACGGTGACGTCTCCGAGGACTCAGATGGCATTGAAGCTATGTGCGTCACAGACGCGGCGTTTAATTTCTCTCCCTTCTCTCGATCCTCATAGGAAGCTCTACTGAAATGTTCTTTTTCGTTGACCGTTCATGATAGTGAGGAGTCTGGTTCTTTGGGTAGAGACACGGATCAACTGTTGGCCATGTGTACGAATGCCTTTGGGAGGTGGCTTCAAACTATCAACCCGTGGAGGGAATAGTGAATTTCGGAACTCGCATCCTTCCATTTCAAAATGGTAAGACATACACAGTCCATGCCATACGTTTCGGGTCGCCGTTTCATGATGCTAATTTCGCTCAGGTATATTCGACGATCAGTAGAAGTCTTCTGATGCGCGAACGCCGGACGATGAAGTGGGGGCACCTACCAATGCCTAGACCCAGGAAGACGATATGAGGCTGTCGTGGATCAGGGACATTGTGTTTATTTTCCGTGTCAACGCTCGGGTTGGCCCCGCATCTATCTTCCACCTGATTTTATGGTTACCACCCCGTTTTCTCTGAACGTGTTTTCACATTGTGACCAAGGTAGGCGTAGTAAATATTTATTTAGACGATGTGTAGCTCGCACACCTCCGCGTGAATATGATGCACTGGTAACCGGAACCTGATCCGAGTCCGAGCTGTGTACTTTAAAGTAGACGATGGACACGGTCGAGAACACTATGACCTCACAAGTGAGGCTGAGCAGCCCTGTGAGCCTGTACTTACGGATGCTTAGCTCTTCACGTTTGCTTTGGCCGGGACTCGTACTAGGCGTTGACCCGAAGCAGTATAAGAACGAAAGCTTATTTGGAACACATGGGCATGGAGCTCGGTCCGTGGATCCTTGATCGGAGATTTCATGATGCTCGACCCGAACCAACTTTGGGGTATTCTAGGCGATACAGCGTAGTCATGAATAACGCACAACCACTAATTGAAGTCCTTAGCTAGGTTTTTGGGGTGTTTAGAACAGATCCTGAAATTTTACAAGTCACCTAAGTTACAAAGCCGATGATGCCGTGTGTAGTGCCGATGCCCCAGCTAAACATATTGAAGTACGACGACGCTGACGCCATTTTTGTCTGGTTGTAATACGAGTCAAAAGTCCGTAGTTCCTGTCGTTTGATCGAGAGTACAATACGCCGACGAATGACGCATCTGTGTGTACTGTGTGTGCGTCATCAGTCGCAAATGATACAACTACTTGATTAGTCAAACGCAAATTCCGTTACTAGGAGTTTCCTTAGCAAAGAATAAATCATTTATTTAAACTACGCACATCTATCAGGATATTCCGATGAAGGGAATGCTGAATTTTGAGAAGAATCAGCTGCAAGGCAGCATCACTGGCAGGTGATACTCGCATCGTGAACTAGCGGTGGAGCTTGCAGCCTTAGACTACCTCTTTTGTTGCAGTTAAGTATCCTTCGGAATCGAAATCCGCCGGAGTTGCTGCTGAAAATATGGTACCTCATCTCGGTGTTGAGCCGGGGGCCCTGTGACGCCGTTCAAGTTGACAACACAAGGCACTACCCTCAAGGAGGTCTAGGCCCCTCCCTACAAAATCGTCCAAGGGCCCTGTTTGAGAGAGCATGATCTGGGTGGTGTAACGGCCTTCTTCCCCTGATCGGGGCCTGGACTCGTCTAGAAATGCTGGTCAATTGGATCAGCCTAAGAAATGCAGGAAGCAGAGGAACATTTCGGGGAGTTGCGCCATCCTCGTGTTGACCCCATAGAGTCTAGTCCCCCATTCCATAGGCTCGTCTGTCACTTCGCTTGTTGAGATAAGAGCACTCATTCTTGAGAATGAAGTCGTCGCGAAACCCCGCGTTAGTAGCATTTGAATGTATCAATTGAGGATATACAAGTTGTGGTGATTGTCGAGCTCAAGTCGGGATGGACATGAGCAACGTTTATTGACCGATAAGCCCGAGGAACACGAACCCTCTGGCGGGCGGGTCAGTATTGATAAGCAATCTGCTTTCCTTCATCGGATAGAACCTTGAAGGGCCACCAATACCCATGCTGGGCCAGTCAACTCAGGCTGTTTACGATCGTCTTACCACACAGTCGGGACCCCCGCATCGGAGCGCGTGCGGTTCAAATGGGGAAGCGACGGAATCCACGAGGGGCCAGCGGCACAGCACACAATGACGCTGTAGCTTGTGCCACGTACGAATACCAAGTGGAATAGGTCCTCCTGTCTCTGTAATCCATCGAAATCAAGGGTGCTGTGCGAGACGACTGAAGCCAGTCACGTCCATCGGCAAAGTCCTTGCTGCCCACTGACAACGATTGATATTGATTCGCCGGCCTTTCGTGGCAAAATTTAGGTGCTAGATAAGTAGCCGCGGTGCCTCAGAGTCATGGGATCGAGACAATCTTTTGGCGGTGATGAATTGACACCGGTCAGATCGAGATTGACATGGTTCTAAATGTCGGGTTTTTAAGCTCGCAGAAGGTGAAAAGCCGGCGCGCGTGGCCTTCGAGTTGCCGCCAGAGAGAATTCTGCACGTGGTTACGGAAGTTTGAAGTGGATCAGGAAACTATGGAACGGACGTCTGGACAGCTGTCATGACGTCTTTCGAAATAGGCATTCGGGACCATGGCCCGAAGTCGCGCCCACTTACACAGGCAATGTTCCGCAGCGTGACTGTAAAAGCTTTAATTTTGATGACGTCGACACTGGTGAAACTCTCTCGACGTCGGAGCCAGCGTCAAAATTTAGCTTCTAATCGGTCTGGACCACTGCTGGGAAAAGCGTCGACGTCGAAGAGAGGCTGAGACGGGATCTAGATTCCTCGTTCCCTAATTTGTCATGCGAAGAACTTGTGAGCTGGTCGTTGTTGTTTCGTATTGCACTGACCACCCAAGATCATGGACCATTCAAATCATCCTTGTCTAATACGCTGTCTGGGTCTCGCTTATTTGTTGCATCTAGGATGCTCAGCCCACGCGGATGGTAGGGCTCGTGGACTAGCGGTACTTGGTTCTCTTTCAAGATTTTCCCAGTCAACATTTTTTACCCGAAACGATACAACTTACCCCCCTGGATATCGATTCAAATTATCTGGTTGCTAGTAGACGTCGTGTAAATCGTCGTGGAAGATGATTTGCATGGAAGGGAAATGTTGGCAATATTTGTACTATTCAGGGGCGTTGAGGCGGTGGAATAGTGATTCCAACTGACCGGAAACATCGACCAGCATTCATACTTGTCCTTGCTCGTGGCGTGGACTCCGAGCCAACCGTTCCTGCGGACTAGGCGTGGATTAGCGTTCAAACTGAGACATTTGGAAGCGATGATCGCAATAAGACAACATAACAAGGATGGAACTTCGAAGATCGCTAGGTTATTAGCATGTAATACCCGGCTCATTGTTGAAGATGAGGCCGGAATTTATTTAGGATGATGTGGGGCCACGTCACGGTCGTGGTTTCAGATTAGATTTTGCTATTCACTTGTCCAGGCCTGTGGTGGTGCCGTGGGAACCATGATGTGTGGTGTGACAAGTGACGAGCGCTTGTCACTCGTGATAGTGACTGTGACTGCTGTGACTTCAGATTGCCAGTTTATGTCCGAAGCGGTGTTGAAGTTTGAGCGACGTCAACGTCAACAGCACATACCCACCGTCTTAACAAAAAAAAGTTATCCCTCGATTTACTCCGTTCATTTGATTTCACGTGGTTGTAGCCAATTTTCATGTCCGACTCCCAGGTCGGACTAACTATCAAGACCGCCAGAGCCTTTGAAACTGGTGTGTATCCTTTCACAAGTTTCGCTTTTCGAATGCGCGGATTTTGGGAAACAACTAGCATCTTCGGTCATCGCTTTTTCCTTTATTTTTCTTGTCGGGAAACTCTTCTCGACGCCTTGAAGTATGGGTGATAGCTAGCTGAGAACCCTGGTTTGGTCGTTTGTTTATTGGGCCTTGCATCTAAGAGGTCATATTCCCTATTCCCTTCCGAGAGCCCGTCTCAGATGCAATTTGCTTTTTTCCCCACTGCATAGCGGCATACATCTATTGATTTCACGGTTTTACGTTGATTTTTGTTCACTGAAACTTGAACGCGATTATTTTCCCTCTGGGGAGTTTTCTGTGGATTTTGAGATTCGAGATGAACTCTCGTCAGTTACTTATCGTACTTATCTTTCCCTTCATGACTAGGACTTTGTGGAGGCCCTTGTGCACATAGATTACAACGAAGCAACCATATGGAACGTCTGAATATCCCTATTTTCTCTGGCCAGGGCTCCACTTCTATCAATTCTCGATGCGTGCAGGATCAGGCCATCATTAGCTCTGCATCTACTCCGGGGACTTTATTACTTTCGTCCTGTTTCGAGGCATTTCATTCTGAACTTTCTTCTCTTTCTGAAGCAGAGTTGAAGATGACCGGCGTGAGCCGGGTGGATTTCGACCGACCTTCCGCGCTTCTTCTCGCCCCTCCAGAAAAATATCTTCGCAACCCCGTGGTCTCTGGCACAAGATTACTCCTTATACAGGCCCTCATTTACCTCGAATGGGCAACACGAGCCGTAGGACAGGACGCTTTTTCCGCGGTTCTTGAAAGGAACCGTCAAAATAGTACCGGAATCGTCGGGTTTTCTTCTGGGATCATTTCTGCTTGCGTCGTCGGAACATCGGCGACCTTATTAGACTTCCTTTCCAATACTGTGTCTGCCTTTCGCGTGGCCTTGTGGATTGGTGTGCGCACCCAATTTTACCGGGGCCACGCTCTTCTTACCTCAGGATTTCACATAAATGACAATCGTTCGTGGAGCATTGTACTTCTTGGGATGGGATATCATGCCACCGAAGAAGCAATTTCCCAATTTTGTCTGCAGGTGAATACCCTTTTATGGCTTATAAATATACGCTGAATGTAATTGAAGGGCGGTGAATTCGATCTCGTATACGTAACTGCGGTCAACGATGAACAATGCGTCACCGTCTCGGGTCACCCAGACATCCTTGGTTCATTTATAGCAAGTCTTCCTGAAACTGTCGCTGTTTCAGAGGCTTTGGTCGGCACGATGTACCACTCGCCAGTACACAATAGTCGTGTCCGCGAAGAAGTTATAGAGGACTTGCGGCGTCGCAAGATTCGTTTTCCTACATATAACGATATCGTCAACCCCATTCGCTCCACATCTACCGGCGAGATTTTGGAGGCCACCAAGGACGGATCCCTAGTTCAGGACATTGTGGACATGGTCCTTCTTCAGCGAGTAAACTGGGATAAGGTTGTCAATGCTGTCGCACAATCTATCCCTGAAAACCAAACAGTGCATCTTGTGAATGTTGGTCCAGGCTCTGGCTTGATGCGAAGCATGGAAAAGGCGCTTCGAGATAGTGCTTTTGTGACACACCACGTAGCATTTGGTGATTCAAAGTCTACTATCCCAGAGCCTGCCCATGATTGTGTTGCCGTCATCGGAATGGCTGTCAACATGCCAGGAGCACCCAGTACGTCAAAATTGTGGGAGATTCTGGAAGGAGGGATTAATACTGTAATGGAGGTAAAGCTTATCGCAATTTTTCTTGGATGCATGAATACGAATGTCTCATCTGGGTACAGGTGCCTAGTAATCGCTTCCGAGTGGATGATTACACGGGATCGTCCGGACGCTCCATGAAGGCGCGTACTGGCAACTTCTTAGATGAGGTTGACAAGTTTGACCACGAATTTTTCAATATTTCCCCGAGAGAGGCGCGTAGTATGGACCCACAAATGAGGATTCTACTTCACACGGCACATGAGGCTTTAGAGGACTCTGGATATGTTCCAAACGCGTCGCAATCCTTCAATCCGGACACCTTTGGGTGCTACGTAGGCGCAGCTACGGGAGACTATGCCCTGAACCTGCGTAACAACATTGATGTGTATTACAGCACTGGTATGGTTTTCCCTGTTCCTGCCTTTCAAGCTAAATTTCTGGTAGGTACTTTACGCGCCTTCTTAAGTGGCCGTATTTCATATGCGATGGGTTTCGGAGGCCCCTCAGTGGTTGTGGACACAGCTTGCTCATCATCCTTGGTGGCTATTTACCAGGCATGCCGTGCACTGTTAAACGGAGACTGCACCGCCGCCTTGGCTGGCGGTGTCAATGTGATCACAAGCCCAGACGTGAGTACATGACCAACTTACCCTCATGGTCATTAACTTAGTAGTATCCCATCCCCTAGATGTTCATAGGCCTAGACCGTGCTCACTTCCTAAGTCCAACTGGCCAATGCAGGGTTTTCGATGCCTCGGCCGATGGGTATTCCAGAGGTGAAGGTTGCGGATTATTCGTGCTGAAGCGCCTTTCGGATGCGCGAGCCGAGAATGACCGCATTCTTGGTGTTATTCGCGGGATCGAAGTGAATCAAAGCGGCGATGCCCGTTCAATAACGCGGCCACATATTCCCAGTCAGATCAAGTTATTTCGACAACTTATAGAGAGAAGCGGCATCTCCCCAGAAGCCGTAAATGTTGTGGAAGCGCACGGAACAGGCACACAATCCGGCGATGTTTGCGAGCTAGACAGCATACGACAAGTGTTTTCCGCTGACCGCTCGGCGGAAAATCCTCTCCACATCACGTCAATCAAGGCCAACATTGGCCATCTGGAAGCAGCTTCTGGCGCTGCTGGACTTGCCAAGCTCCTTCTCATGCTGCAGCGCCGCACAATTCCCCGCCTCATATCTCTAGTCGACCTGAATCCGGGAATTTCGGAACTCGCAGCTGACCACAGTCTCATCGATACTGAAAGTCGACAATGGAACCCTGCCAGGGAGGGTTTGCCACGAATAGCTCTCCTCAATAATTTTGGGGCCGCCGGCTCTAATTGTGCCCTCCTTTTACAGGAGTATGTCCCTCCTGCTATTCTGGAGGAATCGCCGCCTTCCGCCTTTCCCTATGTTTTCGGATTGTCCGCGAAGACGGAAGCAGCCCTCGTCAGTATGCGGTTGCGGGTGGTCGATTGGCTTAATAGCGCAGATACCCAACATGCGAGCCTCGGCGATATTGCCTATTCCCTAACTGCACGTCGTCAGATCTACGAACATAGAGTATCACTTACGGCTCGTACAAGACAAGAACTGGTCGAGAGTTTACTCTCCAACCCATCCTCTACACAAGTTTCCAGGGTAAATGGACGAGCCGCGTTCGTTTTCTCTGGTCAGGGTGGACAATATGTCGGAATGGGCAGCGAACTTTACAAATCGGTGCCACTTTTCCGGGGTATTATCGATCAATGCCACAATTTTCTAGATGAGTCCGGTTTCGCCGGCGTAGTGCAATATATCTCCCCGGAAGGAAATCCCAGTACCTTACCGGAAACAGAACAGCTGGAGGTTCACCACTGTGCAATTTTTGCGTTGGAGTATGCGCTTGCCCAGTTATGGATATCCTGGGGCATCACTCCCAGTATAGTTGTCGGCCACAGGTGACTGCTCTTTCTTTGCGAAGCCCGCTCGGTATCAGACTTAGTATATTTCAGTCTCGGTGAATACGTTGCCCAGACTGTTGCAGGGGTGCTCACATTGCAAGATGCTCTTCTCTTGGTCGCTCATCGAGCTCGTCTCATGGCCAAAAAATGTGCTTCCAGTTCAACCAGCATGATGGCCGTTAATCTCAGCGCTGTTATGATCAGCGGAATCCTGGCATCGTCGCAGGAATTTTCGGCCATCACAATTGCTTGCTACAATTCGCCTTATGACCACGTGTTATCGGGACCGGTTGCTGATCTGCAAGCGCTGAAAGCCCACCTAGATGAAAACATGCGTTGCCAGACTCATTTTTTTCCAGTCGGTTTTGGTTACCATAGTAACGCGATGCGCCCGGTTCAGGACGACCTTACCTCGTTCGCACGACGCATCGCGATTTCACCTCCCATAATTCCTATCATATCGAACGTCTACGGGAAGCTCGTACTTCCTGGTGACGCCTCTGTGTTCAACGCCCAGTATTACTCTCGTCACTGCATAGCGCCCGTCTTGTTCGATGACGGAATTCGAGCATTTCGAGCATTGGTGACCACTGATTCCTTACCAGTTATCAATACCTGGATCGAGACCGGTCCTCATGCGATAGTCCTACCAACGTTAAGGAGACACCCGGTCATTCAGAACGATTCGCTTTTTCTGGC
>Ga0307510_10008916_pt1 | contig 11946 bp, 17 predicted proteins | sample 12_EM_MG_FD_207224 | JGI IMG/M metagenome (GOLD analysis project Ga0307510, IMG submission 207224) | Populus trichocarpa ectomycorrhiza microbial communities from riparian zone in the Pacific Northwest, United States - 12_EM | ecosystem: Host-associated > Plants > Roots > Unclassified | place...
GAGGTAGCCTAGATGAGGGCTACATCGCTCCCCGACGGAGATGTAGCGTCACGATCACGACTAGACGATAAACATGTATAAAAGACAAGTATATAGTAGAGATATAGATATAGAGGAATAGAAACATCTAGAAACAAACAAATTATGCACGATAGTAGTAGTAGGAGGCACACCGGCAGGAATGACTTGGGTGACATCGGCGGCAAGTTGTTATGAGCACGCCCGGAAGTAGAAGGAAAAGGGGGTACCTTAGGGAGGCGTCCGGATGCTGCGGAGATGTGAGGCAGGAAAAGAGACGTCAGGACGTGAGATACGGGGGAGAGAAGAGCAGGAGATGTGGGGTAGCGGCGGGATGTGGGTAAGGTCTGACGTCAGGTCAGGACGCAAACGGCGTTGGGAATGGGGTTGGGACGCTGGGGACGCAGAGGACGGAAAAACGACGTCGGATGCGTCTGGACGCGACGCCCGCGCCTCCGACGTAGGATTCCTTTTTGCTGATGCTGGTACACCGTCCTACGACTCTGCCTCCTCATTCCGCGTCATTGTTCTCCTCAAGACATTCTCCAAGATCCTTGAGAGGATCATGAAAAGTCGCCTTTCCTGCGTGGCCCGGGCAGTGGGCCTGCTCAACCCCCACCAATGCGGTTCCCTGGCAGGTTTGTCAGTGGCGGACGCGTGCAACACACTAACTCACGAGATCAGAACCCTCCAAATGGATAAGAGGAAAGTCTCCACACTCTTCCTGGATATCAAAAGCGGCTTCAACAACGTCAACCCTTGGTCCCTCTGTGCCATGCTCACTGCCAGAGGGGTCAACCCATACCTAGTAGCCTGGATACGGTCATTCCTCATGTGCAGATCCTGTCGTCTGCGGTTCCAGGGCTCGCCCAAGGTCGTTTCCCTGTCTCAGTTGGCACCCGGCCCCAGTCTCGCCCCTCCTGTTTGTCCTATACGTTTCAGGACTCCCGAGGGAGATCCCATATGGCCTTACACTCTCCTACATGGACGACTTTGCCCTAACGGTCTCGTCGGGATCCTATCGCTGCAACGTCCAGCTGCTACAGAGGCAGTACGCAATCCTGAAGGCCAAGGGTTCACGCCTCAGAGTCTGCTTCTCACTCCCCAAAAGTGAACTTATCCACAGGCGAATGAACAGGAACCGGGACCCTCCCTCACAAGCACCGATCTGCCTAGACGGTTCGATTTTCCAACCCAAAACGGAACTCAGGTGCCTTAGGCTCTGGTAACCCCGTCTCTCTCCACCATCCTGCACTTCAGGAAGTGACTAGGAAAGGCTCAGGCGGCCTTGGTGGCGGTGAAAAGGCTATCTCCTCCGGGGATGGGCCTGCCCCCTTTCCTCTGCCATTGGTTGGCAGCGTCCCTCCTCTTCCCCATCCTGAGTTACGGAGGGGAGGTTTTCTCCCCAATGGCCCACCTGGTAAGAAAGCTGGCGGTTTTCTGGCCCAAAGCCCAGAGGTGGTGTACAAACTGCTTCGCCTCAACCCCGACGGACATCCTGGCAATGGAAGCCTGCCTCCCCCCCCTGGACGTACTTCTGTCTAACAAGCGCCGTCTGGCGTCCCTCCGAATACTTGGCTCCCAGCCCGAGAACAACCCTGCCACAGCCCCGTTGGCACAATCGGTGCAGAGCCCCTCCCACCACCGCCACATCCCAGATCACAGGACCCTCCTGAGGAAGAACGCAGGCAGCCGCCTCCCCCTCCTGTTGGTCCAGCCCCGCGCCCCCTCGAAGAACAGGGCACACTTGCCCCTCAATGCTCTTCCCCACTCTATGCTCTTCCTCTTGGGCCCTGACGGGCTCGTCCCCCTCAGAGTGACCTCTCAACACCTCCTCGCCGAGTCATACCGCGACCCCCCAGTGCATCACTCCTACCTCCAACTAAGCCAGCGTTGTCGCGACCTCCTCATGGAAGAATGGAAAGAGCAGGCCCCAGACTCATCAAGATATCCATACCCCCCCTCCCGCAAGCCCCATCCTTTTAGGGGCCTCAACAAATTCGATCCGGGTAGGCTTCCCCAGATGAGATCGGGAAAAGGTTACCTCCGCGCCCACCTGTCGTGGGATAACCATGACCCCACCACCTGCCCCAGATGCAAAGAAGCCCCTGAGACCTTCGAGCACGCCATACTGTCCTGCCCCTCGAGGGAGCCAGCCAGGGTCCGCCACCTTGAGGCGGTGACTAATCTTAGCCCCTGCTAGGTGCCCTCTGCCGCTTCATCAGGTCAACCAAGAGAGCCTTCCCTCCGGGCATGTTTTCCCGCCCCTCTTCTGCTGGTTCTCTTGCTTCCCACTCCACTAATGTAGTTTCTGTTGGTTATTTTATGTCGTCACAGGAGAGCTAGATTTACTTCGTTTGATTGTTTGTAATTTCCGCTGGTTCATGGAATGGTTTCCTTGATCTAATTACTTGATCTTCGTGCCCGTATGTGGGCCAGGGACTGGTATGGACCCCTTATGCAGTTGAAAGGAGATGGACGTTTCTTTTGTTCGTTTGTTTTGGATCTTGGGTTTTGTTTTCGCCATAGCTCGCCCTCCAGGCGATTTCCTGTACCTTAACAACGAATATATGCTATAAAAAATAAAAACATAAAAAAAAGACCCCTTCCCCGCTCTTACCTCCCAACCTACGAGACGGCCACCTGCGTTTGGACCCTGCGTCCCAATGTCTGGCGTCTTGAGATATACGAACATCAAACACAGTCCAAGTGAGTATCAATCGACCCCCCCTTTTTTTTGCCCTGGATATCAGATTCAAGAATCACTGATGGACTAATGGCGCGTCTGGGAATAGCCAGATGTCAGTTGCGGAAGGGAAAGTATGCAAAACACCACTCCTACTAGTATTAGTAACAAATGTTAATACCTCTCTGGCCCTTAGATGTCCCGCCATGCTGCCACAGTCACAACAAATTCACAGCAGTATACCAAGAAGGATTCTGACACATGCGGCGGCCCATCGCCCCGCAGAAAAGGGAGTCTAAGCAATCATGAAATGCTCTTTATATGCAATCATAGGATATCGAACTCACAAACCTTCTTTAATGAATAGAGAACCGGAGCCTGAGGAGCGCGCACACTTCCAACTGGCCATGGGAGATTCACTGTATATAAAGCCAAACCAAACTTCCCAGCAATAAGATTCTGGCATGCTGACAATCTCACTCAAACTAGGACCGTATATGGTGCCATTGGGTATGCCAAATTGCAGTGTGGATTCCAACATCCGCGTGGCCCATCCTCTGTCTATGCAACATGGCCTGAGCAAATAAAGGCCTATATCGTAGCTCGCCCCCTGGACCCTAGTTGCCTAACAGAATGGCAAGTGGATTCAATTATATTGTTTGCGCGGAGCCTTTCGCCAGTCAAGGAGGGTATTGAGTTCAGCAAACACCATCACAACACAGACGACGTTTGGGAACCCATCCGGCATCTGCAGATCCTAGTCAAAGATTCGGCAAAGAACCTGCTGACCTCCAACGAGCATCAGAGGGCTGGGCGGGATGGTTGTGGCAACGTTGGAGAACCTCCGAGGAAGTGTTATCCATCTTTATTCCCGTAGCCACATACTAACAGGTGCTGCTAGTGGCTCATTCAGATTGGGATTCCCCATATTCCCCGCGCGCTGTGAGAATCCATATCGTTCGTCAAACGGGAGTGCTGGCTGCCCAGCATCCATTCCGCGGCCATCCCTCGTGTGTAAGAGACTGGCATCGGGGAATCGCCTGGGGGGTTGTGACTGCACCCAGCATCGCGGATCTGCTCCGTTTGGTAAGAGCGCAAGAGGTGGAAGAGGAAATCAAATGCCCACAGGATATGATCGGCGCGACGGGTGAGCGCGCTACCAGACTACGTCAGGACCCCGAAGACCCTGTCCCACTATGCCAGCTCGTATTCGTGAATAGAGATGATGACATTCGTGCGTGGTTACTCGCAAACAATGGCCACAATCGCCTGGACCTCATGGTTCTTGAGTCACGTCCGGAAAATGGAGAGTACCCAGATGAGACACCTGAGCCTCCTGATGGCAGGCTCCCCTTTTTTGACTGCAAGATCTGGGATGACTCGGCAGGTGCAGAATATGCGACGCGGGAGATGCAGGAGGAGGAGAGGTGGATTGAGGATGATGAATGGCTAAAGGCCGAGCCGGAGGGAGCAACTCGGGCGCCTTCAGGTGCTGGCGTTATGATTGTGGATGAAGGCGACGTAAGTATTGTAACAGACCCGGCAAACAGATCAAGACAGGCTAGCTAATTGCTGATGTAGGAACAGTCACGCAGAGTCCCGCTCCCCTCACGACGATCGAGGAACATTCCATCTCAAATGCAGGAGCCGGGGAGATCTAATCGATTTGCACGGGTGTTAGGGGTGGCAGCCTGCGGTAGATCTCGGCCTTCCGAGTCTTAGAAGCTCCAAAAACTCCGGGCTTCCGCAGGTCAACTCCTGGGCAACCAAATTCATGGCAAATACCAGCCTCATAGCTGTGAGACCTCAAGGGCACAATGGCGCTGACGACACACCACCTGCCGCACCTATAAATGGCGATGAACACTGGGTCTCACCTCCTGCTGCTCCGGTCGCCAACGTCCATTTCTCAACTCCTGTGAGAACGATTCGTGCTCCCTCTCCCTTTCAACTGCCGCCATTCACCACCTATGTGGCCACGACCCAGCCACCAGCATCCGTGACTCTCCAGGCCCACGGATCTTCCACTCTGCGTCCTGAGCACGCCCAAGAAAACCCCCATCCGCCCGCGAAAGATGCCGTTCTAGAAGACGTCGCCCAGGTGGAAAATAATTTGAGATTACCTAGATTCGAGTTTAATTCGTTTCCGATCTCTACACCAAATATGGAAATACCTTACTGTATACTAGATCTAGTTTGCTTTTTGGAGTCCTGCATTTTCTGATTAGGAATCATAGCTAGTATATATTAGGACTCGAGTAATGATACCATTGCGTGCCCTTGCATCTGCTTCTCTCATCCTTACATCCCCTTATGCTAACGTCTGATTGCTTTTTCCAGATTGGGCATTCCTAGCATTGTCTGTCCATAACTGGGCTGGCGTTCGCCAACCGAACTAGGGGATGCCTGACGTGAAAACTGAAATTGTGTTGATTCACTGGATGATTCGACGTGTGGAGATGAGGTTCAATATATCTAATCCGCTTAGAGCCTGGTGGGTGTCTTGCTAGAATTCGTCTAGCTAATCGATACTCTTTGTGGCTGGTTTTGGCTTAGGCTCCAGCGACATTAGCAACTCCTCGTACATTCGTGACACCTTGTATTCAGTGGAACCTTTTCATACCAGAGTCCAGACGAACATCATACCTGAGCTTGTCCAGAGTTGGAACATAATGTTGAACAAGTAGAAAACCCTTTTTTGCAGTTGAATAGATTCTGTCAATACTGAGTGATAGGAGCTGATCCCCCCCTCCACAAGACATAGTGTATAAGACCTGACACATTCCATTGAACAACAATAAACTCCTAGTTTTCACAACACGCCGGATACATTCCAATTTTCTACATCCTAATTCCGATCCTCTCGGAACAATCCTTCGGCAATCGCGCAGTATTACACCATGTCTGGACAACCTCAAGGCAATTCACTCAGCCCGCCGGCTCCACGAGTCGGCCATATGTATTGGCATAGATGCCACGCCATACCCATCGACAGGGGATCCAGATCAGGAACGCGGCTGACCGAATTGGGCAGCTCAGAGAGTACACGAACACTTGTGGCTGAAGCAGGCAGCACGCACCGTACACAGTCGTCGGTCAGAGTTCTTCCCCACCACGAATCACAAGACATCTTCCATCACGACCCACGAGGCACCCTAAAAGGAGCACATTACAGACAACGGGGTATACTGAACATTTGGGTGAGACTGAGGCACCACCACAAATTGAGACAGTTCATCTTAGCGATGATAGCAGCGATGAGTACCAGAACTCGAGCAGATCTGATCAAACTGAATCAGACACAGACCCAGACGCAGAAGACAATGATAGTCCAGATGACGACACTGCACCAGGGACTCGTCGGCGCTTATGAAGTGCGGAAAGAAGACAAGAAAAGAACCGTGTTTCGACTATGCAAGTTTCCACCACCTCCGGATCGCAGGGGGGAGCGCTAGTCAGGCGGACCCCAGCAGCTCCACGACGTAGAATCCAAGGAGTGCTGACACTCTACCAACGTTCACATCTTTTAGTGTACCACCGTATACATCGCCGATGGCCACCAACAGTGCCACTAGGTCTGCAGTCAGAAGCACAAGTCCTCCTGGCGATCCATGTACGCCACGACATAAGCACATCTTGGCGGGTACTAAATCACGGCGAAATATAGCCCTTGGAGCCCAGGCCTACGTAATAACCCAGGCCAAGACTCTCATTCTCCCGTACACCCTGTTTGTTAATCCTCTTCCAGTACCTGCTACTTTGATGTCTGAGGTCCACCAATGCGGGCTGAAGGCTCTCGATGACATATCTGACGCAGGAAATATTAAGGCCTCGGATGCAAGCTTAAAATTAGTAAGTGGACGCTGATACTTAAAGATTACGCATACCGCCGGGGGTGCTTACTATATGTCACAGATACGCGCGAGACACTCTGCAGTAAGATCGCTGTTTGTTTTGCACGTAAAAGAGCGAATTGGAACTTTGTACGATCTCCCACAACAGCAGACGGCGATTGCGCGTAGAGTTGACTACCTCCGTGAGAGGGATAGATTCATGTGCTAGCCAAGGGGGTATGAGGTAAGTGTGCACTGGGTAGTAAGCCTGGCCACAACTAATGCATATGAACATGACCCTGCACAAAACGAATGGATTCCTGGCGCCCCAGATCCCCGAGACAGTATGGGGACAGTACTTCAACGGCAGAAAAGGTTTGGGAGTTCTGAACCTGATTTTCTTCGTCGCATCAATGGCATCATGGTTTGCTTAACCTGTGCCATAATGTGCCATACTCTGAGAGCATGGCAAATGGGAGTGCATCTTGAAACATGCGACTTCAAGCCGGAGGCCGTAGCAGGTGAGCCTGACCCATAATCGGGTGTTTTCTCCTTCTGGCTAAGATGCTAACCTGACGGTGAGCTCCGAAGAGCTTTTGGGCTGCCAGTGCCAGACGTGGGCCTCTTGCCCAGACTGGGTACAGACTATGATTCTCAAGAGCTTTCCTGAGACCATGAAAGCCAAGATGCAGCAGGAGCATAAGATCCGGGAAGATCGCCGTGAAGGGTTTACTCATGATTGGGCTGCAGTCGCTGCAGAGGTACGGAGTCAGATTTCGAGTCGGGCCCCCACAAGCGCGACTCTCACCGTCCCCTGGTGAGATATGTGCTGGGACAACTTTGGTGTTCTTTCTTTTGTTACTGGTAGTTATGAGGGATTTCCTTTCTAAGGTTTATGACAAATTGTATTATTTGCCTTGGTTACGCGGACAGGTGACTCATACTGGGGTATGAGTTGGGCCGCAAAGGCTATGTTAGGATTTGCTTCAATATAAAGGGCTTCGCCCCCTATTTCCTTTCATCTTTCTCATGTGCTCCATCTCCAACGATTGGAATCTCAACACCATGAGAGGTTATCGTGAGAGTGTCCTCCGCCTCTGATCTCCCTGGATGGCTTCTCCCTAGGAGTATCACACACACGGTTTTTCCCTTCCTCTCTCTGAGGTCTTTGGCCTCCCCTCCCATGGGGTTATGGCCTCCTCCCTGGACGCTGTTCTGTCGTCGTTTAAGCACGCTTACCTTGACGTTCCTACCCACTTGCCCCGCACTTTGCGACGCGCATCACTTAGCAATTTGCACCGTCTGCAACCCCTTTTTCCTCGTCCTCCCGCCGTGGCCAGTTTCGGGCTGTCGGTGAAGTTGTTGCCCTGGTGGCTCTGCTCTCTGGTATTCCACTCTTGCCTGAGTTGCTCAGTCGGTACGGTGGGCATTCGAAAAATCATGACCCTATCTCCGTCCTCCGCATTTCTACTTCTTGGTCCTCGGCGAGCCTTCCTTATCCCGCTTCCCACGGGTCAGATCTGCCTGCACCATACTGCTACACCCTCCTTGCTGGCATCTTCCTGCCTTCAGCTAGCACCTTATCTGCCTCGTCCCCTTTGCTGGCACCATTATTGCTGAGTGGCTCTCCCCGCTGTGTGGCTCCCCTCGCTTTCTTCACCCGCTACGCGATTTACTTGAGGGTTGCAACTCGCTTCGGTTACCCCGGGCCATGGTATAGCATTGCCTCCTTGCCTTGGACTACATTCTGCGGTGCGGGAATACAACGCCCACGGCACCCCTGTCCCACCTTGCCCCTAAGCCCTTAGGTTCAGGGAATTCCCTTAGCTACTCCGGCAATAGTAGTTTTATGCCTCCACTCTGTCCGCCCTGGGCCGTAAGATTCTGTGGTTTTGTTTGGTGGAGCCTGCTGAAGGGTTTTCTTGCTTCTGTACATTCTTGCGTTGGTTGTCTTTGTGGTTATATCTTTCCTATGCTTTCGTGCTCATTAGTTTAGGCTGGTGGCTGGTGTGCGGTTGGGCCCATACCATAGGGTCTTGGGAGTATGGCGAGTTGGTCACGTTTGAGTGCCTTGATTAGGGTGTGGGGTTTTGGTTTGTCCCCTGACGAGGTGAAGCCGGCGGTTGGATTGTTTTATGGTTTTGTTTTCACCATGGCTAGCGCTCCCTGTGATTTCTTCTAGCTTAATAAAGAATATATGATGATAAGAGAAAAGAAAAGAAAAATAATAATAAAAGCCCCCTATTTCCTGGGTTCTTTACGCTACCTGGTATTTCTTTCACGACTCCAATACTTCAGAATATAACATCTTCAATTCTAATATCCAAGATCCACGCCAAGAACGCACGAAGCCAGACCCTGATCTGCCATTACAGGATCAGGCTTGACCTGAGAGTGTGATCTCCGAACCCTCACGCTAAACGAGTGTTATCGTTTAGGACGTTCCTGTCGGTGTGTGCCCTGGACTAACGTCTAGTGCCAAGACCTCATTACAGCGACTCCACGAATTCAGAGTCAAACTCCCGGTGGGAGACGCCCGGACTCCCCGTAAGGATTTACAGGGCCGAGTTACCCTACCTTGACACGCATGAACTTTGAAGGAAAAAGATAACACCCGCAGCTAGCCCCAGCGTTGGGACGGCGAGTCATGACAGGCCTCCTGGGTAGTTGTGTCCCAACACCCCAGTCCACTATCAGTAGACCACATCTTATAACACTGGATATGTCGCGGCCGTCCGTTAAGACCCGTCAACCTTGGAATCAGGGCCCTGGTGGCCCCCCGGTAACCAATTTGATTCACAAGAATCTGTCACATCATTCGATTTTAGCCTGACAGCCCGACTGGCCCTCCACACGCTTACCTCCACAGATTCAGAGTCAAACTCCCAGCAACCGACAAATCGCGGCCCTGGCGGCCCCCCTGTGTAACCAATTCGATTCACAAGAAATGGTGTCATCTTTCGATTTCAGCCAGGCGGCAACCCGACCCCTGAGCTTTCTTGATTCCAATCCACAGACCCCGCTCGGCTCACATGAGCGGGCCGTGGGGCTAACTTTGGACACTACCCTGACTCCTACTACTTTGCGACAACTCCCTCTCAGCATTGCAGATCTAGAGTCGCAAGAGGAGGCTTCTGTGCTTTGCGAGCCGTTGGATATAGAGTAGGGGCAAGGTGTGGGTAATAATGGGTGCTGTTAGGACATTGAGAAAGTGTAGCATAGCTGTAATAAATATTGGGATGTGGTCGTCCCTCTCACATGTGGGAAGAGTACCCGGCGGAGCTTAGTCTTAATATGAGCACATCAAGCAAAATCAAGGATTCAGAGTAGAATTAGTGACACGCGATCAGGATCTGGTAAACCTCATGGTGAGAGGGTTAGGAAAGGTCTCTAGGCGTAGGACCCGGATAGCATTAGACTTAGTTCACGATGTGGCGGAGATCCCAAGGCGATCTTTGATACACCTACGATTGGATCTGGACCCGGGATGTATATGGGGTATCATCAGGAAGAACAGATCAGACTTCAAGAAGTGAGAGATCAGGATCGTGGGATCCGGACAAGAGAGGAAGAAGCAGAAAGAATCAGGACCACAGGTGGTAAGATCCACGATGCCCTGACGTTCGGTGAGCAGGAACCGGCATCTGGGCGCGAGAGTCTTAGATCAGACATCGTCAGGGCGGGAGAGTTGTAGATCAGGCGAGGTCAGGGCGGGGGAGTCGTGGATCAGGTGATGTCAGGATGGGAGAGTCCAGGATGAGGTGGTGTCAGGACCGAGTAGCGGAGCTCCAGATGCAGGAAGGACGAACAGGACATAGGGGTCCCTGTCCAGATGGCGTCAGCACAGAAGGGGCCAAGTAAAGCAAAGTCAGGACGCAACGTCACTCCGACGTTGCCACCTGATTCGCCATTAGCGTTCCGGCGTCAGGTGCATCAGACGCATGCAACGCATGCAACGCCACGTCTTACTTTTCCTGATGTGGTCCTTGATCAGGTGGTTCACTTTGTGGCTGCAGCAGATGACTCTGGCTGGTGGCCATCTGAGCTCGGTCCATCATCGCTACCGGTGAACCTGTCATCTGAGGCGTCTGGAGGGGGGCCTCTGTTCTCACCTGGAGCAAACCTGCTCTCACAGGGAGGAGGAGTGCTATCCTCTGTATCATTCCTTCGATGGCAACAAAAGAGGAGATCAATTGATTCCCTTGGCGGATTCAACGACCACCATATCCAGACAAGTCGGCTATTTGTGATTGGGATCATTTCGCCAAGCGGCAGCCGCTCCTCTGGATCGTCCTGCAGCCAATGTACCCCCTGTCTCGTCGCCCCAATAACCATACGAAATCCGACTCCCAGTGCCATGGTTTTGGCTATGCCCGCTATCAGGTTCTGAAAAGTGGGCTCAGCTAGCTGCATCCAGTAAACATGTCCACGAGTTTGCCACTGGATCTTGTCCATCCAGACAGGAAGTAGGCTGTTTGGGTGGACTACAGATGGTTCATCTGTCCAGATACGGACAGACCACGGACCGGTAAGACCTGCAGGAGCTGTAATAGCATATATGGTACATCATTATTGCCGACGCTTCGGGATAACTTACGATCATTTCTGCCGGTGGTGGGGTTGGCAACCGCAACAGTGGCAACAGGTGCTCTCAACATGTCTCATAAGATACCCTGATGTTTGTTTGCTATCTCCTTTGGCAACAGGTCGCGGCATTTGATAAAACGTTGGCCAAGGGGGTTATTAGCCTGCCAGGGTCCCTAGCTCTAGCTAACAGGCCGGTGGGTAAGAGCATGTTCCTGGATGGCCACCCATTGTGCAGCAGTACTCTGCTTCCACCCTGGGATCCTGTCTTGCTCCATCTTATGTTTCATAGGATTTCGCCAGATTTTATACTCCGGACTATAGGTTTGTGGGTGGTGGAAGCCCCAAATGTGCTTACACCATGTAATATGGCCGTTGTTTTTAAACGACGCCAATTTTTCCAAAGTGAGACCAACCTTTGAGGCTGCCACTCTAATAGTGATCGGGGGGGGACGTGGTTGATGGATCAGAAACAGGCAATTTTTTTGCGGTGTTTAAATCATCCCTCAGCAGAAGGAGGATGGCCGCTAGTAGAGGCTGGTACTTTTGAGGATGAAGGATTGTGGAAGATCCGAAAATGGAAATAGAGCCGGCCTGGCAGACGGTAAAGGCAGTTGTGCGGCTAGTAATGGCTTTGAAAAGGTTATTGGCTAGGGAAACGCAGATAGGTAATGTGAAATGAGCCGAGGATACACTGGTGATACTGCGGACGAGTGTGTTAGGCGGACGGACTCCCCGTAAGGATTTACAGGGCAAAGTTACCCTACCTTGGCGCATACGAACTTCGAAGGAAAAAGATAACACCCCCCTCCAGCCCCGGCGTTG
>Ga0307510_10008917_pt1 | contig 11945 bp, 10 predicted proteins | sample 12_EM_MG_FD_207224 | JGI IMG/M metagenome (GOLD analysis project Ga0307510, IMG submission 207224) | Populus trichocarpa ectomycorrhiza microbial communities from riparian zone in the Pacific Northwest, United States - 12_EM | ecosystem: Host-associated > Plants > Roots > Unclassified | place...
TAACTAGAGAAGTTGAAGTAGCATGAACATTAGTATAAATAGTAGGCCTCTCCCCGGTGGTTGAAGAATCATCAAGCAACGGAGAAGAGACCTTAACAATATAACAAGTTATTGAGTTATATTCTAACTCTTTGATATTTGACTACTCTTTACTTTACCTTTACCAAATTATTACCTACGAGCCTTCCTGACTATTATCCGTTGTCTCGAATATCCTTGGCCTAGTTAGCTCGGAATCCTACCGTGTTAGCTACCCCGTAACAAACGTCGCGGTTATTGGCCTGCATACTTTTGAGAAATCTTTGATGAATGGTGGGTAAAAGTTTGCAAATCCAATGAAAATTTGTACTTCCTTAACCGATCTCGGGTGTGCCCATTTTTGAACGCTTTTCATGTTTCTATCACTCATGGTAACGCCGCTTGTCTTGGCAATGTATCCCAGGAATTCGCCTTCTTCCTGGTGAAATACCGACTTCTTCAAAGAGACTGCTAAGTCATGTTGTTCGCGCCGGTCAAGGACTTTTTGGACTAACTTAATATGGTCCTCCATATTCTCGGAGTATATCAGGATATCGTCTAAATAGACGACTACTCCGTGGCCCAAGAATTCCCTTAGGATTGTGTTCATTATTGTCTGAAACGTCGCGGGGGCATTAACCAGCCTGAAAGGCATGACCTTGTATGCGTACTGTCCGTATCGTGTACGAAAAGCTGTTTTGTGTTCATCCCCTTTCCTCATTCGAATAAGATGGTATCTATCTTTTAGATCGAGCGTCGTAAATACTTTGCTCCAGCAACGCGGTCTCGTAGTTCATCCATAAGTGGTAAGGGGTATTTGTTCAGGATCGTCAGTTTATTGAGGTTCCTATAATCTACGCATAGCCGCATACTTCCATCAGGTTTTGGAACCAAGAGGATTGGAGCACCATAAGGGGATTCCCTTTCAGCTATTTTTCCCTCTGCCAGCATTCCCTTGAGGTATTTATTCTGCTCGTTCAACTGATGTGCCGACATGGGGTAAATTGGGCCCCAAGGCGGTTCAGCCCCATCTTTAAGATTAATGGCATGGTCGAAAGTTCTCCGTGGTGTCAAGATTTTAGCTTTTTTCTCTTGAAAAAGCTCCTTATACTGCCAATATGGTTTTGGCAGCGTTTCCAACAGTGCTCCCCCTTCTTCCTCTCGTTCTATCAGTCCCACATACTGTACTTCCTCGTGGCAAGCCACAGTTTCATCCCACTCAAACAAATCCGCCACTGCTTCATCTGCCATAGAGCGTGGCACTTTGCTTCTTCAAAGACCCATTTATTTGGGTCAGCTATATTTTTGATGGGGAGTTCCTCATGCCACCACCCAAAGGAGATGATTAAATCATGTCTTCCTGCGTTCGCGATGTCGCAGGATATCATGCTTCGGTGGCCGTTGGCACCGATTTCTAGGAGAATAGGATGGGTGTAGACTATTCCTCCGGTAGGCGCGGTTTCGCCATCGAAGGTTGTGATTTTTACTGGTGAATCCCTAGCCTCTGTCGGGATTTCGAGCCGTTGTCAGGTGTTTTGGTTCATGAGAAAGATATTTGAAACGGAATCTAAGAGTACGCTTATCACATGCTTTCGTCCTTTTAATTCAATAAATGCGTTTCCTTCGGGGCAGGCGTAATGCATAAGTTGTTTAAGGGGTCTTGAGCGTTCGCTCTGGTCTTGATCAAATCTCTTCATCGTCGCGGTTATAAATAGCGTGGGGGTTTGTTACCGCGCCAGCGCAGTTTCGTCTCTTAAAGTCTCCTCAGACAACCTTCTTATACTAAGTGTCTACTTTTTTGATATCAGGCAGCCCACTACTAGCGGTCTTTACCTCCTGCCGAGGAGTTCCCATATCACAGGAGTGGTGGTTCACAAGAGTACCTCTCTAGTTTGCGTCTAGGATTCGCGGTCCTTTATCGTTGACTTATCCCTGATATGTGACCATCCCCTGTGACGAGTCCACCGTACCTTCGCCTTCGAGTTTGGTCACACTCCCGAGACCCGCTCTGACATCATTCGCCAGGCATGAACCTTGAGCACAATAGAGGTGCCCCTAGCTTCTATTTGCCCGGCCATTTTACACTGAGAGAAAGTCAGGTTGCCCTGGATTTCGACCCTCCTTCGTGTGTCGTACAACTCAAGTTCCGTTCCGACGAATGGTAGTCTTCTCTTTCCCTTTTAGTCTCGTCGACCGCTTTCTTCCCTTGTAATGTTTGATGGCTCCAGTGGTAAGCACGGAATACCCATTTTTGAACGTAAAATGGCAACCGCTATCCTTTGGTCTTTTAGCCTTCCGGTCGGATATGGCTACGCCGCAGGTCTTTCGATTCGAGGTGGCAATCTCACTACCCGAACACCATTGTTGTCAGTACCTTGGATGACTTTTTATAAAATGTTGTCATCGTCAAAGGCCCAAGCTGGGGGCCTTTGAACCGCTCGTCTTGAGCTTTCTCCCTGGCCATCCACGGCCATAGTGGCTACCTGGGGGCGTCGCTTTCGTGTGAATGCGGTCTGTCGTTTGGGCTTCGATTGCTCTGGATATACAGCCAACACTTGTATCGGTTTTCGACAGTATTTCCAACCGTGGTTTTACATTCCGCATCGCCTGCATTCGTTGTCATATTTCTGTTTATCGACAACCTTTTGATCAACACACTGGTGGGCCTCTGCCCACACCTTCTGTTTAATCTCCCCCGCACGTGCCACTGACCCTTCTTTCATCACCTTTCTTTCCCCAGCCTTTTTCTTCTGGTAGTCTGCCTTTTTCTTAGCTGTGTGTTGCTTTGTTACACACTTTGCGGGTACCGTTGGCTTCGAATCCTCGACCTTTCCTTTCTCGCCTCGTGTTGCGCCGGAGGGGCCGCCCTCTCGAAGATCCTTTCGTTCTTTGAAATCTTCTTCTGCTCGGGTTACCGTCCGGACTGCTTCCAACCATTCCCCATGGTCGACATATTCTCTGTGTGAGAGTCGTCTTAATGCTTAGCCAGGAAGTTCGTCTTCCATCATTTTCCTCCAGGCTATCCCGTTAACTCTTGCATGGATATTTAAATTTGCCATCTCCATCAAGAATTTGGCGACATCACCGCCATATTTGACCGATCTCAATGCTCATAGGGATTTTTCCGCTTCATGGGTGGGTCAGTAGCGTCCCAGGGCTTGATTTGCAAAGACGTGCCAGAACTCGTATCCTTCTTTTCTCGTATAACCTATTTCTCCGGTTATTTGTCGTCAGTTGGTTAACACAAACGGTGTGACTTCTTTCCTGTCCATTTGGCTTATGGCGAATCGGATTCTTTGTGCCTCGTTCTCTCACTGCCAACTGTTTCGACCAAAATAATGCGTGCATGTCATTAGCCACATGCGGATATCTTGGTGTTTCTCGTTTCTAAATATGGCAGGGGGTTCCGCTGGGATTCTTGTTCGTTGTCCCCAGGCATTGGCCATGACCCGTGAGAACAGGTTAAACTGTTCGTCGTTTTCGGCGTCATAGCCTTCTTCTTCTAGCTGGGGTGAGGGCCTCTCGTCCCGTCTTCCTTTCCTACCCTCATCTGGCTTCCTTCCAAATCCTTCTCCCTCATCATCAGGGTCTCCTCCTCCACCGGGGGCTCCTGCAGCCCCTCCTCGTGGTGGCGGTGGTGGGTTCCTTCCTCCAGCTCCTGATGCCTCTAGTGTCGGGTCCGACGTCTTCCCCTTCCCCTTAACCTGTCCCATTAACTGTTCTACCAGGGCCTTAAGCACCGCGATCTCACCATCTTGGGCCTGTCTCGACTCCGGGTTTTGTCTAAGCTGTTCTTTCATGATATTAATGCTCATCTCCTGGATTTCGAGTTCCCTTTTATGTTGCTCGTTGATTCGAGCGATCTCCTGGTCCAACAGTACTATGTCTCGGTGCATGGACTGTTCGCCCGTTCCTTGCACCACCTCATCGAGCTGGGATGTGACAGCCTCCTGTCTGGTCTGTCATTTATCTGTTTCGCCAAGTCGCTCAGCGACTTTAGTGGCGAAGCTCTCTTGGACCTTCTGCGACTCCAAGTCGAGAAGTTGAACTTGCTCATCAATTCGAGCGAGTTCTCAACCAACTATCTGGACCCCTGCTTTTCACTGATTTTTTACAGTTACCAGTTCTTGGGCCATTAATAATATGTCGGGCGGGAGGGAACTGAATGCAAGATGCTGTCTATCTTGGCTAAGAGTATGCTTTGGGCCAAATCAGCCGAGGATCGGTTCTAATCTTCGGATCCGAATAGTTCTGAGGGACTCGCTGGTAGGTTCGAGGGTTCGGCGACCTTGTCTTGGAGGCTTCCCAGATTTCGCTAGGAAACCTAGTCCAACAGGGATGGAGGTGTGCGGTCTGCCGAATGCGATCGGGCAAGCGGGGTGACCGTGGTCACCACACTGGGAGCCGAGGTTCAGGACAATTCATCTCCTCCTTCTTCCCCGTCGTCATGGCCTGCTTGCCATTCCATAACCTCAGGAGCTTTGGGGTCAGAAGACATTCTTTTGCCTTTGTCAATGGAAACTTATCTTTTGTTTCCTCCCCAAACTATCGGGATCTCAAAACACTGACTTGAGTGTTGATCGCTTTCTGGGTACTGGGTCTACCAAATGGAGTGTGATTTCTCCGAGTGGGTTTTGTAGGTAAAGTTTTCACCGTACTGGTATTCGTATAGTGTGGTGCGGTCTTCGAGTGTGGCAGGGTTTTCTGGGTTTATCCACCAGAAGTAACATTCATAGTAGGGCTCTTGTGTCCCTAATTCGGGTATAGCGGTGAGGACTTCGTCTATTGAGATAGTCCTTAAGGGTCTTGGTGCGAAAGGTTTTTTGGGTTTGGGAGTATGAGTGTCTCTGCCAAACATTCGTCTCTGTAACTGTGAGAAATATCAATATACCGTTAGGTGGTAACTTCGGTGTAAGGTATTCCGACAGCTAGGACCTTGATCGTAATTATATCGGAGAACTCGTTAAGAAGAGACGAGTAATGTAGGGTAGATATAATAATTCACTTCGGTATAGATAGTCGAAGTATTGGTAACAATGTAAAAGTGTAGAAAACTTATTATATTGATAAGATCCCTTCTCCGTGCTTGTTGTGTCTAATAGAAGGGAAGATGCTTCGATATTTAGATTCCGCGTCTGACCAATCGAGGTATCCATGCTAACTCTATACTAATTAAGTATCTTGCCCGGAACTCTGCGAACTTCACCTGAGTGCGAACACTCGTAGACCCTGAAAACTCTCTTCCACACCTTTTGCTCCCATGGTCAACTTATCGGTCTGCGCGTCTGTTATCCCTGATCGTGCGGAGACCATGTCAGGTGTCAGCTCATCCGTTTATCCGGTGACAACAATGGTTACGAATTATCTTGCCCCCGTGCTCACCGAGGGTAGTCTAACTCGCTGGACCGAAGATGGCCATTCTTCGTTGGTTGGTTCAGTCTAGAATTCGACACGCGACTGCATGTCGTATTCTGGACTTCCGGCATTACACGACTTGTCCTCAGGATCGTACCTATGGGCTTCTTCCCTCGGACTCCATCTTTTACCAACTTGTCCTTTGTGGATGCACCCGATCGACTTACTGGGCATAGTTACCTCCTTCATACTCTACACAACTTAGTAGGTACGAGGGGACTAACTTTCGTGCTAAGCGTCCCGTTACCTTCGACCCACTCTTCTGACAGTCTGTCTTCAAGTGTCTGTAACTTTACGCGCCATCGTCCGATTCACCTGCTGCGACTTGCATAAGGTGCCCGGAGGTCTCCCCTCAGATAGCCTGCGAACAGGATCCGGTCGGACGAACGGCCGCGACCTATACGGTGTTATAGAATGTGTTCCGTTAATAGTGGTCTTTGGTGTTGGGACCCAACTACCCAGGTGGCCAGTGATGATGCGCCGTCCCAACGCCGTGGCTGGAGGGGGGTGTTATCTTTTTCCGTCGAAGTTGGTGTGCGTTAAGGTAGGGTAACTTTGCCTTGTAAATCCTTACTGGGAGTCCGTGCACCTAACACGAGCTCCCCTCTTCGCAGTGTTCGTCCCGAATACTCTATGTTTATTATACAATCTATCTTCCCTTTCGAGCTCCACATAGTAGGGGTAAAAACCACCAGCGTTTACTTGTCCACTGATGGAAACCCTTTCTTATGTTACTAGACCTCTCTCGGGGCCAGCATCTCCGGGTTCTCTCTATGAAACGTTTCCACCTCTTCCTGCGCTTTGGTCATACCTTCGGGTGGTTCCCACGTATTCTCGTCCTCGGCGCAGCCTTTCCATTTTACAAAATACCGCAGCTCTTTCATCGGTTTATTCCTTCCTCGAACCTTTCGCATGTAGGAAATGATCTCACTGTTGACAATCCTTTCTACCTCCCATTCTAAATCTCCCTCGCTCTCTTCCGGGTCTCGTGGGGGTTGTTCGCGATTTGGTTGGTTCGAGGCTTGGTAGGGTTCCAACAGGGAGATGTGGAACACGGGATGAATTTTCCACCTAGGCCATATTTCTAGCTTGTATGCCCGACTTCCTTGCTTTTCTAAGAGTTTGAACGGGCCATTGGGCTTTGGACTCCACTTCTTCCATGGTCGATTGGTACGTATGTTTTTCGCATTGAACATTACCAAGTCACTGACCTCGATGTTGGGTTGTGCTGTCGCTTTTGGGTCATAATATTTCTTCATCGATTCCGTGTGTTCTCTAGGGTTTGTTTCGACTGTTGATGTATGTCCTGCATCCAGTGAGCATACAATGTCGCCCCGGGGTTATGAGCTTCTGTGTCTTTCATCGATTCTGTCTTTGGATGAAAGCCGTAATTGGCGAAGAACGGGGTCATTTTGTGCGCGTTGGTAGCCGAGTTGTTGTAGGCATGTTCTGCTAACGGCAATAGTTGGTACCAGTTGTTCTGATTGTAGTTGACAAAGGTTCGTAAGTAGCCTTCCAGCACTTGGTTGGTCCTTTCCATTTGTCCATCAGTCTGAGGGTGGTACGCCTTTGACATGCGCCTTTTAACTCCTAGCATTTTGCACAATGATTCCCAGAATTCGCCGGAAAACTTCGCGTCCATGTCCGATATGATTTCTGTCGGTAATCGGTCAACTTTCCAAACTTCCTGAAGGAAGGTATCCCCAACATCCTTTGCGGTCGCATTCTCGTGGAGGCCGATATAATGAGCCATCTTGGTGAACCGGTCTACTACTACGATGATCTGGGTCTTACCATGCAATTCTGGTCGTTGGGTGATAAAGTCTGTCGATATGGAGGACCAGGCAGCATCGGGTACTTCTAATAGTTGAAGTAATCCGGACTTGGCATGCCGTGGGGATTTACTGTGTTGACATTCGTCGCAGGATCGTACATCATAGTCTCTGATCCAATCTGCGAGTCTTTTCCAGTAAAAGTCCCTTGTTCCTATCTCAATCGTTTTCTCCTGTCCGAAGTGCCCGGCTACTAATGCGTTGTGACAGCCTGGGGCTCTTTCCGTTTGAAGGGCTTCGTCCTCGGGGATGTACAAACGATTTTTGTAATATAGTAACCCGTCCTTTTCTATCCATTCGTCCGGCATCTTTTTCGGCTTTCTCTTAACCTAACTAGTTCACGGCCTCAGTCCTGCCACTTCTCATCCTCTTTACCAGCCACTCTAATTTTGTCCAGAAATGAATCGTTCATTGTTGGCATCAGGGCTGCATTGACGTGAGCGCTTGATAACATTGCTTTTTCTTTCATTAACCGATGGTGATAGCCGATATCAACTGCGCGAAAGAATTCGTATTCGCTTGTGTCCGTGTGAAGGAAACAAATTTTGACTTCTTCTTCTTTAGCCGTGATGGATCGGTTAGGGTTCATGTCACTTGATCCGAAGCCCATCTTTCCTCGCTCGGTTATTCCCAGCTCGTTTACTTCCATGGCGTCGGCATTGGCAACTCTCTCTACTGTGAGTTGCGCTATCCGATCTCCTGCCTTCAATACGCAGTCCGCTTCGCCATGATTTCGAAGTATGACGTTAACTTCTCCAGTGTAATCTGCATCTATTACACCACCGCCCACTGCTATTCCCATCTTGCTAGCCATACCACTTCTTGGGGCTAGCCTTCCATAGGTTCCTTCCGGCAATCCTATCGCAATACCCGTTTCTACCACTGTCTGTCCTTTTGCTGGTACCATCCCGTCTGTCAGGGCCTAGATGTCATGACCGGCCCTGAATAGTGATGCTTTCGTCGGGATTATAGCCTTATCCGAAAGCTTCATTATCCTGAGGCTTGTGGGTTCGCGTTTTTCTGGAATGAGGGCTGTCTCTGCGCCTCGCTTTTGATGAATTACGGAAATTTGGAAATGTTCCGATTTCAAAATTGACTGTTCACTGTGACAAGCTCCCTCCTCAGGACGGCACTCCGGCCATCTACTTAACGCATCTGGTTTCCCGCCTCTGCTCCCTGGTCGATAGACTATTTTGAAGTTTTAGTTTGTCAACTCCTGTGCCCATCGAATTTAGCATTGGTTCCAGCCTTTTTTGGTTATAAAGGACTGTAGGTTTTGGTGGTCCGTGTATACCGTCACGGGCTCTTCTTCACCCCAGAGGTATCTTTTCCATTCCTTGAATGCTTCCATGATTGCGAGTAATTCCTTGTCATGTATCTCGTATTTTCTTTCTGCACTGTTCAATTTTCCAGAATGAAAAGCCACGGGGTGAAGCCGTCTTCCCTGGTATTGCGACAGTACGCATCCGAGCGCGAAGTCGCTTGCGTCTGTCTCAACCACCGTTCTTCTCCCTGCGGAAAAATGCGATAAAATTGCTGCCTTTGTAAACCTGTTCTTCAACTCCTCAAACGCCTCTTCCTGCTCTCTTCCCCAGTGAAAATCCTTTGGGTTTCCTTTTAACGTTTCAGTTATTGGCTTGCAAACTTTTGAAAAATCTTTGATGAATCGTCGATAAAAATTTGCGAATCCAATGAAGATCTGAACTTCTTTAACCGACCTTGGGTGTGCCCAATCTTGAACGCTTTGCACTTTTCTATCACTCATGGTGACGCCGCTTGTCTTGACAATGTACCTAAGGAATTCGACTTCCTCTTGGTGGAATACCGACTTTTTCAACAAGACTGCTAAGTCGTGTTGTTCAAGTCGGTTGAGGACCTGTTGGACTAGTTTGATGTGGTCGTCCATATTTTCGGAGTATATTAGGATATCGTCTGGGTAAACGACTACCCTGTGGTCCAAGAATTGCCTTAGGATCTTGTTCATCATTGTCTGAAACGTTGCGCGAGCGTTGACGAGCCCGAAAGGCATGACCTTGTATTCATACTGTCCGTATCGTGTACGAAAAGCTGTTTTATGTTTATCGCCTTTTCTCATCCGAATAAGATGGTATCCATCCTTTTGGTCGAGCTTGGTAAATACTTTTGCTCCAGCAACGCGGTCTCGTAGTTCATCCATGAGCGGTAGAGGGTATTTATTCAGGAGCGTTAATTTGTTGAGGTTTCTATAATCTACACACAATCGTAGACTTCCATCTGGTTTTGGAACGAAGAAGATCAGAGCGCCGTAAGGAGATTCGCTATGGGCAATTTTTCCCTCAGCCATTATTTTCTTGAGGTACTTGTCCAGCTCGCTCAACTGGTGCGCCTACATTGGATAAATCGGACCCCATGGGGGTTCGGCCCCTTCTTTAAGGTTGATGGCGTGGTCGAAAGTCCTTCGAGGCGCCACCATTTTCGCTTTTTTCTCTTCAAAAAGCTCCTTATACTGCCAATACAGTTTTGGCAGCGTCTCCAATTGTACTCCCTCTTCTTCCTCTCGTTCTATCCGTCCCACATACTATGCTTCCTCATCGTAAGGCACAGTTTCATCCCATTCAAACATATCCACCACCAACTCATCTTCTATGTGAGCGTGGCACTTTGCTTCTTCAAAAACCCCTTTACCTGCGTCCACGATATTTTTAAGGGGGTGCTCATCATGCCACTACCCAAAGGGTATGATTAAGTCATACCTTCCGGCATTTGGAATTTCGCAGGATATCCTACTTCGGTGGCCGTTGGCACCGATTTCCAGGAGAATAGGATGGGTATAGAATGTTCCTCCAGTAGGCGCGGTTTCGCCATCGAATGTTGTGAGTCTTAACGGTGAATCCCTAGTTCCAGTTGGGATTTCGAGCCGTCGTGCGGTGTCTTGGTTCATGAGAAAGATATTTGAACCAGAATCTGAGAGGACGTTTATCGCATGTTTTCGTCCTTTGATTTCAATAAATGCCTTCCCCTCAGGGCAGGGGTAGTGCCTGGGTTTTTTAATGGGTCTAGAGCTTTCGCTCTGTCCTTGATGAAATCTTTTCATCGTCGCGGTTACAAGTAACGTGGGGGTTTGTTACCGCGCCTGCGCAGTTTCGGCTCTTAAACCCTCCTCAGACAAACTTTTACAATAAGTGTCATATATTTTGATATCGGGCAGCCCACTACTAGCGGTCTTTACCTCCTGCCGAGGAGTTCCCATATCCCAGGAGTGATGGTTCACTAGAGTACCCCTCGAGTTCGCGACTAGGGTGCGCAGACCTTTATCGTCGACTTAGCCCTCATATGAGACTGTCCCCTGTGACGAGTCCACCGTACCTCCGCCTTCGAGTTTGGGCTCACTCCTGAGACCCCCTCGCACACCATTCGTCAGGCATGAACCTTGTGCCCAATAGAGGCGCCCCCAGCTTCTATTTGCCCGGCTTTTTTACTCGGAGAGAAAGTCAGGTTGCCCTGGATTTCAACCCTCCTCACACGTGTCGTGCAACTCAAGTTCCGTTCGGGCGAATGGTAATCTTCTTTTTCCCTTTTTGTCTCGTCGACCGCTTTCTTCACTTCTAATTTTTTATGGCTCCCCTGGTGAGCACCGACTACCGCTTTTTGGACACAAAATGGCAACCGCTATCCTTTGGTCTTTTGCCTTCTGGTGGGATATCGTCACCGACTACACTGCAGGTCTTTCGATTCGAGGCGGCAACCTCACTACCCGATCACCATGGTTGTTGGTACCTGGATGACATTTTATAAAATGTCATCATCGTCAAAGGCCCATGCTGGGGGCCTTTGCGCCGCTCGTCTTGAGCTTTCTCCCTGGCCATCAACGGCCACTGTGGCTACCTGGGGGTGTCACTTTGGTGCGAATGCGGACTGTCGTTTGGGCTTCGATTGCCCTCGGTATATAGCCGACAACTGTATCGGCTTTCGACAATATGTCTAGGTCTGGTTTTTCATGCACTGTGTGCATTCGTTGTCGGATTTCCGCTTGTCAACAACCTTTTGATCGACGCCCTGGTGGGCTTCTGCCCACACCTTGTGTCTGACCTCTCCCATCGGTGCCACCGACCCTTCCATTTTCACCTTCCTTTCCCCAGCCTTTTTCTTCTGGTATGCCGCCTTTTGCGTAACCGTGTATTGTCTTTTTGCACGTTTTGCGGCAACCGTCGGCCTCGAATCCTCGAACTTTCTTTTCTCGCCTCGTGTCGTGCCGGAGGGACCGCCTCCTCGAACATCTTTTCTTTCCTTGAAATCTTCTTCCACTCGGGTTACGGTCCTGACTGCTTTCAACCAGTTCCCATCGTCGACATATTCTCTGTGTGAGAGCCGTCGCAATGCTTCCACGGGAAGTTCGTCTTCAATCATTTTTCTCCAGGCTATCCCGGTGACTCTTGCATGGATATTTAGATTTTCCATCTCCATCAAGAATTTGGCGACATTACCGCGATATTTGACCGATCCCATTTCTCTTAGGGATTTTTCCGCTTCATGGGTAGGCCCGAAGCGTCGCAAGGCCTGTTCTGCAAAAACCTGCCAGAACTCGTAACCCTCTCGTCTCGTATAACCTATTTCTCCGGTCATTTGTCATCGGTAGGTTAACGCAAACGGTGCGACTTCTTTGCTATCAATTCGGCTTATGGCGTATCGGATTCGTTGTTC
>Ga0307510_10008919_pt1 | contig 11944 bp, 7 predicted proteins | sample 12_EM_MG_FD_207224 | JGI IMG/M metagenome (GOLD analysis project Ga0307510, IMG submission 207224) | Populus trichocarpa ectomycorrhiza microbial communities from riparian zone in the Pacific Northwest, United States - 12_EM | ecosystem: Host-associated > Plants > Roots > Unclassified | place...
CATCCTGGGGGTGGATACCCGCTCGATCGGTCCAAACCTGCTGTCGCAGGTCGGTTATGTGTCCGAAAGCCAGGCGCTGCCGGGGCGGTTGCGGGTGGAACAGTTTTTCGACTACCTGCGACCGTGCTATCCGAGCTGGGACTCCAGGCTGGAGCTGCAATTGCGGCGCCAGTTGCGTCTGCCTCCGGCCCGCAAAATCAACGCGCTGTCGCACGGTATGCGGCTGAAGCTGGCCCTGGCGTGTGCCATGTCATTTCGGCCCCGGCTGCTGGTGCTCGATGAGCCGTTCAGCGGCCTGGATGCACTGACGCGCGATGAAATGATAGGGGAGTTCCTCCGCGAGCCGCGCGAGATGTCGATCCTGATCTCGTCCCATGAGTTGGACGAGGTTGAGCGCCTGTGTACCCATATCGCCTTCCTCGATGAAGGCAGGCTCCTTTTTCAAGGGACGCTCCCCGAGCTGCGTGAGCACGCGCGTGAAGAAGTCTTTTCACGGACGGGACATCCCCGAGCCGGACACGCGCCGGACGGACTGAACGTGAGTGGGCACGGCTCATTGCGCACGATTTTCGTGTCGATGGTCAGTGCCGCGCGGGCCATTCGATGATCTGGGCTGTCTTGCGGAAAGACTGGGCCCTCCTGTGGCCGCTGGCGGTCCTGGTGACACTCATCCAGATTGCGTTGGAATGGGCGTCCTACAAGTTTGGCTTCTTTGGTGTATCACCGGTTGCCCGCGAAATCATGCGGCTGCTGACACCAGCCTGGTACATCGGCGTCATTGCCCTGGCCGTTGTTGCCGTTCATGAAGACACCATCCCCGGAGTCGACCAGGACTGGCTCATCAGGCCCTTGAGCCGCACCGACCTGCTGCTCGCCAAGTTGCTGTTTGTGGCAGTCACGGTCTGTGTCCCGATGCTGGTGGTCAACATCGTGGATGAGATGGCGTTGGGATTCCAGTTCGTACCGTCCTTTGGATACGCCGTCTACAAGGAGTTCTACCTGTTTGTCTGCCTGTTGGTACCGGCTGCGGCGGTGGCGGCAGTGACCCGAAATGCCGTCGAGCTCGTCGTGCTGGTCGCCGGTCTCGTGCTGTTGTATGTCCTGAGCGTCTGGCTCAGTGCGATGATGTTGGGCCTGGACCGGTGCCCAACGTGCGATACCAGCATCACGTGGATCCAGAGCCTGCTGGAACACTTAGGCATTCTCGCCGGCTCCGCCGTGGTGCTCGGATTTCAATACTTCAACCGCAGGACGCCGCTGTCCCGGCTGCTGCTCGCGGCCGGTGTCGTGTTGCTCGTGATCGTCCAATTACCCTGGAATGTGGCATTTGGCATTCAGACCTGGATGGGAGCACCGATTGGCACCGCGCCTGCGGCGCTCCAGATCACCGCGGGAGAGACCACCATTGCGTCGTCCTCAGCGGGCGGGCGCAGTCGGCAGGAAAACGCGAAGCGGGCGGCACAGGCGCTGCTGCAGGGAGATGTCGATGCGGCAGTGGAGATTCAGCGCAGCTCGAGTCGAAACCGCACGGCACCGGTGACACTCACCGTTCCCTTGCAGATCAAAGGGACGAGCCACGATGAATTCCTGGTCGTGGACCGCGCCGATTTTGCGGTACTCGATGCGAAGGGACAGACTCTCTATCGAGGCAGACGTGCCGAGAGAAAGTCCGTGCCGTTGAATACTGACGCGAGCGGCACTGCGATCCAGACATTCGAAATGCCTGCCGCCGACTTTCAGCAGATCCGCGAGCGTGCGGTGAGCCTGGTTGTCGATTACTCGCTCACGGTCAGAGCGGTGGTCGCTCAGCACAGAATGCGTGCGACCGGGGGTGAGCTGCGCTCTGCCGAGATCGGCATCTGCCGCTCCGATGCCGATGCCAGTGCGTCGATTGTCAGGTGCCGTCAGATCGGTCGCGCGCCCAACTGTTATACCTCGACCCTGTATGCGCCGGACGGTCGGCACAACCCGGAAGTGCGCAACTGCGGTTCCGACTACCGGCCCTTTATTCCCTCACCCATGAACATCATCAGTTTCGCCGGCATGGAAATGCCGATTCGCGATTCCTACGGTGTTGCCCACTACGATGTGGATGGCTCGCAGATACAGGACTCGTATATCGTGATGAAGGTCTACGAGACCGGCGAGCACTTTCAACGGCGCGTCGCCTCGCGTCTTCAGCCTGAGTGAAGCGCTCGTTCGACTGCCTCACATGCCAGCGCCACACCCTGCTCAGCGCTGATTCTGTTGCCAACTTCCCGGGCACGTTGCCGGAACGAGCGCGCGCTCAGAGCCTGAAGTTGCCGCGTGACTGCGGCTGCGCGATAGCCTTTTCTGCCGGTGGCAAGAGCGACTCCGAGTCTCACCATCCGGGCCGCGTTGTCCGGCTGGTCGAACGCGTAGGGCATGACGAGTTGCGGAACTCCGGCTCTCATCGCCTGTGCCGTCGTACCCACGCCGCCCTGATGGACCACGCAGGCCGAGCGCGTAAACACGCTGGAATAGGGCGCGTAGTCAGCGGCAAACAATTCCTTCGGCAACCCGGCGAGCAGGGGATTTTTCCCCATCAGCAGCAACCCCCGGGTACCGAGCCGGCGCACGGCCGCGGCGCTTTCCTCAAAGAAACGTCCAGGGTCCATGACTGCCGCGGAGCCGAGAGTGAATGTGATCGGGGGCGGCCCGCTGTTGAAGAACTCTTCCAACTGCTCCTGGCGGGCGTCTGCGGCGGGGTCGTACAGCACAAAGCCTGTTTGTACGGTGTTGCCGGGCCAGTCCTGCTGCGGCCGTCCCAGTTGCCTGGAAAACAGGGCGAGATTGAGACCGGGCGAGAAGCGATCTGTCAGGATTGCGTCCCGACTCACGCGCAGTCCCAAAGAGCGACGCAATTCGTTGAGCGGCTCATTCCAACTCCGGGTGACGACGCGCCCCACTGCCAGGAGCTGGCGCTGTATGAACGGGGGAGCCCGGGTGAATCTCATTGCTGCCGGCACAAATGGCAACGGCGATGGGTCGTACACCGAAAAAAATGAAAACGGTGCGAGAATCGCGCCGGCCCAGGGCAACCCGAGCTTCTCGGCCACGAGCGGGGCCGCGAGCACGACCTCACCGGAAATGAGGAAGTCTGCCCCTTGCGCCGCCGCCGCCAGGTCCGAGTACATGTCGCGGATGTGCGGCAGGAGCATCGTGCGCACCAGGTATTCAGGGCCTTTGCGCGGATCGAACACCCGGCGCAAGGTCTCGGGGTCATCCGGTGTGCCGAGGGGGCGCAGGGGCCTGAATTCCAGGCCCGCGGCATCGATCCGCTGCTGGTAGAAGTCGCTCGTGGCGAGCGCGACCGAGTGTCCGCGAGCCTGTAAGGCAAGTGCGAGACCCATGATGGGGTGCAGATCGCCGAGGGAGCCGAGGGTTGAAAGGAGGATTCGCCGTCGTTGCATGAGGCGGAAAGTGAACGCTGGGTGAATCGATTATTTACAGCGCGCCCAGGGGCGCGACATTATTGCGCGCCTGGAGGCGCGACACGGCCGAGTCTCAGCAACTTCCGCGCGTCGGAACGGTCAGATCCACGACGAAAACTGTGAAATTCCGCCGCTGCGGCCGTTTGGAGATCGAGTCTGAGCATGCCATCATTCACAATTGTCACCCGCTCGCAGCAGGAGCCCCGATGCCAGGCGCCAACTTCATGTTCTCCAGTATCCAGGTTGCTGTCGACTGAGTGATGGTTGCAATCGATTGTTTACTGCAGGCCGCCCGCGTCTGGCGCCCCTTGCTCGTTGCTCTCGTCGCGTTGCTCGCCGCGGCTGCGGTGCACGCCGAGCCTGCCCCTTTCGACCTCGTCGGCCCGAACCTGACGGCAACCGTGACCCGTGGGGGCAAGACCCTGCCGATCACGCAGGTGCCGAACCTGGCGCCCGGCGATCGCCTGTGGATCCAGGCTGACTTTCCGGCGGACCAGGCCGCGCACTACCTGATGGTCGCGGCCTTCCTGCGCGGGGCCACCAATCCGCCGCCACAGGACTGGTTTTATCCCTGTGAGACCTGGAAGCCCAAGTGCGTGCAGAAGGGGTTGAGCATCACAGTCCCTCAGGAGGCACAACAGCTTCTCGTCTTTCTCGCACCCGAAACGAGCGGCGATTTCCGCACGCTCATGAGCGCGGTGCGGGGGCGCCCCGGAGCTTTCGTTCGCAGCTCGCAGGATCTGAACCAGGCCTCGCTGGACCGTGCGCGACTGGAGAAGTATCTCGCGGCCATCCGCTCCATCAACGACAAGGATCCGTCCAGGCTGAAGGAAGTAGCACCCCTCCTGGCCCGCAGTCTCGCCATCAAGTTGGATGACAGGTGCCTGGACCGCAGTGCGCTGGTGCAGGCACCTTGCCTCACGCAGGGGCAGAGCGCGTTGATTCTCAACGACGGTCACAGTGCGTCGATTGTTGAGGCGCTCACGAGCGGGCCGGCCAGTGACCTGGCCATGGAAGCCAGCTTCACCCCGCAGTTGAGTTACGGTTACTACAGTCCTTACATCGCCTCTGTACTGGACATTGCGCGCATTTTCGATTCGTTCCGGACTGCGCAGTATCAGTATATCCCGGCCCTGGCGATGCAGCAGGGTGAGCAACTTGCGTTGTATCTGAACGCGCCCCCGTCGTTCCACAATCCCAAATCCGTCATCGTGGTCGCATTGCCGGCGGTTGAGCAGGCGCAGCTACCCCCGTTGCATGCGGTGGATCCGAAGGCCACCTTCTGCATGCGGAAGTCAACTCTGGCGCTGCCGGTGGAAGGCGCGCCGCTGGTGTTCTCAACATCGTACGCGCATGACCTGACATTGCGGGTGACCCGCGATGACGGCAAAACTGTCGAGTTGCCTGCGAAAGCGGACCCACAGCTCGGTGGCTTCCTCATCGACACCAAGGATCTCGGCACGACCAGCGTGGGCGATCGTGTACGCGCTTCGCTCCAGGGTTATTGGGGCTTCGAGAAATACAACGCGCCGAGCTTCGAGTTGGTGAATGTGCACAACCAATCCTGGGCGCTGGCCAGTCCGGATGAGGGTGCGTTGATTGTCGGACGTGACAAGACCGTGCGGCTCCAGGCCGGCAATGTCACTTGCCTGGACAGTGTGCTGTTGAAAGGCGAAGACGGCACCGAGCACGAGGCTGAGTGGAAGCTCGTCAAGCCGAACGAAGTCGAGGTGACGCTACCCCTGCAGAGCGCCAAACCGGGTTCCATGACCCTTCTGGTGTCTCAATATGGCACCTCTCAGGCCCAGCAGGTTCACCTGCAAGCTTTCTCCGAAGGAGCGCATCTCGACGGCTTTACCTTCCGTGCCGGCGACAGCCAGGGTGTGCTGAAGGGAAGTCGCCTGGACCAGGTTACGAAGGTAACCCTGCAGGGCGTTGAGTTTGTGCCCGGCAAGCTGGACACGAACAAGGGCAACGACGAGCTCGCCATGGTGACCCGCGATACCCAGCCGGTGACGACCCTGAAGCAGGGCGATATCGCGATTGCCAAAGTGGTCCTGAACGACGGTCGGACTCTCGACCTCAATGTGGCAGTCAGCGCGCCGCGTCCCCGTGTGGCGCTGATTGGCAAGGGTGTGCAGACGGCGGCGTCTTCGGCCGAAAGCAACATTGAGCTCGCGAACGCCGACCAGCTCCCGCAGGATGCGAAACTGACATTCTCGGTGCGCGCCCAGACTCCCGCCACTTTTGTACGCGATGAGCAGATAGAAGTGGCCATGGCCGATGAATCCGCATCGACCACGTTGAGCATTGCCAATGGCGGCATCACTCTCGAAAATTCAAAAGTGGCGGTGGCCACGCTCGATCCAACCAAGGCCCTGGGGTCTTCCGCATTCGGTCCGTTGATCTTCCGGACGACCGTCAATGGCGTGGCCGGCGACTGGCAGCCGCTGGCGACGCTCGTACGCCTGCCGGTGTTGCGCGAGCTCAAGTGCCCGGCCTCCGCGGAGCTGGCCTGCAAGCTCTCCGGCGCGAACCTTTTCCTCGTGCAATCAGTGTCCAGCGATGCTGACTTCACACACTCCGTGGAAGTCCCGGACGGCTTTCCCGGGTACTCCTTGCCTGTTCCGCATCCGGTCAATGATGTGTTGTATGTGAAACTGCGCGACGATCCAACAGCGGTCAGTCGCGCAACTCTGGCGGCGCAGCAACTTCCGCCATCGCCGCAGGAAGTGGCGCGTGCCGCTGACAGACAGGCGGCGGCCACTGCGCCCGCACAGGGTGCGACCCAACAGTAGGCGCGTTTGTTCGTTTTCTGACGCATTTCGCGTCTAAACTCCCCGATGTCTCGCTTCTCGATAACGACAGACAACGGGAGAGCACCATGTTTATACGAACGCATCAGGCGATCATGGGGATCGGTTTGACTGTCAGTCTGGCCCTCGGCACCACGACTGCCATGGCAGACGATCAGGGACAGGGAGTGTATTGGGCGAGGTGCGCGGGCCTGCCCGATCACCACGCGCTGCAAACGGCATTGGAATTGGCCCGCGCGCAGAGCAACGGCGGATTCAACCTCGACATGTGGGCAACGGTCGTGAATCGCGACGGGTTGGTCTGTGAGGTTGCCTTTACGGGCAGCAATCGCGGCTCACAGTGGCCCGGCAGCCGGGTCATTTCCGCGCAAAAGGCCAATACAGCGAATGCATTCAGCCTGCCCAACCTCGCGCTGTCCACGGCGAATCTCTATGCCGCGGTGCAGCCGGGCGGCTCGCTCTATGGGTTGCAACACAGCAATCCGGTCGACACAGCGGTTGCCTACCAGGGGCCTTCATCCAACTTCGGTCAGGACGACGATCCGATGATCGGCCACCGCATCGGTGGCGTGAATGTCTTCGGTGGCGGCCTGGGCCTGTATAACTCGAAAGGTCAGCTCATAGGAGCAGTGGGTGTCAGTGGCGACACGTCCTGTGCCGATCACAACATCGCCTGGCGCACGCGGCATCGCCTGAACCTGGATTTCGTTCCGAGCGGTGTCAGCGCGAAGAGCGACGACAATATCAACTACCAGGGGCTGGTGCCGACCCCCAGTGTGGCGAACGACTTTTCACATCCCATCTGCAAGATCGGAGGTGTCGACGGCGTGTCCGCCATCAGCGCGAACCTGCCGGCTGTGCAGAAGGTCGGATCACACTGAAGCGCTCAGCGGTGAGCTGTGGGGTCGGGCCTGGCGCCTGATGAACATCAACAGGGTTGCGGCTGTCAGGACGGCACCGGCCAGCAACAGCAATCCTGTCTGAAAGGTACCGGTCCGATCCTTCAGCGCACCCCAGAGGACGGGACCCGCGAATGCACCGAGCATGCCAATGGAGCCCACGGAGGCGAGACCCACCGCGGCTCGGTGGCCGCGCAGACTGTCGCTGGGAATGAGCCAGAAGGCGGCCTGTACGGCGGTGTAGGCAGTGTAGTACACGATGTAGGCCGGAAGGACGATCCAGGCCGTGGTTGAGATCCCCATCGCGAGGAAGGCGCATGCCACGATGGTGAGCGGTATGACGGCGTGCAGATATCGCTCGTGATACTTGTCCGAGTGCGCGCCATTGAAGATCATCGAAATGGCCCCGAGAATCGCCGTCGCGGACATGAAAAGCCCAACCTGCGCCGCGCTCCAATGCGTGGTCTCTTTCAAGACCGCGGGGGTAGACAATCCGAAGGCGTAGCTCGAGCCGATCACGAAGACATTGCAGACTCCCAGTAACAGGACTCTTCGATCCAACAGAGCCTGCAGAATGCCGTCGTGCTTGCGCACTGACAGCGTCGCCGCCTCACTGGACAGCGCATTCTCGAGCCATTGCCGTTCTTCTGAGGTCAACCACGGCGCGTGCGACGGAGTTTCGGGTAGCCGGATGAGGATCACCATCCCGAGCACAATCGCCGGTGCACCTTCGAGCAGGAACAGCCACTGCCAGCCGGCGAGTCCGAGCCGACCATCGAGCGCCAGCAACGGCCCGGCAAGCGCAGCCATCACTGCCGCGCTGATGGGGAGAGCAAAATAAAAGCGGCTGATAGCCCGCCCGCGATGGGTGGCCGGAAACCACTGCGTCAGGTAATAGAGTACGCCCGGAAAGAAGCCTGCTTCGGCCACGCCGAGCAGGAAACGGGCCACATAAAACTGCATTGGAGTGCGTACGAACATCATGCCGGCGGCAACCAGGCCCCAGGTCAGCATGATGCGCGCGATCCAACGGCGTGCGCCAAAACGCAGCAGCAGGAGATTGGACGGCACCTCGCACAGGGCATAGCTGAGAAAGAAGAGGCCGCCGCCCAGCCCATACACCGTGGCGCTGAAGTGCAGCTCCTGGTTCATCTGCAGTGCAGCAAAGCTGATGTTCAGCCGATCGATGTACGCAATACCGTAACCCAGAAACAACAACGGCAGGATTCGCCACGCGGCTTTGTTGAGAGCGCGTTCGCCGAGCGGGTCTACGGCTGCCACGTGCCTCTCCTTTTGAATTATTGTATTTTCAGCTTGCGCCCGGCACCTGATATTTGCAACAGCGTGTTGGAGGTTGCAGCCCGTGGCAGCAAATGCTCATTCCTGAGCTGTGGGATGTCCGTTCTGCCGATAGACGACACCCCCTTTCATGACAAACCCGGCGTGCCGCAGGGCGTCGGGTTGTGTGATGGGGTCGGCCGGTATTGCAACGATATCGGCCAGCCTTCCGGGTTGAATCGACCCCACCTCGTCGGAGCGCCCCAACAGGTCCGCGGCATTGCGCGTGGCCGCAAAGATCGCGTCCATCGGCTTCATGCCGTTCGCTATCAACAGCGCGAACTCCAGTGTGTGATCGCCTTCGCCCAGATCGGTGCCATAGGCGATCTTCACGCCTGACTTGACGGCCAGTGGCAGATTCTTCTTGGGCAGGAGGTCGTTGGCGAGCTCCTTGGGGGCCGTGCCCGGCGTCAGCAACTCGGGGTGGTCGTGTGCGACCGTGTAGAACACATCGTAAACAGTCAGTGTTGGAACGAGATAGGTTCCATGTGACTTCATCAACGCGAATGTCTGAGCGGTGGCAAAGGATCCGTGCTCGACCGAGTCGACACCCGCGATCACGGCATTTTCAATTGCCCCTGCGGGATAGATGTGCGCCGCTACTTTCATTCCCAACGAGTGCGCTGTTTCCACGGCTACGCGCATTTCATCGTTGGTCATGAGCTGTTGGCGCGGATCGTCGCCTGTTGATGCGATCCCACCGGATGGCATCAGCTTGATCACATCCGCGCCGCGTTGCTTATGCTCGCGGACGCGCAGGCGCGCCTCGTCAGGCGAGTCGACGATGCCATTGCGCCATCCGGGATGCGCGAGCGCGTGGTCGATGCCGTTGTAAACATCACCGTGACCTGCCGTGGGGCCCAGCGGTTCGAGCGCGACCATCAGGCGCGGGCCCGCGACTTTCCCTGCGTCGATAGCATTGCGAAGCGCGACACTGTCATCGCCGCCACCAACATCACGAGCGCTGGTGAATCCCTGCTGCAGCATCTGGCGCACGAATACTTCGCCATCGAATGCACGATCGATGTCGGAATGGGTTACCCAATATTCGGTGGCGTTCACGCGGCTGGGGAGCATCGCTGCCACGTGCACGTGGCAGTCGATGAATCCCGGCAGCACTGTTGCCCCTGACAGATCGATGACCTGGGCACCCGGCGGTGTCGTGAAGCCATTTTCGACAGCCGTGATTCTGTCGTCGTGAATGGTGATCGAGACGTTTTTACGTGGGGCGGGGGAGATGCCGTCGATCAGGTTGCCGGCGTGAATGACCGTGTCCGCGCCGAATGCGTTCTGGGCCAGGAGCAGGGCTGCAAGGGCCACGAGGGAGTCTTTCAATTGAAATGCCGCGTTGAAAATCGGGGGCGCCAGTATAGCTGCTATCATTTCCGGCCATGGGGCCGCTTTTAACATTGAAAGTCCACGTAGCATTGCAGGCCGCGGCCCGCAAAGGCATTGCCACCGTCGAATGCTCGCTCGACCTCGAGCGCTCCAGGACCTCCGTCGAGGTCAGTGCAGATCACTGGAGCTGGCAGGGGATACGCTTTGCGTTCCTGGCCGCCTGCAAGGACAGAACCATCTACTACTGGACCGGCCAGGAGTTTCAGCCCGCCGCGCGCTACACCAACTCGCTCATCAAGTTGGTGCCCACGGAGTGGGGACCGCCCACTTTCGAAATCGACGGCATCAAGATGCTGCCCACGGCAAAGGTTTCACCGTACGAGGACGCGCAACGGAAAGTGGCGCTCATTCGGCCGCGCGGCAAGATGATCCTGGATACCTGCGGTGGCCTCGGTTATTTCGCTGCCTGGTGCCTGCAGGGGCAGGCGGGGCGGGTGCTGTCGTATGAGAAGAATGAGGATGTGGTTTGGCTGCGAGGGGTGAATCCGTGGTCGCCTGTGGCGTCGGAGTTGGCGCTCGTGCGCGGCGACGTCGCCGTTGAGATCGCCTCCCTGCCGGACCAATCATTTGACGCCGTGTTGCACGATCCGCCGCGTTTTGGCATTGCGGGTGAGTTGTACTCGCAGGTCTTCTACGACCACCTCGCGCGTGTGTTGCGCCCGCGGGGTCTTCTGTTCCACTACACCGGGACGCCAAACAAACTCACCAGCGGACGCGATGTGCCGAATGAAGTTGCCGGTCGGTTGCGAAAGGCGGGGTTTACAGCAGAGTTGCACGGCGACGGCGTGCTTGCGACGCGGGGACGGAACCGCTAGCTACCTGCGCCGAGCGCGCTCGTGTGATTACTCGAACACCTCATCCCCCGTCGGCTCGTAGTGAGGGATGGCATTCATCTGGTGACGGAACGTCGACAGCGCAAGGTACATGCGCTTGCGTGCCCGGCTCTGGTTTCCCAGCGGCCGATGCTCGGGAATGCAATGCCATGGGTTGTACGACAACTTCTTCTCGAAGTTGATCTGGGCCGGCGAATCGAACTTCTGCCGGGGAATGCGCAGTGTGGCCACCGAAACGCGCGGCGACAGCTTCTGCGGCCACAACACCGCAGCATTCTCGATCGGCATCAGAAAGGAGTCTGTCTGTAGCTGGACGCGGAAATCCAACTCCACATCGCCGCCGCTCAGCGCCTTCACCATCGCCTCACGCAAGTAGTTGTCCGGCGGGCGAAAGGGAAGCCGCGGTATGGGTGTGCGCTGAGTGGTCTTCGGCCACACCGAATACTGCATGGCCTGACCTTCGCCCAGCAGGTAGGGAACGCAGCTGAAGTAGGGCGCCTCGAACGGACTGCTCTGCGTCTTCACCCACAGTCCTTGCATGATGAAATCCAGCAGGTGCGGGCGATGGAGATTTACGAAGTAGAAAATGGAGGCGTTTTTCAGACTTTCCTTCTGTAGCTGGGCGTTGGCCCGCACATCGGGAGTCACAAAAGTCGGCGTGGAGACGCCGGTGAAATCCTGAGTATATTTCTCTTCGTCCATGAGCTTCGGCCCTGGCACACCCAGCAGCTTGATGCTGATGCTCATGAATCCGACATCGTCGATGTCCGGGGTAATATAGGGGCCGGGTCCGGAGAATCGCACCCACGCGCGAAATGTTTGCGGTTTGGCGAACACGCCATGCCGGAATTCTTGCGGCAGATTGGGGTGGACAATGAATTCGGCGCGGACGATGCCATGTGTTTTGGTGTTGCCGCCGCGCTCGAAGCCGCGCGGCTTCCACAGTCCCTGCATCTGTTTTCGGAACGTGTCAATAATGGAGTCTACGAATTCCTCTTCGTCGGGGAGTGGTTTTTCCTCGCCCAGTGCCAGGTGTTCGTTGGTGCGCTGTCGATTGATCAACGCGGTTGTGAGGCGCGCGATTGGGTCCCGCAGTACGGCGTCGAATGGAGGGCGCAGAAGGCGGTCGAAGCGGCGTTCGAGCTGCAGGAGCTTGAACGTCGTGTTCGAAACCAGGTTGAGAAAGCGGGAGCCGGTGTTCGCGG
>Ga0307510_10008921_pt1 | contig 11943 bp, 9 predicted proteins | sample 12_EM_MG_FD_207224 | JGI IMG/M metagenome (GOLD analysis project Ga0307510, IMG submission 207224) | Populus trichocarpa ectomycorrhiza microbial communities from riparian zone in the Pacific Northwest, United States - 12_EM | ecosystem: Host-associated > Plants > Roots > Unclassified | place...
ATTCCTGGAAACAAACAAGGCATAAGTCGAATCTCATATAAACCCAATTTGAAAAAATAAAATTGAAAAAAAAAAAAACTTGAGTGATAAAAAACAATTATGGCACTATTAATTATACGATTCAATCTGTGTCTTGATTTACAATTGTTATCTTAAATGTTTCAGTTTCTTTTATAATTATAATTTATGTAAGTGATTTAAGAATTATTTTGTAGATTGCCTCATTGCACATTTTTCTTATCATTTTACCATTTGTCTACTTCCATAATTTTGACAATCAAGTATAATCAAGTATAATTTTCAATAAAGTTAATTAGTTTGACACCTTCAATAAGAAAATATTTTTCTATTTACTTCCTAAAAAAATACGAAACGAGATTGATTTGTTACTACTAGCAGGATAGATTTGAAAGTGTTGCGGTGAGCAAGACTTTCGAGCTCATTTTGATAATCTTTAACATGCTAAAATAATAATTTCCCGAAAGAATAACATCCAAAAACAATACTCACATTGTTCTTCATGATAATTGATATAAAACCAATACATTAGCAGTACTACATGCCAGCAAGAGGGGGAGAAGAAGCAGGGAAAACCAAGGCAGCGCCTTAGCTTAGCCTAATGATCCATGCCGTACGAGTTACAAAACTGCACTCTTCATGTTCCTCATGAAATGGTAACCATGGCACCCATTCACGGCTTTACGTTTAACATCATAACACGAAGTTGAAATGGGTGATCCAAGGCCATGTCCATCATTGTCATAGTCATCGTCTCTTTCATCAAACCTGTAACAGATAAGCGATCTTGCACTAGAAAAACAGTAGCTCTTTTTAGATTTTGAATTCATGAAGTTTGATTGTGACGAATAAAATGGCGAACAAGATGACGACGACGAGGAGGTTGAAGACATTGAAGATGATGGCGACATACGAGTCCTTTTAGGGACGAACCTATGGAATAAAGTGGTCAAGATATTTGGGTTTGCATTATTCTTGTGCATGGAGTTTGATTTTGAAGATGAATGATATGAAGGAGGAGGTGTCAAGGGAGGGAGACAGGCATCAGCAAGTGTGTGCTTTGGAGTACCTGGCCTTGATTCCCACATGAATGGAATTGCACCTGAAGCACCTCCATAATATACCCTGTTCGAAGAATTGGCCATGGAGGATTCTTTGGACATAATCCTTGTGAAGAACTTGTCATTTTGTTTGATTTCAAGTGATTGTTGAGATACTTCCTGCCCATCACTTGGCATTTTGGGATTTGCTAGCTAGCTAGGCAGGCAGGCAGGCAGGCTGCTGAAGTTCTTAGGTCTGCAAATCTGAAGGATTCAAGATCCGGGAATGAAGCTGATGATCATAAAGAATGGAATACCTCTCTGGCTCTCTCTCTCGCTCGCTCTCTGTGTGTGTGTGTGTGTGTGTCTGAATGAGTCTTTGGCAGTGTTAGCAGATTACGGATTAATTAAGGTTGCAGAAGAGACGGTTGGGGCTCATTAAATACGCCGAACAAAGAACACGTGTTAGCATTGATTTGTGAAACCTTGTCTCCACATGGTGTCAAGTAACACCAGATGCTTACATCAAAATAATGTTTTGAAAATATATAAATGAAGTGAGACATCCTTATTTATTACATTACATTATATTATTATAAAAAACTTAAAAGAGATTGTTCTTGGAATAATATTTTGTTAATTTTTATTAATCTTTAATTTTTTACTTTAATTTCAATTGTTTATATTATATTGACTGAAAATTAAATTTTATAATTTATATTTTTTATAAGTTATCACAGTCTCAAAACAACGTCTCAGTATTAGATTGGTGCTAATTAAGTTTTATTATTTTTAAAATATTAAAAATAAATGGGCAAAAATTGAAAGTGAGAAAAAAATACATCCCTTTCTTCTTTTTTTGTATTATGTTGTCAAGGCCTTTTTGGAAAAAAAAAATACCTTCATATTTTTTTTCAATTTCTTTTCTGATCATTTTAGTTTGAAAATTGTACTTTTTAATCCAAAAATTTATTTTGTTCACATCTCAGTCCCTGAGTTTGAGAGAAAAGAGAGAAAGTCATCGAAAAATAAAAGCGAGATTACCTTAACAAAAAAAATCAAGTTTGGCGTCAAAATATTCCTCTTAAAGATAGTAGTCTCATTTAAGTGTTTTTTACCTTTCATATTGTCAGAAAAATTAGATTGAGGTTAAAGATAATTTTTTTGATTGAATTTTGTGTTTTTGAATTGATTTGGATTTTTTTAGATAAGGAATGAGTTTATTGAGGTTATTAGAGTTTTTTTTAAGGTATTTTTAGGAGAAAATAAGTTAAAATTTGGTTTTTTGGCCTAAATATCCCCAAACCAATTTTTCATCAACCTCTCTGGTTATTGAAAACTAGGCAAGTATATGACACATTGTTTGCTTCTTTTTTTTTTTTTTTATCATAACCCAGTTTTGACTCCCTATTAATTTTTAAATAAAGAATTCTAAAAAAAAATTATTTTCAATAAATCCAGCCAATTTTAATCATTTTGTTATTTTTCATCACTTTTATTTATTTTTATGTGTCAAGTTAAGTTAGGAAAAAAAAAAAAGTTGCACACTTTTTACAATGCTTACAGTATGAAGTCATAAAAAACATTTTTTTCATAGGCTCAGTGTAGTAGTAAGATTGTAAAGAAAATGATATTTTTGAAAAATCTAAATTAGATCAACTTAGAGGTGATATTCTCTGTAAAAATTTAAAATTGGTTCAGTTTAGAGATGACTACTCATTTTTATGAGGAAAAAAAAAAGAAAATTGGGTAAACTTGAAGACAACCACCCTTTTTTGCAAAAATAAAAAATAAAAATCAGATCAACTTGGAAATGACCACTCTCTTTACAAAAAACTAAAATAAAAACACGTTGGATTCAAACAAATTAAAGGAAACCTTTTGGGTTTAAATTTGTTGGAGCCTTGCTAGGCTAAAAAATTAAAATGAACCTTGTCGGGTTCAAATTTGCTAGAGTTTTCTAGACTTGAAATTGCTAAGAACCTTGGTGGGTTCAAATTTTTTTAGAGTCTCGTTGGACTCAAATTGGTTGGAGTCTTACTGGGCTCAAAATTGCAATGAACATTGCTACGTTTAAATTTGTTAGAGTCTTGTTATACTCAAATTTATTAGTCTTTCTAAGCTTAAAATTGTAATGAACCTTGCTGGGTTCAAATTTGCTAGGTTAACATGTGGGCCTTATAAGATCATTGTATAGTAATAAATAAATACTTATTTGTTAGAGATATAAGTCTCTTTTTTTAATTTCCCCATTGATGTGTTTGAGTTTGTTGCTTTCGTTTTGATGTCCTTCAGTTGTTTAAATCACTATTACGCTCATGTTCAAATACACAAATTATCTATTCATTTTTATAATGCTTAAAGAATGGTAGTATTGCCCCCAATTATAATTCTTCCTACTTGTTGTTTTAAGAGACTTTACACCCTCTAGTAATGTTTGGAGAGTGTCGATTTTACCCTTCATCTTGGGATTTGGCCGCACAATTTTTATTATTTTTTATTATGAGAATATTGACTTTATATACAACTTGCCTTTTATTTGTGATTTTACTCACTATTCACTCTTCTGATAGATTTGACACGTTCAACTATCACTTGGAGAGTGACAATTTACTCTCTTCCCAGTTTACTTTGATTTTAGAAGACTTAGCTCCATTTACTGCTGCTCATCTTTAATAATAATTAAAAAAAACAGGGTTGTTAGCTCCACCAATTTCAGTTCGTGAAGTTCTTCTTGCTAGCATTCCATCTATAACATTAAATTTTCAGAAGGCTCACATGCATTATCATCATTCAAAATATTTCAAACTAAAATATTATCAATTGATTTAGCCATGTTCTTTAAACAACATCTCCTCTAGTTGAGGAGGTGCACACCCATCATCATTATTATTCAAATTCTTTTAGATAGGCATTCCACCTTCATTATCATAAAATTACTCTTAAGATAATTATTCACCCACACGAGGTACACATGCATCAACATTATCTTTACCATGAACTTTGCAAAATTATTTTTCATGACTTGGGATCAGACCATAAATTTTAATAATTGATTCATTCAAGTCTAATTATTGAAATAAATCATCAGGATTTAAATTTGAAAGTATTTTCATGATGATTATATTTTTTTGGTCGAGAACCTAAAACACCATTCAATGCTAAGATACACTTTTGGATATTTGATTGGCATATAGAGTGAGGGTTTTTTGAGCTTGAGAGAAAGAAAAAAAAAATTGGTTAGAACTACTCAGATAAATTTTTGCATGGCAAATTTGGCAAGAAAAGGTTTCAAAGGTATTTTTTAGCTTTCATAACGGAGAGTATCCTGCTTTGTATTGCGTTAAACTTGTACATTTATTGGTAAATATTGCATGACATACATTATATATTTAGGTTATGATTTTTCTCTTCTTTTTTTAAAGACTATCATCTTTGAACCCAAATAAGTTTTTTTTTTTAATCAGAAAAGACTTTTAAAGGCATGTAATATAGGTTATGATTCAAAATTATAAAAGAATGGATATTTATAAGACTCAAGTGGTGTTTAAGGGTTAAAAGATGCAGAATCATTTATTTCATACATAGATCTTTTGGGCTTGCTGCCTATATTTTATCTTTTTGATGACTGATCTCATTATGGTCTTAATTCTCCAAGTTTTTTTTTTATGTTTTATCATTCAAGATTTATTTTTCAATTAGGGACATTTCGAAGAGCTTTTTTTTCTTCTTCTTTTTGTCTCTCTTTTGTGAAACTTATCCCTTTTTATATTTTGTCTTTAATTAAAGATGTTTTAGAGAGTTTTTTTATTTTTATTTTTTCTTGCTCTTTTTGTGACACTTCTATCTTTTTTGACATTTTTCTACTTGAAGAATTTTAAAGTTACCCTAAGTATATGAGGTGATCCTAATCAAGGGTTATTATCCAAGAAAGAATCATTTATGACTCAAACGGGGACAACAACGGGTAATTTTCATAATTGTGAAGGGATTATTAAGATGATATTTTTTCATCTCAAATCCAAACTTGCTTTTGCTTATAAATATATTAGCCTCATTTGCAACAATTAAAAAAACCATATGGTAAACTTTAGAGAATATGTGGTGGGCATAAGTCGGACCACAATCCAAATGCATACTAGTTGCAATCACCAAATCATTTGATCCAGCTTTGGACATAGTGGGTCTCCTCTTGTCAATCACCAAATGCATACTAGTTCACAAAATTCAAATAGCAAAACATTTTCGTTTTCTCATCAAATCTTCCAAACATTTCAAGCTTTTAAAGATGGTTTATTTTTATTTTCATGTCAAAACTTGACGTAGTGGGTCTCCTCTTGTTGGTTTGGCTTAATTGAATGAAAGTTGAAAATCTGAAAGCTAGGGACTATAATGAAAAAGCTAGAAAAATTATAGGACTCAAACAAACATAATTTCAACCAATTCAAGAACAATATTCAGGAATTAAACCTAGATTTTTAGTTACAATCATTAGCAATTCAAGCCCGGCCCCTCTATTCAATCCCAATCCAGAATTAAATCCCTAAATCCTATTTTTCCCTCATAATTCTAGTTGTTCCTCTATCCATTAAACCAGATCCTACACATTCTGAAGAAAAAGGAACTGTCTTGGCCTTTTCTCTCATATACCACAGTCCCCTTCTTCTACTTTAAAGAAAATAATAAAATAAAAACCACAGACCATAGACGCTTTTATTGCCTAATCTTCATCAATGCAACCCAAAAAATTCTCCTCCTCCATCTCCAACCAAGCCACCAGCCACACCACTACGCCAACCACCAGACCTCACTCTCCCTACCAATGACCTCCTTACACCTCCACATTCTCCAATCAAACTAGCATAATAGCCATAATTCAATCTAACAAAATTTAACATAAACAAATCAAAAAATTATTCTAACAATAAATAGATCACATATGAAAGGTCAAATTAACCTTTACAAGTCGTCATAGTTGGCTGGAATGGAAAGAAAATTGTTAGAAAAAAAAAAACAATATCTAAGCTTGTATAGTCCAACGCTAAATGACTAGTCTGGCTTTTGAGGTGTTTTGTTTCATTATAATTTTTTTAAAAAATTTCTTCATTTGCTTTTCTTCAAGCATTTATTTTTGCTATTTTATAATTAAAAAATAAACTTAAAAATCAGATTTATTAAACTCAATCGAGTTCATGATCTGAATTACAGGTTAACCTAAGTTAACTTTGGTCAATTTAAGATGTTGTCATCTTAATATTAAAAAAAATGATTTCATCTTGAAAATTTTTTAGATCAAATCGAGTTTTTACTGACCATCCTGGTTTCCTTTGGAATTGAAACTTGAGCTAGTAAAAATATTGGGTTAGGAGGTTTCAATGTTGAATCACTAGGTTGATTTTAATGACGCTGCCAAAACATTCTGTCGCATGCAAGCGTTGTATTCCTATGTTTTTATTACCCTCGCATCAAAGTTATCTAAATGTTATATATATATGTATATATATTCTGTTAGAAAATATGTGAATTAACACACATATATATTTTCTTATATTAGAAAAATTATGGTCTGAACAACAGTGATGCGCGAGCCAAGCTATGTATATTTGAAGTGTGACCAACGAAATTTGTTGACATAGTGGGCTAGCTATGTACATACTGATAAGATGGTAGATGCATCACTAATAGTCTTTTGTTTTTATGGAAAAGAGTCTAGGACTATGAGTCTATGACACTGAGTAAGATCCGTACGTGGGTGTATTCGAACCGTCCATCACAACAAGATGGTTGAGCAGCAAGGATATATGGTTAGAGGGAAAAATAAATGAGAACTGGTAGTGGTCCATAACTCCATGAAAAGCTACTTTAATGATGGGAGTTGTAAGGGAAGGCGGATGATAGGTGGTGCTGGCTAAGGCTCATACCTGTGCTGTGCTGCTTGTTTTTAGAGCCTCTTTTTGGTCCACACGAAGACGGAATTAAACTCCTCACCGCTGCCAAATCTTATTCAGGACCACCTTCGAGATTGTCATCTACAAGGTGATCATTGATGCTAACAATTCAGGCTCATTTAATTTTGGCACAATGGAATCCAGGCGGTATTATTCATTAAAGCCTGTCGGAGAGATCAAGCTCTAACATAATGTGCATTGATGATGCCTTGTTCAGCGAGTTCCGGTGAAGCAAGCCATGTGAGACTTGTCCAATGAACAAGTTTCCGTATAATGCTGATATGACAGTAGTTGTTTGGCGATTTATTACAAGGAAGATTGATGAGGAAAAAACAAACACGTTTTCAAACAAAGTACACGCAAGTCAACACTGCTTAAGAAATTAGTTTTTGAAAAAGAAGAAAGAAAGATTCATTTACAATTTAATAAGTGGAGTATTCTGTGATGGATCATGCCTAATTTTTTGTTGATTCTCAGGGTCGTATTCTGTGAGCCCACTAGCAGATCATGTCTAGTTTCACTTAACGAAGAGGTTGAATTTAGTGCACTTCCTTGTAATCAATCTTGAGAAAAGAGGTTGAATTTGTAAGGCTAACACATTACCTTGAGAAACTCAGAATCCTGAATTGAAGAGGACGGCATTTACCAGTAAACCAACGGTTGTGTTTAAACTATGAGCCTTAGAAAGCACATGCGCATGTGCAAACAGAACACTCTGAATCAAGTCTCTCCTGCTTTGAGCTAGTTTCATGAATTATCTGGTACCTTTGTTCCTGCTTGAACATACATATGCCTGCACATGAATACAATCTCCTTCTGAAATTATAAGTTTACATTGTTTTACCTCAGTCAAAGCTCACACTATCTCCCTTTTTCTAGGTAGAAAACAAAGCTGCAGGGCTGGGCTTTGTAGGGGCTCCTTTGACCCTTGCTTCATATGTAGTGGAAGGTGGTTCGTCAAAGCACTTTACCAAAGTAAAGAGATTAGCTTTCTCCCAGCCCAAGGTAAATTTGTGCGAATCTCTCTTGTTTGTAGTTTTCTGGATATAGGACATGCTGCACCTGCTAATCCTACTTGCAGCGAATGTAATGAAACTAAATTTCAAGTGGCCATTTTTTCTATTCCCAGATTCCCCACGAATTACTTCAGACCTCTATGGCAAAATACATTCAATATCAAGCTGACAGTGGAGCTCAAACTGTTCAAATCTTTGCCTCGTGGGCCACAGAACTTAGCCCTGTGGATTTTGAGGAGTTTAGTCTTCCATACTTGAAGCAGATTGTGGACACTGTGAATCAATCCCATCCAAATCTCCCACTAATCCTTCATGCCAGCGGATCTGGAGGCTTGCTTGAGCGGCTAGCTTTGACAGATGTAGATGTTGTTAGCATGGATTGGTCAGTTGATATGGCTGAAGGTAGGAGGCGACTGGGGCCTGATGTAGCAGTTCAGGGAAATGTAGATCCTGGTGTTTTATTTCGGTCAAAGGAATTCATAACTAATCGAATCAATGATGTCGTCAGAAAAGCCGGTAAAGGAAAACATATACTGAATCTTGGTCATGGAATTGTAGTAGGCACACCTGAGGAGAATGTTGCTCATTTTCTTGAGGTTGCTAAACGAATCAGATAATAACACGGCATGTGACTAGAAGATTTTTTGCAAATTTGAGATTTATTTATTTTTATTAGTTTTTCTACACGGGGTAAAAGAGATTCGGATAAAAAAAAAAAAAAAAGCTAAGAAGAAGAGAAAGTTGAAGAAGAGAGGATCAGGGTTGTTAAAGCATGTAACTTTGTGATTTTTATTCAATTCATCAACAACAGTTTAATATTTAGAAAAACAAGATATAAATACTAAAATTCTAACTAAAACAAATAATTGAGCTTATAACCCACTAAATAAAATACCCAACAATAATTAAATTAAACTTAACAAATAAAGTTTAATTAATAATCCTCAACTAAAAGTTCAAATAAATTAAAACAAAACATATGTTAAAGTCCAATCTCTATATGGTTTGGGTTACCCTTCATCGTCTATGATCATACAAGTGCGTAAACAATGTCTCGAGTCAGGTGTCGCCACCAATTCTCTCGGGGTTGGAGAAACTCGACTCCGTCGAGTGTAATTTAAGGCGACTCCAATAATGCTCCTAAAGATCATGATTAAGTTGTTGTGATGTCTCTTTGATAATCCGAGAATAGTCTGAATCTAGTCGTCTAGCTCATATATTGGGATTCGTCGAAGTTCATCATCTTTGATAAAAACAACTTGTGCATCCAAAGTAGCATTAATATGTTCTTTTTGTGCTAAAGATAATATGAGGCAGGTGTTTCAGAAGGAGCATTAAAGATAGGTTGTATTTTATACATAATGAAGTCTTTCAAGTAAAAAATAGAACTAATATTAAAGTTTAGTGACAATTTAATGATATAATTATTTGATTTAATCATTTGCAACACTTTGAATGGTCTAGCGCTACTCACTTGCAATTTATGACTAGTTTTTAAAGAACATCGTTCAAGTCTAATCTGTTTCATGAAATAATCTCTAAACATTAAGTGCATTATGACACTTATGTAAATAAGCTCGAAATTTATATTGTTCATTACATGCATGAATTTGTTTTATGATCTCAACATAAAAATTATGAACTCTATATGCAAACGACTAAGTTGAATCATACATTTTAGAGTGAGGGGACATGTGAAGAAGATCTACAAGCTTCTTAGGTTCGTAACTATGAACACTATATGACTAACAGTGTGTAAACACTATTTGAAACCTTAGTAAATATAGTTTGGATATAACAAAGTAAATTAGGAATCATGTGTCAAGGGTAAGGGATCAGGGAGCTCAACATGTTGTTATAAACCTATGACATGCTAGAAGTTAAGCATGAGGGGGTGAGGAGCATGTTGCTCTAAACCTTTGACGTGTTGGACGTCAAGCATGGTGGGTGGGGAATCAGGTAATTTAAAAAGACTAATATCATAACTCTTTTAAGCCCATATTTACCTCTTTGGGCAATTCCATTAAAGAGTTTCCTAAAACTTCTTCCTCTACCACTAAAACATAATTATTGTATTTTTTATTAACCTCATTTTCAAACTCATTTGGACCTATAGTGTTAAGTTTCTCTTTTTGCACATCTTTTCATTTAGGTCACTAAAATTCTCAGAATTGGGTTCTTACACTTGAATACAATAATCTTCCCTTTCATCTATATTTTTATGTTCTTGGATGACTAAGGGCTTAGAGGTGCAATTAACAAAGATATGTCAAAAACCTTGACATTTAGCACATCAAACCCTTGAACTTAACCTAAGCATTTCATTTATAACTCGTTTTTCCTTATCTTTTTTTTTATATATAAATTTAAGCACTACTTGGATTAGACCGACGAGGTGGAACACCTAATAAAGAATTATTATTTATAAATTGAGACCTAAAAGGAATCTTAAAAGGGTCTTGATGTTTTATGCATCGACTCTTTATAAGCAACTCATAATCTTGCACTACAATATAGACTTGGTCAAGACTGAAAGCACCTATAAGCCTGACCTTTTTTTTATAAAATCATCATTCAAACCTTTACAAAATCTATATAAAGTCATGATTTCATTTTCTCTTATGACACATTTCATCATGTAATTATTAAATTGTGTTATATACTCATTGACATACTTGTTCCCTTATCTTAGATTATTCTATTGGTCTAAGAGTATATTCCTATAAGATTAGGGTAGATACATTTTTTGTAGTTTTTGTTTCACTTTGGTCCAATCAGTTATGAAAAGTTTACCTCTCTTCTCTAAACAATCCTCATACATCTCCCCAATAAAGCCACGTGAACATCTTCTTAGTAAATCTAACTTTTCTATTATTAAACAAGTTGTGCCACTCAAAGAATTAATACATGTCACGAATCCACATATCAAATATCCAAGAGTCATGATGACCGTCAAAAGTGGGGTCTTCTATTTTGTTAGGGCTCATGACTCGCTCATCAAGATCATCGTGTTTAGAGTAACCTAAATAATAGTATATTGGTGGCGCTCAGGATGGACTTGCCTACAATGGTTATTCTTGTGAAATTTATTGGTCTTTTGGTGCTTTATTCGAGAACTCTCTTGGGGTTTAATTCTTTTAAACATGTTGGTCATCTGAGTTTGTAGTTCCCCTCAAATGGCTTTAAGAGTTTATCAAGGGTCGGGTCCATAATAAGTATAGATTTAAGCTTGGATTCTAGATGATTATAATATAAATGCATGCAATACTAACTTTTAAAAATAGAATTGAGATCACATACGATTTCTACAAGTAAAATCACATTACAAAAATAAAGTTAATTTCAATTTTTTTAGGAGATTAATCAAGAATAGAAAATACCCAAAAAATTATAAGTATACAATGCTAGACTTTGTAAGTGTAAAAAATTGATCAAATAATAGTCACAATTCCCATTATTTCCGACAAGCTTTGCAATTACCAAAGATACTCAATATAAATGAAAAAAAAGGCTGATAAGCAAAAGTAACATATATGAATGCAAGATCAGATTTTTTTGTCACAAAAGTAATATTAATAACAACTCTAAATGACAAGTGCAAAACCAGAAAAATAAAATTTAAGGAATAAAAAAGTAGAATAATTTATAAACCAAGTTGTTTAATGTTTACGATAAGAATACTTGGATCTTGTGAGTTGTCATTGATGTTATAAAACTGTCGTCTAGATGTCCTGAATAATATCCTTTCGCTGCTTCCCCTTTTCCCCTTTTTATTTTTTCTTTCTTTTGACCACTTTTTTTTTTTTTGTCATTATTCTCTTCTTTTTAACTTTTGACTTTCTTTTACTTTAAACTAATATAAATAAAAATTACAACGAAATAAAGGGAAAACAAATGTTATAGAAATAGGCAGTAAAGTAA
>Ga0307510_10008922_pt1 | contig 11942 bp, 10 predicted proteins | sample 12_EM_MG_FD_207224 | JGI IMG/M metagenome (GOLD analysis project Ga0307510, IMG submission 207224) | Populus trichocarpa ectomycorrhiza microbial communities from riparian zone in the Pacific Northwest, United States - 12_EM | ecosystem: Host-associated > Plants > Roots > Unclassified | place...
GCGGGGCCGGCTGTGGCCAGGCCCATCGTGACCGCCGAGGCCGACGGGCCGCACACCCTCAGCGGCACGAGCGGCGACGACCTGCTGGTCGGCGGCGCGGGCGCGGACCTGATCCAGGGCGGGGCCGGCAACGACACCCTGCAGGGCGGCGGCGCGGGCCACGGCCAGTACGACACGCTGGACGGCGGCGCCGGCGACGACCGGATCGAACTGACGCCCCAGGTCGTGGCGACCGGCGGCGAGGGTGCGGACACCTTCGTCGTCCACGCGCCGGCGACCTTCGGCCACGCGGGTCTGCTGCTCGGGACCATCACCGACTTCAACGCGGCCCACGGCGATCGGCTGGTGGACTTCCGGGGCCTGTTGGTGGCCGTGGTGGCGGGTCCGCCCGGGACCGTGGGCCTGCAAACCTTTGCGCCGAACGCCCGGCCGCTGCAGCCGGACCCCGACGCCCAGACCCACGTCTATGTGGACCTCAACCACGACGGCCACGCCGACGGCTATGTCCTGATGACCCACGGCCCGCCCGCCGGCCACGCCGCCGAGCCGGAAACCGCCGCCGCGCCCGAGGCGCACGACGCGACCGCCACGGCCTTCGTCGCCGGCGCGTCGCTGACGACGACGCATTTCGACCCTACCTAGCCGATCCCCCTGGTCCCGCCGCCGGCGAGGACGCTCAGCCTTTCAGCCGGGCGATAAGGGCGGCGGTGGAGGGGTCGTGCGCCCCCGCGGGCCCGCCCTTCAGCTCGCCCAGCACGCGGGTCGCCAGGCTCTTGCCCAGCTCCACGCCCCATTGGTCGAAGCTGTTGATCCCCCAGATCACGCCCTCGACGAAGGTCTTGTGCTCGTAGAGCGCCAGCAGCGCCCCTAGCTCCGCCGGCCCCAGCCGCTCCATCAGGATGAAGGCCGTCGGCCGGTCGCCGGGGAAGGTGCGCTGCGGGGCCAGCGTCGCGATGGTCGCGGGCGCGACCCCCTTGGCCTCGAGCTCGGCGCGGACGTCGGCCTCGCTGCGGCCGACCATCAGGGCCTCGGCCTGGGCGATGGCGTTGGCCAGCAGGATGGTCTGGGCCGCCGGATCGCCCTCGGAGGCCTGGGCGACCGCGATGATGTCGGTAGGGATGACGTCGGTCCCCTGGTGCATCAGCTGGAAGAAGGCGTGCTGGACGTTGGTTCCGGCGTCACCGAACACCGCCTGGGCGGTGGCGTGGGCGACGGGGCGGCCCTGCGCGTCCACCCGCTTGCCGTTCGACTCCATCTCCAGCTGCTGCAGGAAGGTGGGCAGCAGGTGCAGGCGCTGGGTATAGGGCACCACGGCGCGGACCGGCCGGCCCAGGCCGTTGCGGTTGAAGAGGTGGGCGAGCGCCAGCAGCATCGGGGCGTTGCGGTCCAGCGGGGCGGTGCGGAAGTGGTCGTCCAGCGCCGCGGCCCCGGCCAGCAGGGCCTCGAACACCTCGGGTCCCAGGCCGATGACGCAGGAGAGCCCCACCGACGACCAGACCGAATAGCGCCCGCCCACCCAGTCGCGGAAGCCGAACACCTGATCGGCCGGCACGCCGAAGGCCTGGGCCACGTCGGGCGCCGCCGAGACCGCCACCAGCTGGGCGTCGGCCGCCGGGCCCAGCGCCGCGCGCAGCCAGGCCCGCGCCGTCTCGGCGTTGGTCATGGTCTCCTGGGTGGTGAAGGTCTTGGAGACCACCACCACCAGCGTCTCGGCCGGGTCGAGGCCGGTGAGCGCGGCGGCCATGTCCGCCGGATCGACGTTGGCCACGAAGCGGACCTCGATCTGCGGGTCGAGCGGCCGGAGCGCCTCCCAGACCACGCGCGGCCCGAAGTCCGAGCCGCCGATGCCGACGTGCACCAGGGCGCGGAACGGCATGCCCGTAGCCCCCTTGCGCACGCCCGAGCGGACCTCGTCGGCGAAGGCGGCCATCTTGGCGCGCATGGCGTCGATCTCCGCCGAGACCGGCTCGCCCTCCGCCTTGAAGTCCGACCCCTTCGGCGCGCGCAAGGCCATGTGCAGGGCCGCGCGGCCTTCGGACGCGTTCATCACCTCGCCGGCGAACTGGCGGTCGCGCGCAGCCTCCACACCGGATGCCCGGGCGAGGTCCAGGCAGGCCTCCAGGTCGGCCAGCGACCAGGGCTGTTTCGACAGGTCGAGGTCGAGGCCGGCGGCGCCGACGCCCAGCTTCGCCAGGCGCTCCGGCTCGGCGGCGAACAGATCGACGATCCGGCGGTGGCGCGCCGCCTCGCCCGCGGCCTCAAGTCGGCTCCAGGCCGCGTCCGTCGTCCCCACTGATCGGTATCTCCCTAGTCGGCCGAGCCGTACTTCACGCCGCAGCCATAAGGCCTGGAGGTCGCCACCGCCACCGGCCGCCCGGCCTTCAGGTCGGCCAGCGCCGCGGCCACGTAGTTCTTGGCGCCCTTGAGGCTGGCCGGCTCGGCATAGGGCCGGTCGTCGATGCCGCCCATGTAGACGAGCTTGCCGGCCCTATCGATGACGAACATGTGCGGGGTGGTCTTGGCCTCGTAGAGCCGGCCGACCCGGCCCTGCGGGTCGAGCAGCAGGTCGGTGGCGGCGGCATAGGCCTTCTGCTTCCAGACCCTGGCCTCCGCGGGCTTCAGATAGCCCTCCATGCCGGGCGCCGAGGAGACGATGGTCAGCCAGACCACGCCCTCGGCGGTCGCGCGCTTCTGCAGGCCCTGCATGTTCCCAGAGCCATAGTGCTTCTCGACATAGGGGCAGCCGTTGTTGGTCCACTCCAGGACCACGGTCCTGCCGGCGAATTCGCTGAGCGAGCGGGTGCGGCCGGCGGCGTCCACCGCCTGGAAGGCCGGCGCGGGCTGGCCGATGTTCGGGCCGGCGAAGGCCGGGCCGGCAAGCGCGGCGACGACGGCGCTGAGGAGGATGCGGCCCAAAACGAGGCGACGACGGACCTGCGGCATGGCGCTTAGTCTCCGATATTATCCCTTGGCTGCGGCCTTGCTCAGGGCCTTGACCACGATGCCCTCGGTCAGGATCGAGGGCAGGATAACGCCGTCGGACCCGTCCGCGCCATAGACCAGGTAGAGCGGCACGCCGGCGCGACCATAGCGGGCGAGCTCGGCGGCGATGTCGGCGTCCTTCAGCGTCCAGTCGGCTTTCAGATAGGCGACGTTGTTGTCCTTCATGGCCTTGGCGACGCCCTTGGTGGAGAGCGCCACGCGGTCGTTCACCTGGCAGGAAACGCACCAGGCGGCCGTGTAGTTGACGAACACCGGCCGGCCCTCGGCCCTGAGCTCGGCCAGCCGGGCGGGGCTGTAGGGCTCGTAGGGCAGCTCGGCCTTGCCGGCGCCGGCTGACGACCCTGCGGCGGCAGGCGTCGCATAGCCGGGTCCGACGACGGCGAAGAGCGCGCCGGCGGCCAGCACCGCGACCGCGGCGGTGAGCGCGATCGGACGGCGGCCGAGCGCGGCCTGCCGCTGCGCCGCGCCGGCCAGCCAGGCGGCCAGGCCCACCACGATGCCGGCGGCCAGGATGCGGACCAGCGCGTCGGGCCCGGCCTGCAGGGTGAGCACCCACACCAGCCAGGCGGCGGCGGCGTACATCGGGAAGGCCAGCGCCTTGCGGAACACGTCCATCCAGCCGCCTGGCGCGGGCAGGCGGTCCAGCAGCGCGGGCGCGAAGGCCACCAGCACGAAGGGCGCTGCGAAGCCGATCCCCAGCGCTGCGAACACCACCAGTGCGGCGACCGGCGGCTGGGTGAGCGCCCAGCCCAGCGCCGGGCCCATGAAAGGCGCGGTGCAGGGGGCCGCAACCACCACCGCCAGCGTTCCGGTGAAGAAGGCGCCCGCGAGGCCGCCCTTGCCGGCCAGGCCCGAACCCACGCCCTGCAGCGAGGTCCCCATCTCGAAGAGACCCGAGAGATTGAGCGCCACGGCCAGGATCAGCAGCGCCAGCACCGCCACCACCGGCGGCGACTGCAGCTGGAAGCCCCAGCCGATGGCCGAGCCGGCGGCCTTGAGCGCGATCAGGAGGCCCGCGAGCGCCAGGAAGGTCACGAGCACGCCCGCCCCGAACGCCAGCCCCTGGCGCCGCGCCTCGGCGTGCGCCCCGCCGCCGTGGCCGGCCAGCGAGGCGGCCTTCATCGCCAGGATCGGGAAGACGCAGGGCATCAGGTTGAGGATCAGGCCGCCGACCAGGGCGAAGACCGCCGCGCTGGCGAGGCCCAGATTGGCCGCCCCGCCGCCGCCCGACACCTTGGCCGGGGGCGGGCCGAGGCCAGAGGCGCTCGCCGGCGGCGCGCCGGGCGCAGCGGCGATCTCATAGGCCTTGCCGCCGACGCTGAGCACGCCATCGAGCGCCTTGGGCGGCGTCGCGCCCTGGAAGTCGTAGCCGGGCGTGAGCGTCAGCGTCAGGCCCTGCGGCCCGCGCTCGATCACCTGCGGCCGGGCATGGTCGATGACCGTGGAAGCGAAGGGATAGAAATAGGCGTCGGCCATATCTGCGCCCTTCAGCGCGGGGCCCGTGACCGCCAGCGCCACGCCCGTCGGGCGCTTCTCGAAGACCGCGGCCAGATCGGGGGCGGGCTTCGGCGCCGCCGCCAGCGTCCTGGCGATCGACCCAGCCCACTTGGGATCCTCCGCACCCGGGGCGGCCGTCACCGGCAGGGTGAGCGTCAAGGTCGCGTCTTCCGGCACGCAGATCTCGGCGCAGACCAGGAAGCTGGCGGCGCCGGTCAGGGTGACGCTCTGGCCGGGCTTGGCGCCCGCCGGGGCGGTCAGCGTCATCGGCAGCAGCACCTCGTCGGTGTAGCCGTAGTTGACCAGCGGCCCGACCGGCAGCCGGTGCGGCGTGGGCCAGGTGAAGTCCGACGCGGTCCAGCCGGCCGGCAGGGTCCACTTGAGCCGCGTCGCCTCGCCGCTATCGCCGGCATTGCGCCAATAGGTGTGCCAGCCTTTCCGGATCTGCTGGCGCAGCGCGACGTGGATGGTCTCGCCGGGCGCGATGGCTTGCTTGCCCGCGACCAGTTCGGCGGTCAGGTGGCCGGTGTTGACCGGCTGGGCGATGGCATGGCCCGCAATGACCGCGGCGAAGATCGCGCCTGCCAGAAACCGCATCATCGCTTCAACATCCCGCCGTTTGCCGCCGCTATATGGCAAGCCTGGGCCTTGTGCGCAAAGCGAGGCTCGACTTAGGCGCCGGCAGCGCCTCATCATCGCGGACCCATTCGTCCAGCCGCGAGGATTCGTTACCCGTGCCAGCCTCGTTCGACGACATCCAGATCGGCCAGGTCGCCTCCTTGGGCGCGGCCGCGGTGGAGCCGCAGTCCCTCCAGACCTTCATCACCGCTTTCACGCCGGGCTGGGCGGTCGAACGCGGGGCGCCCGACGCCATGGTCTATGCGATCTGGGCCAAGCTCGATGCGCTTTCCCACACCGACTGGCCGCAGACCAAGCGCCTGGGCGTCGACGCCCTGCGCTGGGTGCGCAACCCGCCGGTCGGCGAGCTCCTGCGCGGACGCATGACCATCATGGCCAAGGACCCGGTGGGCGAGGGCAAGGGCATCATCATCGCCCAGCACGACCTCCTCGACGAGGCCGGCCGGCTGGTGTTCTCCTGCCTGACCCGGAGCGTGTTCGCGCGGTAGCGCGGTGCGTTCCCCTCCCCTGCGGGGAGGGCAAGCTCTCTACGCGTTCGCGGCGTCCGGAACCTGCGGGGCGCGGGCGAGCGCGATGGCGACCAGGCGGTCCCAGCCGACCAGCGACAGAAGGTGGGCGTAGATCTGGGCCAGGGCGCCATTATCGCGCAGCTCGATGATCTTCGCCTGCGGGAGCGCGTTCAGCTTCTCTTCCGAGACGCCGAAGTAGTCGGCGATCTTCTGCGGCTCGCCGGCCGTGCCGTCCGGGTTGGTCGGGGTGAAGTTGGCGGTCTTAGATTCGAAGAGGTCGTTGTCCTTCAGGAGCTGGACGAAGCTCATCGTCCGCTGCCGCTCGATCTCGAAGTTGTTGCAGAACTCGATGCAGTTCTTCGTGTACTCGCTGGGCTCCTTGCCGTCGAAGAAGGCCATGTCGCCGCCTTCGACGATGAACGACGCCTTGCGGTCGATGCAGAGCACCATCTGCTGGCCGGTGGCGTCGTTGGCGAACACGAACGGATAACGGCGCACATAGGCCGGGATGTAGATGCCCGGCTCGAAGAGGCCGTTGTCCTGCACGAACATGTTCTCGCCGGCGTTCAGGCCCATCACCGCGATCGGCAGCTTCTCGTCGCCTACGAAGATGATCGGGCCGGTCACCGCGGCCAGCGGGAACTCGCCGACGGTGAGCGGAATGGCGTGGCCGGCCTTGGCGAAGGCGAAGGGGCCGTCCATGCGCTTGACGCCCAGCTTGCCGTGCATTTCCGGCGAGAGCGGCTCGGGCTGCGAGTAGAACAGGACGTTGCCGGTGATCTGGCCGAGGCCGGGCTGGGCGGTGGTGGTCATGTAGAGCCTTCAGAAATCGAGGAGCGCGGCGATCTCGACGAACCGCTCTGCGCGCGAGGTTGCCGCTTCTAGCCGATAGAGGGCAGGCCCGCAAATACGCACCCGCGCTGAGCGCATCGGCCTCTGGAAGGAGGGCCGGAATATTTTGTGCGAAGCCAGGGTTGCCGCACGCCGCGGCGCCGTGATCAAGAATGACCTCACCGTGCTGCGAAGCTAGCGAGGCCTAAGCGCTTGTTCCGACACCTCCTCACCGTCACGGCGGTCGCCGCCCTCTCCGCCTGCGCCGTCGGTTCGACCCCTGTGCAGGCGCCCGTGGATGCCTCGATGGGCGCCGCGCCGGCGAAATTCAGCGGCTATTTCCGCTCGGCGACCCTGGACGGCAAGGCGATCCTCGGACCGCCGCCGGCCGCGGACTCAGCCCACGGCAAGGCGGACCGCGCGCTCTTCGAGGAGACCCGCAAGCTGGAGGGCTCGCCCCGCTGGAAGACCGCGATCCAGGACAACGACCTCTGGGGCGGCGGCGCCCTGAAGCGGTTCTCCTGCGCCATGGGCGTCGACATCGACGAACGCCAGACGCCCGCCGCCTGGAAGATCCTGCACAAGATCGAGGCCGACGTGCGCACCATCGGCACGCCGGCCAAGGATTTCTATGGCCGCAAGCGCCCGCTGATCGGCAATGACGCCCCGATCTGCGTGCCGCGCGAGGACTGGATGAAGACCAACGCCTCCTATCCGTCCGGCCACGCCATGACCGCCTGGTCGTGGGGGCTGGTCCTGGCCGAGGCGGCGCCGGACAAGGCCTCGGCGGTGCTGGCGCTCGCCAAGGACTCCGGCGACAGCCGCGTGGTCTGCGGCGTCCACTTCCCGTCGGACGTCGAGGCCGGCCGCACCCTGGGCTCGGCCATGGTCGCGCGCCTGCACGCCGAACCGGAATTCGAGGCCGACATGGCCCGCGCCAAACGCGAGATGGCCGCCGCGAAGACCGCGCCGACGGGGTGTGAGGGCTAGGCTGCGGCGGCGTCTCGCCGGGGCAGTTTGTCGATCGCTTCGCCGGCGCGTTCAGCAGCCGTTCGCAGATCGTAGGCCGCTTGCAGGTTGATCCAGAACTGCGGCGCCGTCCCGAACCAATGCCCCAGGCGCAAGGCCGTGTCCCCGGTGATGCCCCGCCGGCCACGAATGATCTCCGAAATGCGGTTCGCCGGGACCTCGACCTGACGCGCCAGCTCAGTTGGCGTGACGCCGATCTCCCGCAGTTCCTCCGCAAGGATTTCGCCGGGATGGATAGGCGGTCTGATCATCAGCACAACTCCTTTAGTGGTAGTCCACGATCTCGACGTTCGAAGGTCCGGCCGCGCCCGCCGGCCATTCGAAACAGATCCGCCACTGCAAATTGATGCGGATGCTGAATTGGCCTTCCCGACCACCATACAAGGCTTCGAGTCGGTTACTCGGTAGGGCTCGTAGGTCCTCGAGACTGGTGGCGGCATCGAGAATCTCGAGTCGCCTCCAAGCCTGGCGATCGAACCCTGAAAACTCGCGCACCCGCTCGCCATTGGCGAAGGCTTCGGTGCGCCTGTTCCGATAGTTCGAAATCACCCCTGGAAGTTATCAGAAATACGGCATCCGTCAATCATACAGATGCGTTGAACCGCCTCGCCACGTAGACGATGTGCCGCCTGAGCGGGTGGTCGGGCGCCAGCAGCGGATGGTCGAAGTCGCGCTCGGCCGTCCGCAGCATGCCCAGCCGCCGCATGACGCCCTGCGAGCGCAGGTTGGCGGTTCCGGTGAAGGCCAGGATCTCGGCGACATCGTGCCGGGCGAAGCCATCGTCGACGACGGCGCGCGCGGCTTCCGTCGCATAGCCCTCGCCCCAGGCGGCCGGCGCCAGGGCCCAGCCCATCTCCAGGCCCTGCGGCATGGCAAGGTCGGCGCGGGTCGGCGCGAGGCCGCAGTGGCCGATCAGCCCTCCGTCGCTCTTTCGCTCGACGGCCAGCCGCCCAAGGCCGCTGTCGGCGAGGCTCGCCCGGAAAAGCGCCACCCGCTCGCGCGCCTGCTCGCGGGTGAAGGGGCCGCCCAGCCACGCGCCGACCTGCGGCTCGACCATGATGTCCGCGTAGGGCTCGAGGTCGGCGTCGCGCCAGTCGCGCAGGATCAGCCGCGTGGTCTCGATCACCCCTTTGCCCTCATTGCGGCCGGCGCTCGGTGAGCGCGCCGTAGAGGTCCGGCCGGCGGTCGCGGAAGAAGCCCCAGGCCGCGCGGTGGACGCTAAGGAAATCGAGGTCGAACTCGGCGACCAGCGCGCCCTCGTCCTCGCGCCCGAAGGCTGCGACCAGGTCGCCGCGATGGTCGGCGATGAAGCTGGAGCCATAGAACTGCTGGCCGCCGCCCGGATAGTTCTCCCAGGGCTCGAAGCCGATGCGGTTGGCCCCCACCACCGGGATCACGTTGGAGACCGCGTGGCCCTGCATCGCGCGCCGCCAGGGCGCGGCGGTGTCCAGCGTCGCGTCGTGCGGCTCCGAGCCGATGGCGGTGGGATAGAGCAGCACCTCGGCGCCCATCAGGGTCATGGCGCGGGCGGCCTCCGGATACCACTGGTCCCAGCAGATGCCGGTCCCGATGCGGCCGAACCTGGTGTCCCAGACCTTGAAGCCGGTGTCGCCGGGCCGGAAATAGTACTTCTCCATATAGCCCGGCCCGTCGGGGATATGGCTCTTGCGGTAGACGCCCAGGGGCGATCCGTCGGCGTCCACCATCACCAGGCTGTTGAAGAAGTGCGGGCCCTCGCGCTCGAAGATCGAGATCGGCAGCACCACGCCCAGCTCGGCGGCCAGGGGCGCCAGCGCCGTGACGCACGGATGCTCGCGCCAGGGGTGGGCGTGCCTGAACCAGCGCTCCTCCTGGGCCACGCAGAAATAGGGGCCCTGGAACAGCTCCGAGGGCAGGATGACCTGCGCGCCGCGCCCCGCCGCCTCGCGGATGAAGCCGGCGGTCTTGGCGATATTGGCCTCAAGGTCGGTGTCATAGGACGTCTGGATCGCCGCCACGGTGAGCTTGCGGGTCATGCGGGCTCCTGCTGGGTGATGCAGTGGAACGACCCTCCGCCGGTGAGGATCGCCGTCGAGGGCAGGCCCACGACCGTGCGGCCGGGGAAGAGGTGCTCCAGCGCCCGCACCGCGAAGGCGCCCGGCGGCTTGGCGTAGATGGGCACGATCACGGCCTGGTTGGCGATCAGGAAGTTCATGTGGCTGGCGGGAACGCAATCGCCGTCGGGACCGTCGATCCAGCCCGGCGAGGGGATGCGCATGACCTTGAGCTTGCGGCCCGCCGCGTCGGTCATGCCGTGCAGCCGGTGGGCGGCCTCGTCATAGGCGCGGGCGTTGGGGTCGCCCTTGCCCCAGGTCACCGGCACGGCGACGACGCCCGGCGCCACGAAGCGGGCGAGGTTGTCCACGTGGCCATCGGTGTGGTCGTTGACCAGGCCGTCGCCCAGCCACAGCACCTTCTTCGCGCCCAGCGCCTGGGCGAGCGCCGCTTCGGCCGCGGCCTCGGTCCAGCCCGGGTTGCGGTTGGGGTTCAGCAGGCACTGGCCGGTGGTCAACACCGTGCCCTCGCCGTCGTGGTCGACCGCGCCACCTTCCAGGATGAAGTCGTTCTTCACCAGCGGCGCGTCCGCCGCCGTGGCGATCTGGCCGGCCACGGCGTCGTCGTGCGCGAGCTCGTACTTGCCGCCCCAGCCGTTGAAGCGGAAGCCGCGGGCCTGGCCGTCGGAGGTGAAGATCGGCCCGGTGTCGCGCAGCCAGATGTCGCCGAAGGCGCCGGGGACGATCTCGATCCCGGCTGCGTCGCCCAGTTGCGCCCGCGCGTCGGCCTCGCCCTGCGGCGACCCGGTCAGCAGCCGCACCCGCTCGCCGCCCGGCCCGGCTAGGGCGCGCGCCAGGGCGGCGACCTCGGCCTGGGCGGCCGGCAGGTCGTCCTCCCACAGCGCCGCATGGCTGGGAAAGCCCAGCCACATGGCCCGGTGCGGCGCCCACTCCGCGGGAACGGTGAAGCTCATCCAACCCTCGAAAGCAAAGACGCGCGCAAATGGGTCGCTGCGGGAACCACGTCAAGCACACATACGAAAAAGGGCGGCCGCATCGCTGCGACCGCCCCTTCCAGCCTAGTCCGGCGCCTGGCGCCTAGTACTCTACGTGCAGCGTCACGATGAAGGTCCGGCGGTAGCCCGGTTGGGCGACAGCGGTGCCGGTCAGGTTTGACGAGATGTCGCCAAGGTAGCGCTCGTCGAACAGATTGCGGATGTTGCCTTGGAGATAGGTGTTCTTCAGGCCGAACTGCTCGAGCTTCAGCCGTGCGTCGAGATCCCACAACGTATAGCCGCGGAATTCCTCGGTATTGACCAGGTTCGTCCAGCGATCGCCCACGAACTTGCCCTGGACGCCAAGGCTCAGCATCTCGATGGGATCCCACTGGACCCGGACGCCGCCTTGCCACTTCGGCACTTCGTAGAGCGACTTACCCTTCGTCGGTAGGACGCCGGCGACAGCGTTCGGGATGTTATCCTGGATTTCAGAGCTGATGTACGACAGCGAGGCATAGATGCTCAGGTCGTCGCTCGGCTTGAAGCCCGCCTCGCCATCGATGCCCCATTGCTTCACGTCGCCAACGTTCTGGGAGAAGGCGACGCCCGAGGGCTCGTCCAGGACGCGCTCGATCCGATTGCTGAAATCGTTCTTCCAGATCGAGGCGGACGCCAGGACCTGACCTTGCGAGTAGCGGACGCCAAGGTCGTAGGCCTTGGTATGTTCCGGGCCGGGGTCGACCAGGACCTGATCGTAGAGATCGTCTGTACGCGGCGCGGAGAGCGTCTCGGCGTAGCTGACGAAGGCCGTGACCGCGTCGGTCAAGGCGTAGCTGGCGCCGATGTTCGGGAGCACGTCGTCGTACTTGCGCGTGAACGAGCGCGGTTGCCCATAGCGCAGCGTGGCGTTGGAGTTCAGCGTCGCCAGCGGGAAGGTGACCAGGGGCTTGCCCGTGCCATCGTTCGTACCCGGAACCGGGGTGCCGATCTGGGTCGTGCAATAGGCATTGAAGGTGTTCTGCTGGTAGCAGTAGTTGTTCAAGTCGCGCTTGAAGAAGGGCGCGCGTAGACCGACGTTGATCAGCAACTTGTCTTCGATGAACCGGCCGCGATATTCGGCGGCGACCTGGTTGAGCATGGCCACCGAAGTCCGGTCACGCCGGCGCAGGTTTGTGCCGTCGGGCAGCTTTACCTCGGCGCCGTGTCCGTCCTTGCCCCCGAACGGGCTCTCGACATGGCCGTTTTGATCGATGAACCCCACGTCGCCGGTCTGGCGATGCTTCGCACGGTCGAAGGTATAGGCGACCCGGACGCTCTGGTTGTCGGCAAACTTCCAGATCAACGACGAGGTTAGGCCGTAGCGGCGGGTGTTCGTCGTATTGGGGCGGTACAGATAGACCCGG
>Ga0307510_10008923_pt1 | contig 11941 bp, 17 predicted proteins | sample 12_EM_MG_FD_207224 | JGI IMG/M metagenome (GOLD analysis project Ga0307510, IMG submission 207224) | Populus trichocarpa ectomycorrhiza microbial communities from riparian zone in the Pacific Northwest, United States - 12_EM | ecosystem: Host-associated > Plants > Roots > Unclassified | place...
AAGCTGATTGGTGGATTCCTGGGCCAACTCGTTCCTGACACCTGGTGTGCACCTGGTGCAACTCTGGCGCGCCGTAGTTAGCCTGAGTTCAACTCAACTCAGCTCAACTCAACTCTCCGGCAACACTCAGGCTACTTATAGGTGATCGGTTTGTGATGGAATTGCCTCCGAGTCTCCGAGTGAAAGATTGGGCGACGCTGGACCACATAGCCCCTGGGATAATACGAAGCAGTACGACGCGGAGATCTGGGACGCAACTTTGAATGGAACCTCCCGACAAGGATCGGTTGGTGCATGTGCATGGAGGAGACATACGATCTCTTCACGACATCCGGGCTCTTTCCAAAGTCAGTTCCAGTTCCGACGTGAGACGAGGCGAAATTGACGTCGCCCTCATCGGTTGTTACTATTCCGACAAGTCGTTGCCGTGGCAGCCGTGCGCGGTGCGGTATCGAAAGTGGACTATGACAAGGATCGTGCCGCAGCAGCAGTTGTTTACGACGCACCACCCTCGAGTGAGGCTAGGAGAGGGCATGGGTGGGTCAAATGTGGGTAGTTTGGTATCCTTCTGTGTTAATATCCTCCGTTTACATGCACTTCAGCGGGAAAAAGGATTTGCTCCGCGGGTATGTTGGGCTTATACAGTAAACCAGAAAATTGCCGGGCCGAGCTGCCTCGCGTGTCCTTAAGACGAATATTTGTTTGAGGGTGGAGAAAAGTTTAGGCGAGTTCGGAGGCTGTCTGTCCCAAGTAAATTGATGGATCATGATGGAGCATATGATACATAATTGATGATCTTCCGATACCAGGAAGTCTGGATCCTCCAAATGGGGCTTTCCCTTCATACTGTACTATACACCGGCGCCATCATATAACACAAAAAACACCGTACATCGCCGTGCAATATATGATTCAGTCAGCTACGGAATTTGTAACGTCGAGTGATAGGAAATCAATACGCCACTCGTACTAGAAGCGTTGTTGAGTTGGCGTTGCGGTCACTGACTAGCTGACTCACAGTAAGAAATTGACCTCGATGAAATGGACTGCTAGCGCCCACGCCGGGACGCGCCGGCAATGTCTCGGTTTCAGCCTTTCAGGTACCCAAAGTGCCATGGCCATGAGGCTTTATGTTATGGCACGGTGTCTGTTTCACCAGGGTCATCATATTTTGACAAGTGGCTGAGTTGGGCCTCGAGTCAAGGGGGAAAGCGCTGAGCCTGGCAACCAACGACTTTTCCCTTCGATGCGTACCTAGATATGATGGATGCAAATACGTATTTTTTTTTTCCAGAGAAACAGCAGTGTGAGCTCCGTGGGTATAGCTGTCAGTCGTGACGGCAGAACTGCACGCCACTTTGCGCCTTGATACCAACTACACCCCCCCCGAGAGACATTTGATCCTAACCCACCAGGGTCGCAAGTACGCAGTGTGCGCGCATTGCGTTCGCATGCAGAAATGCTGTCCTCTTCCACCTCTCGTGCAATCACAGACCTCATAACAAAATGCCAGGTCGCAATTTGCCGAATGGAGGGGAGAGGAGGGGAGGGGAGGGGGCACCGAAGTCACGAGATGAATTCGGTGTTGTGAGAAAAACCAGAGTACAGCGCATTATGTGAATGCCGGAAAACCCAGAACTCCCACAGGGAATCTACGTTATTATGGATAATCAAGGGAAGGGGTAGTCGTCGAGCTGATATAAAAACAAATGCCAAGTTATAATACAACTGAGCCACAGTCCCTGAACAATGATCGACGCGCAATTTGATCAGCCGTTGGGATCCAGGACTGGGGGGCTGATACGTTTGGGGACAGCGGGCGCACCTTTTATATCTCCAAATCGTGCTTCATCTGAAGCTCCAGTGTCCGAATCTGCTGCTCCTCATGTGTAAGTTCTGGCGAATAGTAACCACTCTCCTCGTCCTCCTTTGTAGATGGTAACGCCGGCCGGCCTTCACCAAGACGAAGTTCTACATCGAACTCGATCGTTTTCGTAACGGTGACCTGCACGTCTCGACCTGACCGTGCCGCTGCTTGCATCCCCTGGGGTTTACGTCCGCGACGTACAGCATACGAATCCTGATCGCTATAAATGGTGTGAATAAACATCCCATCACCTGTTGCAACGGTACCAAGGATGAGCCTTACCTTGTAATGTATTGGAACAGGTCCCGATATGCTCGGGAAGATGTGATAACCCTAGATACAATTGAGTGAAATCCCGACAGAAAGTGTGACAACGAACGTACATGAGGGTGACTGCATACGAGTGGTCGAGCGTCAAATTCAGTTGGGAAAAGGGAGGGGTGACATGGACATACGATGAGGGTATTGGAACATCTATAGGAATGTGATATTAGCAACGGGAAATAGAAACCTCGAGCGAGTACCACTAACCATATTCCAAGAATCTATAGATAGGGCTACGATTAACGTTAATTCGGGTGGGCCGGGGATGGACTCACCATTGATGTTCTTAAAGGTCAATGCCTAGGCAAAGAGGTACGCTGAGTCGATGCAGAATTGTGAGCGATAAAGAGACATACCACCGATGGCAATTCCGTCATGGTAGCCGCAAGGATCCAGAACAATGCCTGGAAGTACAATATGTTCCACAGGTGCGTCGAATTCCGCTTGTGAAGTACGCCGAAAATCATGATGGCCAACAAGACGAAATCCTCGACAAAATTAATCATGATGCTCCACTTGAACTCATACGTCCCGCTGATGCCACAGGTATGTAGTGCTGGGACCCACTGGGTGTGACCCTGAGCAACACATGGTATCAGCAACGTTCACGAGGGCATATTGATGGGAAGAGGTATTCGACCTTTGTGAGAGCTTATCAAATGTCAAAATCAGAAACTCTATCACGAAACGAGTGTGATGGGATATCCGTACCATAGCAAGACCCTGCCAAGTTTGCCAGCCAGAACAAGCCCGTAATTATCACGATCTTCATGTCTCGTCCCCATATCGCAACCCTGATAAAGGTGAGAAAGCTGCACACGGTGACGGTGAGGAAGGCGGGTAGACGGCGCACCCTCGTAGCACAAGGAGGAATGAGGCAGAAGCTGCGGAAAACCACGCCGTAAACTGGGGAGTAGGGTTGATAAGCTTTAAAGGTAAAGCGAGGGAAATCAATCATACAAGCACAGCGCGTAGCCAAGCCTGTACGGGGTGCTCGTGAGTGTCTGATTGATGATGTTACGGCAGATAACAGGGTCCACGAACGTTACAATTAAACTCCCGAGTAAGGTTGAATCCCACAAGGCTGATAATGATGCAGACAAGGGCGAGGACCCTCGCGGTGACATACACGATGAACGACCATCGCCATGGCCGCCTTCCGGTGTAGACCTCCCACTCGAAATCAAGGGTAGTGACGAACTCCCATCTATCTCAGGTGTATGAGCGGAAGAGACCTCACCGACATAGGGAACTCACATGTAGATACCAGCACACGTGTGCACGACCTTAATTACATGGCCTTGTTGGGGGATGGCTCAGTCCTCAATCAAGAGAAGAATGACACGGTCGGGAACCAACCGAATATCTCCAACGCGTACTCCTGGTCCTTATCCATTGTTAAAGGCGGGGACGCCACTGCCGGGGAGATGGGGGAGTGGCACCTTGCGAGGGTGAGGAAGGGGGGTTAAGAAGCAAGGGGAGAACCTCAAATCACGGGCTTGACGGTAGTTTAGAAGAAGGGTGGGGGGTGCCATATCTCAAGGACGGATGGGCGTCAACACCTCACGGGACGCTAATTGTGCCCGCGCTTAACCATCGCTTACGGCCAAGCGTTTCGTAACGAAACCCAGGCCCCGGGAGAAATGTTGAACGGCCACCGAATGAAAATTGAATTCCGCGGTCGGAACGGGCCAAATGCGATCTGTCAGATTATTGACAGCCCTCTTGGAGAAACTGTTGTCATATATTGTCAATTTATGCATCAAATCAGGATCCCATATACGGGTTGGGCACATAATGCCACTGGGCCCGTCCCCAACGTGGCACCGTGGCACCCCCCCTCGCATACTGTACTCCGCCAAAAAAGCAATCTGGAAAATTTTAGTAGGTTGCCTTACCCACAGGCCATAGCGGCAACACCGCATGGCCCCCTGTGGGAAACTGAGATACTTCGACCATCGAGGGAAGGAAGAAAGGAACAATCAGGTCAATTATGTCATTACCGCCTTTGGAACGGATGATCTCGGCGGGTTTGCGTCCACTCCCACGGCCCCCCATTCGGAATATTTTTCGCATGGTCATTTCTGCACTGCACAAAAATGGTGGTTGTCGAAATCCCCGAACTACGTCAGAGATGTTCTCTTCTGTGCAGCCCAAAGTGCTCCGTCTTGGCCTCCATTCTCCTCCTGGCCTGCCTGCGGTTGTCATTCGGACACTATCGCCCCATGAATGGTTGCGGGATACTATTTAGAACCAAACAATGACGGCTATGTCCACCAGTAGGCCTTCCACACTAGCCAGGGACGCAAGGGCAGAGCGGAGCTTCGGAAGTGCCAGGTTGCATTCACCTGGCTCCACCGAATAATTGTGGCTTGGTGTGTGGCGTTTGGCATAAGTTCACATGTTAGGATAACCACTGCTCCACTCCAACAGCAAAATCGAGCAAATGGTACCGTTGACGTCTCGCGTACGTGTGAAAATCCACGCATGGCATGCATCTTGTTCGCGAGCTGTCGGCCAGTGTGGGAAGTGAGAGCAAGCAAGCACGGAGCGCACAAGGATGTATGTGTCCAGCAAGTTTGGAACCAGCCACGGCAAATGTGCCAATATCAATGATTACATACGACTTCGAGTGAGTCTAACCCGAAGCCGGTGCGAGGACTATAATTATTTACAGTTCTCCCACGGAGCGCCGCTGCACGTCTAGATTTCTACTGCTACCAAACTCCATCCTCGGTAAGGACAGGTCCCAATTCACGCCGTATACCCACTCACCTCAGATTTGCAAGTCCTTCTTCATCTGGATTTCGGCAGTGATCAACTCCATTTCTGCTTTGGACCGCACCGTGGCCGTTTGCTTGTAGCCATCTTGAAGTGCGGGTTGTTCTTCATCAAGGCGTGAAAGGTCCACATCAACTTCTACGGTCTTGTGTACGGCAACCCGTACGTTTTGATGAGGCCATACATCGGGGCGACGACGACCGAATGAGTCATGGTCACTTAAAAGGACAGTTGAGAGAAGGTAGTTTGCGCTATCAGCCTGGAGGGCGTACTTTGTGATGTACTGGAATAGGTCACGATAAAGACGCGTTGACATAATGACCCTGCATGAAACCCAAGTCAATGAACGGCTTGCAAAAATTCAACGGTGCGAACGAACATGAGAACCACTATAATCGAAGAGTTGTCACATAATCAGATATCGATGAAACGAGCATGGAAGATGTACGAACTGTGTGGTACTTGGAACATCTGTGCATGGAAGTTTGTGAGCCATCTTACGGAATACATACGTTTGTCTTTGCCCACCAAATTCCATGCATCTAATGCAACAGACGAAGCTAGGTAAGTGCATCAAGGCTGGCCATAAACTCCCACACACCATTCAGATTCATGAAGGGGAGAACCTTGAAAGGATAAGATTACTGATGCGGACACAGAATGGGATTGTGGCAATGGCAACTCACTACAGACGGCACCTCAGTAGAAATGGCAGTCAGAATCCAGAAAATGCCCTGAAGATAGAGCATCCGCCAAAGATATGTCGCATTCTTCTTGCGTAACACGCCGAAAAACATGATGCAGAGGAGCGACAGGTCCACCAGGAGGTTGACAAGGATACTCCAGCGGAAAATGCCCGTCCCGGTGATGACACATGCGTGTGCAACATCGCTCCACACGGCTTGGGCCTGCAAAGGACATATTCATCGATCAAGACCTCGGCATCATTTGCTGACGCGAGCCGTAGAACGGAGCGCGTACCTGTGTGGAACCTGGATAGATACGTATGCCACTTACAATGAGCTGAAACCGGAAAAAAGAAACGGGGAAAACCCACTCCAGAATGACATTGCGATGTTCGCGGACCAGATTGCCACTGTTATAGCTATAATGACTTTGTCTCGGCCCCAAATGGCAACACTAATCATTAATGGATGCTGTTAGCCGAGAACATCCCCGATGGGAAAGTCTGATCATGGAGCACGAACCTACGAAGCACGAGAAGGAACGAGGCAATGGCAACAGAGAACCATGAACAAACGAGGGTACAACGGAACCATGCCTGTGCAAGATTAGTCCCATGGATACCAAATGAAGGTATCGAGGAGCCACGGACATTGCAGTTAAATTGGGTGGTGAGGTTGAATCCTATGAAGGTGAGGATTGTTGACCCCATGGCTAATAGCCTTGCAATGAAATACACGGCGAATGACCACTTCCACGGCCGTCTGCCTGTGAACACCTCCCACTCAAAATCGAGGGTAGTGAAAAATTCCCATCTGTTGTAAGCAGCCGTCAACATCGCACGGGTGCATGCAGGAGCAGCAAAATCGAAGCGAACATGAAGACACCGTTGAATACATGGATGACCTTGACAAGGTGGTCTGGGGAAAGAGAGATTGTGATCGTAAGCGAGATCAATAGCGGATATCGGAGGTTCAGACTCACTGGCAACCTCAAGCTCAGAGGCCATGGTGCACGGTACGTCAGGGAACGGGAATGAAAGGAGGGGGAGCAAGAGTCCTTCAAAAGTGTGAGACTAAGAGGAAAGAAGGCCGCTCGGTTCTGGCATTGGGTGCCTTGTATGTTTCCCGCCAGGTGGCCGCCCCCACTCGCGGTCCCCTGGGATACGGAGTGCACGCCGTAAAATTTCGTGATCGTGCCACCCAAAGGCTGGTTAGCCCGACGGTAGCCGACAGCCAGGGGTGAGATTGGGATGAGGGCGGGCGTTTAAGCTAGGTGCCGTGCCCTAAGCGGGTGACGGGGAAGGCTAGCGGTAGAAGCATCATTATCAAATTTGGGTTCAAATTCGGGTTTAATTGAAAAATCTGCATGGAGCGGGACTGAAGAGATGGGTTCGTTGGGCTTGTGCTATGGTCCAATTTTAGTATCCATCCGCGGCACCAGTAACTCATCGACACCATAGGGAATATGAAGCGGTGTTCTCGCGCAATATGAACGACGGCGGTAAAAGGCTCCGCTGGCAGCTTCGCCGTCGAGGAACCAGACAACTGAGGGGCAAGCCACAGTCCAAGTTTGACAGCCACGATGGGCCCGCAAGGGCAAGAAGCCGCCCACGTTGGATGCGAGTGATAAGGCGTATTTGAATCTCAATTGAATAGCCGGCCAACCCCGCTTGTTTTTTCACCTAGTGCGAAAAGGAAAAGAAGCAGGCACGACGGGAGCGGTCTGCGTGCGATTATGATAAACCATCGCCCATCTTGACGACCAAGACCAGCTATCTTGTGAACGGACCCTGCCAGGTCACTCGACTTTCTGATTCCTAGGTTAGAAATACTTGGTCTACAGGTGCAATTGCACCCTGGTTCCGATCTCGAGGAAACCGTACACAGCATTTGGACAAAACTTCTGCATACAGTTGATGCCGCACCAATCGATTCTCAACTCTGAATCCCCCACGCCACCCCAGCTTCTGATGGGGAAGGGGAAGTAAAGCAGTCAAAGCTGTACCGCAAAGAAGCGCGTGGTCTGTGCCCTCTTTGCATAAAAATCACACACTTGCCCTTGCCGGGTGGGAAGGCAGACCTGATAATTCAACTCGATAATGATATTCGTCCCAGGGCAGGGCCACCCTGAAATGATGGATCGACCATGCTAAATATGTTTTGCAGAAGTTCTACAAAGTGTGCGAACTCGGCGCCCATTTATTTCACGTCGGGGTTCCTTGTGCCAGCGGAGCACAAGAACCGCGTGCCCAACTCAGTACCGCGTGGTGAGAAGGACTGTGACACTGGTCGCCTGTCCTCGTCCCGGCCCTGCAGAACGCCAAGGTTGATTTGCAAAGGGAAGAAGAGGTGCATAGATCTTATGCTGTGTATTAAGTCCATGAAAACTGCGGCCGTAAGAAAAAAAGACGGGTATCACGTAATAATGCCATAGCCGACGAGCCGCCTTAACAACTCAACAACTCCCGATGCTACCTACCCTATTTCCCTCACTTTGCTCGCTTTACCCCTTGGAAAAACTGACCTTTCCAAAGGAAAAAAATTCACCTCCCTCTTCCCACGTCTGACTTACATGCAAGAGTGGACCTCCCCCCCGACGAGGCGCGAGCTGACCCTCCTCCTCTTCTGCGCGACTGTCTTCATCGTCGCATTCAATGCCAGCTCATCCTTTCGTCTCATCGGCCTCGACTCTTCTTCATTTCTCCCTTTCTCTTCCCACGCTCCACCGATCGGGTTTGATGGTCGCAGACTGGAGGGTCACCGCGACCACTTGGAGAGTGAAATTTTTGGCGAATGGGAATGGGAACCTGGTCGCATCGCGGGTGTCAAGGAAGTCGAGTCGAGCCGCTTATTGCACGGAAGGTCGTACGGCCACCCAGACGCGTATTTGCGCGGCGAGGGCCGGAGCGGCATACAAACGATGTGGCTGCGAGGTCTTGGAGAGGGTCGCTTCGGTCATGGAGAGGAGTTCGGGTCGACGAGCGTGAATGATGATTTTGTGCGCTGGGGCGACGACGTGCCACGCACCGAGCTCGTACAGCATACCCCTGGTGCGCCCTCCTTTATTCGTCTCCTCCATTCGCGCGTGGGTGAACACCACAAAATCCCCCTAGGTTACACAATTCTTGACAATGTCATAATGTACTCGGGCACATTTTACATCGTCGTCGATGACCCAACGTCTATGCCCCCTGCGGATGTTATTGCGTCCTCGAGGGTGAACCACAACAGTCCGCCGCGTGATATCGATTGGCAGGTTTTCCCCGCCGGAGACGCACCTAGCAAGTTCGGCACACATGGTGGAAGGTGCGCCTTCACCTCCTCGTCGAAGTGGATTCAGTTTTCCTGACACATCATTTATTACGACAGGATACACGGCGTCACCTTCATATCATACGATGGCATGGCCACAACCGATTCGCACACACTCCTCTCCCTCGCGCGTCTCTACAGCTCCCTGAACATCTCTTCGCCCCAATCACTTTCCCCTCCCCATCGCATCTTCTTTCCCTCTATCCCCACCTTCGCCGACCCGCGGCCAGATCCGGACGACGAGAGCATCCTGCGGCATCGGTCGTACATCGGCGTGCTACCGGAGACATTCAAAGCGGCCTACCCAAGCCTCGCCGGGGCGCAGTTCTCCGAGGATTTCGCTGACTTTGCCGGCATCAGCCTACCTGTCCTGCTCGACCGTGTCGTCGTCGCCGACCGTGGTGCAGCGCGGCACGCCGGGCTCCCGCACGGGGAGCCCGCATGGGCGATGCCGTTCACTTCGCTTCGTGCATCAGAGGACTGGTTTGAGCCCATGCGGAAAGCACTGTCGGAGTGCCTTTTCGGAGTGGACGAGAGCGCCGGCGCTGTGTCCGGCAATGCCCCTGCCATGGTCACGCCCGCCATCACGTATCTCGCCAGGCAAGATGGCGCCGAGGGTGAGCGGCTGCGCGGGGGGGATCACTTGGCGTTGCTGGAGGCGCTCGAGAGCCTGGCCAGGACGGGCGTGAGGGTGTACGTTCTGGACGAGTACGCGACGTGGACGGAACGCATGCGTGCGCTGGCGCAGTCGACGATCGTGTTGAGCGTGTTTGGCGACCACCTCTCGGACGCGGTGTTCATGAGGCGCACGGCGCGGAGCACGCTCATGGAGATTTTCCCGCCTGATGAGTTCAACCGGAATTGGGCGACGGTCGTGCGGTCGATGGGCATCCGATACGTCGCTTGGCAGGGCAACCAGTATGTCCCTCTCCTCCCACCCCCGGATGACGGGGTGCTCAATTGAGTTCTGACTGACCACACCACACCACACAGAAAATATACCGACGATAATCTACCCGAGTTATCGCAATCGTCGACGTTCGAGGACTTTGAGTTGGACGTGCAGGCTGTTGTGACCGCTATCACGGAAGAACTACAGTAAATCAGCCAGTCGGCGACCGATGTCCGCCCTCGTCTGCCTTACGTTTGCTTATCGTTAGACGCTAGGACGGTGTTTTCCTAGCACCTGTCAAAGGATGATGCTTCCGACCTCCGACCGAGGGCGCTGAATGGACTTGGACATGATGTACAGTACAGTATCACACACTGTCAGCCCAAAGGAATGTTCCATACGGCCCTTAGCCGGCCGTCATTCTGCCAAATGTGCTGATCTACGGGCATTTTAATGTATGGATATGGTCCTGTTGGATTAATGCGCAAACAACGTCAGAGTGCCACCGAGCAAGAATATTAATCGTCGGAGGACAAAGACTGCATATCTGCACAATCACCTCCACACGCTCGCCACCCTCTTTCCGTTCCCGTTTAAGACTGTTCTCTCCTCCCTCTTCCCCTTCCATGATTGGAGGATGAGCGAATTTTTTTGGGTCTGTTTGCACGTGTGTATGCGCGATGTCGGGCGCGGGCGCGTGCGAAGGTCGTTTACGTCGCATATTATTGGGCGCAATATGATACTAAACTAATGGAATGAGCACCGCCCCCCATACGCCGTTATATCACCGAGTGTCCGGGGATCGTGGCATATCAGTAGGTTGATATGGGGTGCGCTTGACGCCCATGGTTGAGGGCTAGATTGAACGGTGGAAAATGGGGAACAAGGGAAGAGACTTGGGAGGTGGGTCCCTTTAGTATCGAATGGGTGGGATGGGTTCGGCACGGATAGTAGAGAGGTCGGTTGCACGGTCGAGTTCTTCATCAATCTCGCCAATGAGGATGCTGAGAGAGTAAAAAAACAAAAAAAGGGATACAATCAGTCCCGTAATAGGACGTAATGGCGAGAGCCCGAGATGATAACGATGGTCAATGGTCGATTATAGAGCAACAGGGTATATGCGGCGGGAAGTACGCACATCATGTCGCCTTTGACGAGGTAGAGCCCTAGAGGTACCTCCTCGACGCCCTCATCCATGCTGTAAACGCGTTCTTTGGAATCGGAAAGGACGACGTTGGATTTTTGGTCGTAGCCTGCGAGCACGCCCTATTGCGCGCACAGATACATACATACACACAAGAAGACGTGACACCAAAAACGTTAGGCGGATGTTCAAAAAAAAGTGTGTGGGAGAGAAAGGACGCACGACGATAGCGCGTCCATCTTGGAGGACGAGGAGAACGCGACCTTTTGACGGTGAGACAATGCAAAGAGGTGAAAAGAGAACGCATACGGTCTACGTAGCCCTGTAGGCTTGACATTGCTTACTTGCTTGCTCGACGGCGAGTCTGTTAACAAGGTTGAAAGAAAGGGCGACAGGATGAAGGTAAACTTAGTGGGAGGCGAGTGTCTGAGGTCCTGGAGAGCTCGCAACGCAACGCTCCAGACGCCGCGCTCTAGCTGTCAAATCCGGGTTTTCCTTCCGCTCTTTGTGTGTGTTCCTTCCTTTCCCTTGCTCCTCCTCTCTTTTACCCTCATCGCTCTTCTCTCCTCTCCTCATCCCTTCTCCCCTTCCTCACCTGTCTCGCCCAGCAAATGTCCACCGAAAAATTCTTTGAGAATGGCGGTCGTCCCATCGACACCGACAAGACCACCGCCCACTTTGTCAACGGGGCGAAATCGGAAGTAGACATCTCGAGCGACATTCGTAGTTGCAGCAGCAGTCCGCTGCCCACGCCCGCGTCCGCGAACCAGCCAAAGTCAAAGTACAAGCTGTCTGCCGCGGCGATCATCCCGATCTGGATCGTGCTCTCCTCCTCGGTCATCATCTACAACAACTACCTGTACAACACCCTCAACTTCAGGTTCCCCGTCTTCCTCGTCACCTTCCACCTTGGATTTGCCGTACGCATCCCCTCA
>Ga0307510_10008924_pt1 | contig 11940 bp, 17 predicted proteins | sample 12_EM_MG_FD_207224 | JGI IMG/M metagenome (GOLD analysis project Ga0307510, IMG submission 207224) | Populus trichocarpa ectomycorrhiza microbial communities from riparian zone in the Pacific Northwest, United States - 12_EM | ecosystem: Host-associated > Plants > Roots > Unclassified | place...
CCTCTGTCTACTCCTGTCCCACCTTTGTCTCTACTACAGTCACCTTCAACTCAAAGCCCTCGTCGCCGCCCACCTACTCAAATAAAGTAGTAAGTTCGCGACAGCTTTCCCGAACCCTAGACCAGTAGCAGAAAGGGGCGCAAACGCGCACCCGGGCAATTCGGCGGAAATCTGTGAAAACGCGAGCACATCTGCGGTAGTTCCAGGTGCACAACCCTCCCAAAGCGGTACGCCTGGGCTCACGTTTTCGCAGATTTCCGCCAAATTGCCCGGGTGCGCGTTTGTGCCCCTTTCCACTACCAGTCTAGGGTTTGGGAAAGTGGGGACAGCCCCTGAGAACTCTTTTTATTTGATGCGTGGGAATGCGCGGGAATGCACTCGCACGTGCGCGTTTACCCCAAGGCGAGGAGTTATCCACCCTAAACCCTAACATAGCACTAATGTAACATATCACACAGCCGACACCCCCCTGTCACACCTTGTGACTTTAGTCGGATGGGAAACCCCGAAAAATCCATTCCTGAGAAATGAACCTTGGCAAAAAGATTTGTAACGTTGCTGGTAGGGGCCTAAGTCATTCCCTATGCTTACTGTACACAGTCTTGTGTCTGCATAGGTAAATACAGTAGTTTGTGTGCATGCTTGTGCGACCTTACTGAGTCTTGTGTCTGCATAGCCTGCTCCCTCTTGCACTCCTCTGCCCACGCTCGTTACCAACCAATATCCTACTTTTATTAGTTGCGACAGGTTATGGGCCCTGCCCAAAATACCAGATCTGCTGCAAAACCCGCCTCAGCATCTTCAAGTTCGCCCACACCATCCCCAGTGTCCACATCATCAGCAGCGCCTGCACTGTCCTCAGCAGCCGCATCGCCCCCAGCATCTGCATCGCCTTCACCATCTGCTGCCATGTCCGCATCATCATCCCCACCTCCACTTGTATATCCTGCTCTGCACATTGAGCAGCTGTCCGCTGACGTCCCACCCCTTGATGCTCAAGGCACGAACTGGGCCGTCTTTGAGGCCCGTTTCCAGGATGCTATGGACACATTCCTCTAGTGGGGCCACTTCAACGGCTCCGAACTGTGCCCCGTCCCCAAGGACTTGGACAACCTGACCATTGCGGAGACACAAGCGATGAAGCACTGGGACCACAAGGACCAGGTCACTTGCAACTTCCTGAACAAGCGCCTTCCTGATAGGCTGATGCTACAAGTGAAAAAGTACCCCACAGCAGAGGAGTGCTGGCGCATTGTCAAAAAGGGATGCATGGCCAAGAGTGTATACATGTGGCATGCCCTTCACCAGTTGTTCCTCGACATGCAGTGCATGAAGGGAGGTGATGTCAGAGCCTTCCTAACAGACCTAGAGATGTGGCGCAATGAGCTCACAGCAGCTGGAGTCACCATCACCCATGCAGAGTTCGAGCGTACAGTCCTCCGGGGCATCCCTGACTAGCTTGCCACCTATACCTCGCAGCTGTTGGGAAATGCTGTCCTCAATGGCAAGTCCTACAAGATGTCAGACATCATTCAAATCCTCTCTGAGGAGGCAGACCACGTGACGACCCGCAATGCAAGCAAGGAACAGCCCCAGGCCAAGGGCAAGAAAGCAGCCCAAACACCGGAGTCACAGCCGGATGAGGCACTCGCTGCGACCAACACCTTAGAGGGCAACAACACGAGGCGCTGCAAGGGCAAGTGCCACCACTGTGGCAAGGAAGGCCACTGGGCATGCAAGTGCTGCACCAAGAAGAGGGAGGAGGCCGCGGCCGCTGCAGTGGCAGCAGCAGCAAACCCAGGCACAACCGTTAAGCCCAAGAACAGGCCCATTGGCTCTGCCAACGCCGCATTCGCTGATGACTCAGACAGTGACGGCTTCTGGATCGCCAAAGAGGGAGCAGCCCATGTGCACCCTGACTGCACAGAGCCAGACCCTCTGATGGGCAAGTCAGAATCAGACAACGAAGACGAGGAAGCCTTCCACACTGAAACCTGGGCCATGGAGGATGACGACACCCTTGACTGGGCTGGATTTGACGACCAGCCAGCCAAGGAGGGGAAGGGATGGGAAGTCGAAGAGGAGGCCAGAGCAGCCGTCGCACCACTCGAGGAGAAGAGTACCCCTCGCACCAAGTCCCAACCCATCCATCGCAATGCACCACACACGCTCAAAACCAGACAGACCCTGGTGCCTCGAGAAGCACCGGATGAGAAGGTAGCTCACCTCCAAATCATCTCCCCACGCGGAGAACTCGTCATCGACAGAACAGGCCAGACACTCCTGGAGCGAGTCCGAGCTATGGGGCACGCGATTTGGCTGCCAAAACCACCACCCAGGGCTGCAACGTCCGGGCTCACGATCCCGATGGTCCCATATCAGATACCTGCGCGCACGAAGTCCAGAGACTCAGCTCCAACGTTGACGTGCGAGCCCACCCAACCGTTGAGCAGGCTGAGCAGGACGTGCAAGCGGCATTAGCAGCTCAGCTCGAGGGGGAGGAATCATGGGGACCAGCCAAGAGCAGCAAGCTGACTACTGCGCCGGACACCCCCTCATCAATTTTCACAACACCTGGGCGATTCTCAGAGCCGAAGAATCCACCAGCTCAGTCGTGCAGAAGCACATGCAACCACAAACCCTTGTGCACCGAGCACGATCCCCAGTCAGAAGAGGTGGTGCACTCTGGCACCAACGCCCCTCGCCTCGCACCCAGCCTGCATGCCCCTGGTGCCTTCCTGAAAGGCCCAGACAAAGCAGGGGGAGTGACGACAGAGGAAGGTGGTGCGCCAGCACCATTCAAAGCCCCTGATGACATGGAGTCGGCACTCACAGCCGAGATAGCAGACACGGGCGTGCCCGACCCTCACATGCTTGTGGAGGTAATGTGTGGCCCCAACTGCCCACCTCGGGAGAAGCCCAATGAGGGGAAGCCAAACACATGCAAGGCACGCCCAGATGCGCAAGGACACAGAACAATGGGCAGCATTGACCACATTGATACCGATGCAAAGGTGGCCCATGTTGCAGCCACCCCTTGGCACGCTCACTTAGGGGTCATCGAGCAAACCCTCCGCTATTTCTCTGGCACACCCCACCCCCCCTCCTTCATACACATCGAGACAAGCAGCCCAGTAGGGGGCCATTCAAATGCAGATGCAGCTGACAGCACTGCTGAGGACTGGCACACCGCATCAGGGCATGCATTCCCCACCGATGGCGGCACCACCCCCAAACCCTCGAAGCAGCAGGACACCACCCTCTTGCCCATCACTAGAAGTGGGCACGTCGCAGCGACGCATGGCAGGAAGGAGGCACCATGGCCTCACACCCCCGACCCAGACATGTCTGGCAGCCCCAAGGGTCCCACCACCACCTTTCCGACCACCACAGCAGCCATCGCGCCCGTGGGCGACCATCACCAGCACCACCACCCACACCAAGTACTCGGAGATGACCCAGGAGCAGCTCCAGACGAGGCTCCAGCAAGCAGAGAGCGAGACTGCTCGTCTTTGCCTGGTCGACAAGGCGTCGACATTATCGCCTTGAGGACCCCCTTCCTGCCTCTAACCAGAAGCCCAGCAAGGTTCCTCTTTTGGACTGGGCTGGCCACAGACATCGACATACAAAAACACCAGACCCACTGGATTGTGCAGGGGCCCCCAGCCCAGGGGGAGTCAACCTGCCTGGTCTACTGCCCCACGGACGACACAGCAGCCGACGTGCTCACCAACCGCCCGCCTCCTGCCAAGAAGAAGCACTTCACCACATCCCCTGGACTGTGCGTGAAGTGAGGGGGAGTGTCACGAAAATGGCGGTCAGCGCCTGATGCTATCAAACTACATAGAATAGGTACCCTATCATATGTACATACAGGACAGTGCATGCTGCACTAGCACCCCCTTTAGACACCCTTCTACAGACAATTCAGTAACTGCCACCCCTTTATTTTGCATCCATTGAGTACCCACCCCGTTTATATACACAGTAGTTACACTCTTTTTTCCCTCAGTTTGTGTGCACGCTCGTGCGACCTTACTGAGGTGAGCTCCTAGTTATATTCCTAAGTCATTCCCTATGCTCACTGTACACAGTCTTGTGTCTGCATAGGTAAATACAGTAGTTTGTGTGCATGCTCATGCGACCTTACTGAGTCTCATGTCTACATAGCCTGCTCCCTCTTGCGCTCCTCTGCCCACACTCGTTACCAACCAACATCCTACTTTTATTAGTTGCAACAGTAAGTTCGTGACATTAGAACAGTCTCCTAATATTGGAGCTGACTGTTTAACAAACCCAAGTGTCCTTCAACTTTGGTTCCCTTGCCTTGCCCACTGACAATGTCTTCCAGCTTCAGGAAGACCTCCTCTAGTATGCACCCGCCGCCTCCACTGCCACCTCTGTCCCCACCTCTCCTAGTTGGTCTGAAGTCAGGCTAACCTATCAAATCAACGTCGGCAATTCCTCCCTCACCATCCAGCATGCATTCCACCCCAGTGAGAATGTACTCCCTCCTCCTTCTCCTCTCCTCTACCACAACATCCCTGCCCCACCTGCCGGTGTCCTCTACAACACCCTCCTCACTGTCGCTCACAACAAGCTCCACGAACTTCAGCACCAGTCGCTGAACCTCCTCTCCAATGTCACCACCCACACTGCTAATTTTGATGCACTTGTCGCGGATGTCCCATTCATCGAAGAAGTCGAAAACATCCCACTGCCCATCTCCGCTGTCCTACCTACACATTCCCCATTGCCTGAATACATTGTTCGGAGCCCAACCCCACCTCTCCGCTACCCATCCCTGGTCGCCGCTGCCACTGTACAGCCTCCTCCTGCTACCAACGAGCCTACAATGTCAACTTCAACCTCTTCCCCCATCTCTTCACTGCGCTGCCTTGTGTTGCAGCTACTCAACAACACCCCCACCTCTACACTGTCCTCCATGAAGCTGGAGCAAAAGTTTGGTGTCCACAAGAAGAATATGTGAATACCAACTTTCTTGCTAACATCCCCCATGCCCAACAACTCGACCAACTGCCCCCACACTTCATCACTCCCTTCTGCACCCATGTCTACCACAAGGTCATCATCTGCCCCCAACACACTCTACCCTCGGTCACCCCCAGTGAAAAATGTGTATTACAAGGTCGAATGATGTCAAACAAAATCAAACCATAATAAAATTCTTTAAAAATATTTGATCTGATTCGAAGATTTCCAAATGAAATCAAAGCATATCACATCAGGTCAAATCCCAGTGTTATTGATGAATTCCAAGCCCATCACCCATGCATATCTCTACGCATTGGCCCTCTCTAAGCACAATGCGATCTAGCATTGGCCAGATGTGTATCACCTTGCACCGCATGTGTGGAATGACTTAGAACTGACTCTTTTCAACATATTGCAATCTGCATGTCAAGACGCCACTTCTTTTTCCTCCCCCTTAGGCTTTTCCTCCTCTCCTGGAAACCACCACCATTGCCTTTGCTAATATCATCAACGTCGCTGTCACCACAACATGAAACTGACCACCACACCCCTTCTTGTATCCTGCTTCATCCCCTCCTATTCATACTCTTTCTTTCTCCTTTCTCCTTCATTCTTGCTCACTCGCTTGGTGTTGCTTAAGTAGTCGCCACCATCTGGTGTCCGCACAATTCCATTCTTTGGCCCCTTCAACCCTGTGGCCTCACTTGGCTCATCTCCATGCTGTGTACAAGTGCCAAGCTCAAAGTGAGTGAAGATGGGATGTTGGTTGCATAACTTGCATTCAAAAGGAGTGTATATGCGGTACATCTTCTATGCATGCTATCCTGAATGACCGCATTGGAAGCACTCACTTCTGCTATACCAAAAGGCATTTGAACAGGCCCAAAACTCATCCACTAACCACCAGAAGAACTTTATTGCCCTCCACAAGATTCACCTCAACACAGCAACCAAAACAGAGACAATTCGCAAGGGTGAGGAATCCTCTGATGATGATAAGACCACCACAATACGATTCACTCATTGCTTGCTAAAGCACTTCCTCAGAGGATTCCAGGCCAAGGACAAGAATGTTCGTTACCACATCGTGTGCTTTGTTGCTTCCTGCCATGGGGTCCTCAGGTGGTGATGGCACATGCTTCCGTCTCACCAGCCTCCCTGGTCTCCCTACTCTTTTCAACTCATACGTTTTGGGCCAAAAGTGCTTATGGTCCCTCATCACCTTACAGGCTACCTTGCACTTACAATGCGGCATCGGGCAATCTATCTGGAAGTGCCCTTTCATGCGACACAGATGGCAACAATTACCCTATCCTCTGGCCTCCAAACACTTGGTCACTCCCATGGTCTCTCTCTCGGTGAAGGTGCATGGTTTATCGCCCCATTCCAATGGCGGTGACTGACCTGCCTCAGGCTCCCTTTTCGCTTGCGCAAAATAATGGTGGCCTGGATGTTCGGGGCAATGAGGCAACCCCAGCCAATACCACTGGCCACCTAGCTTGCCCTCTTTCACCAAATCATCCATTACTCTCTGAACTTGTGGTCCTGCCTGCCCATCGACTAAATGCACCTTGCAAGCCTCCAATTGCTGGAGGAAGCTCTCGTTTAGCATGTTGTATTACTACTGGAATTCCCTGACTGCTCGGATGAGGTCAGTGACAATGTGGGCCCTCTCAATGAAGCCCAGAAGTTACTAGTACTGAAGGAGGAGGTGAAGCCAGGCTACTTCACAGGTAAGCCTGGGGTCATTGAGGTGGTCCATCGCCTGGTTGATAACAGAATTCAAGGTGCCATCCCAGCCAAGGAGGTCAAAATCGGCACTTGTCGTAAAACTGTAATGTGGGTCGAGGGGTGCCATACATTTGTCAACTGGCACCTTCTGTTCCGACTTGGAAGACATGCCCACTGGCCTCCTGATAACCGATGTAAGGAAGTGCGCGCTGTTCCCCATTCACCTCAATTATGAACGGAGGGTGCCTGGGAATATCAGCGACTTGGAAGAAAGGTGGGCCCAAGTGTGCAGGCTCAGGTACTTCGGGTAAGTCATGAATGATCTCTGTCCTACCATTCGAGTGCTGACAAGGCTCGGGTGTCTCAGAAAGATGGGTTAATGCAGAAATACTGGGTAGCGACATGTAGTCGCGGAAGGTGGGAGATCTCAAGGTCTGGCACCAAAGATGAAGCATCGAAGGGTGAGGCGATTCTTTGCAGATCAAGGGCTCAGAAGTTGGAGACTTTTGATGTCGCTGACTAGGCTTTCGACCACGTACTTGGAGCTTTTGGATGGGTAGTGGAGTGGGGGAGTGCTAAAAGGTTCCATGATTATTCGTCCAAGGTAGGCTTTTCGACTTTCATCTTTTGCAACCTTTTTGACTTCTTACTCCCCTTCATTTGCAGCTCTTTTGTAGCTGTTGGGCTTGCCGCATGGAACGATTTTATCAACTCAGGTGCATGGATGTTCTCCTCAGCCTACTACAACTCCCTTCTCAACTCCCTGGCCACAGCAGAGGAGGCCGGTAGAGATGAAGAAGTGGATTTGATCTGATTCAATAGTATCAAATAGATTATTTGTTGCTAGAATCTGAATGAATTTCCTTGAATATTCAATGAGATTTGTGCTTGTTCTGTGTGATTTGACAAAAGTGTTTCAACTGTCAATTTATATCAAAGTTTGTAGAATATTCTAGATAATTTGATATCCTTCGACCTTATAATATGCATTTCCCACTGGGGGTCACCCTTTGTGCTAAGGTTGGCCTTCACCCATCCTCCCTTTATTTCCCTTTTGGTTATTTGGAGTCATCTTTTATTGACTTCCTCAAATTTTTGTTTGGACAATTCCCTCCCATTTGGCTAACATACTTCGAAGGGGTTCTTGTACCTATTATGTTGTACGATTTCTTGGACAGTCACCTAGTTACTGTCTTAGGCCACCTACACTTTACGGAAGAAGAACTCTTTGTTATCAACCATCAGACTAGGATTGAAGACCTCCTATGTACCAATCTGGGGCTAGCCCAGTTCACTTGTACCCCACATACTCCCGCTAACCCCCTTCTTCACATTATGCCTCCCCCTGTGGAGCAACCTTTGTAATTACTAAGTAAGTACTTACAAAAGATTTCTTGTGTAATAAAAAGCAGGTCCTCAATTCTATAGTGGAAACTCCCCTTGAACAAGTCCAAGAACAATTACTTAGGGAAAACTTCCCTTAAATCATGGACTTAAGAAACCAAGTTCATATTTCCTATTGGAGCAATTATCACCTTATCTCCCAATCACTTCTCAATCACCTCCCTTTTGGTCGGTCACTTGGACCTACCACCTTCTACCAGTACATAGATTATCAATTTGATAATCTATTGGTGGAAGCTTGAAGAAATCTTTTATTTTGGTCCCTCTCGGGTGCTAATCATTTCAACCAAACTCCTGTCACCCAAACCACACTCTTCTTTGACGAAACCTTTTTCTGGCACTACTACATCCCGGTCCGTACAAGGGAAATCACAGAAGCCTTACTCCAAGGGAATAGAATTAGATTTCTATCCTGATTTTGTCTGTCACAAGCCCAAATTGAAGTGGAATTTAACGAAATTCGACTCCGCACAACAGACAATGGAACCCAACTAGTCTACTGCCATAGCAAAGAATATACTTATAAGTGGCTTACTTCTGTGTGGGAAGTTACTATTATTAACCATGAACAAGCATTGGTTAATCCTGCCAACTTCTCCTGACCCATTACCGAACCCAACACCTTCAGGCGAGAAGCCGAGTACCAGGATTGCCTAGAATGAATCCTCAGCCAACCAGACAATTTCAGTATTGACGCACAATACTGGGATTCCTTGGACACGACCGAAGTCAACTCCAATCTCCCTAGTCTCTCCTCTCAAGCCAATACCCCAGTAACTGGTCCCTGCCAGTACAAAGAAGATCTTTGTCTTTGTGATAAACCATGCCCCAATATCCCACCTACTCCTCCCTATATCTTACTGTGGAACCCAAAAGATACTCCCCAGCCCCTGAAAGGAATTCATTATCAGTGCAATGATACCTCTACTCAATCTGGCTAACCAATCTTACTTGATGCCAGCAAACAAATGTGGAAGAGGATCCAATACTAGATGCACTCAGCCTTTTATTTATAGAAGGCCTTGTAACCAGTCCGCATCACTGTCCATCCCAACCCAGATCCAACCAGCACCATCCACCTGGCACCACTCTGCCCATCCTCCAACCATTCATACACCTATTCCAACTCCTGTTCTCCAACCATTTATCCCTCCCCAAATCCAGAGCAATTCCAGTTCCAGGACCCTCAAATTAACCAGACAAATACACCAGCCCTTCCTCCTAGAAGGGCTCTACCTCGGCCCAGAAATTCCTACATGCAATTCAGCCGAACTCCAGGCATTCATAAACCATTGTCGATTCATCTTAGGTGGTCACTCAAACCAGATAATAAACCATTCTATTACCGATCTCTACGAAATCACCCCTGCTCCTGCTGTATTTGCCAGATACTTGTGGAGATATAGAATAGTTATTAACATAGACAGAATATTGGAAGACTACCCAATTATAGCCAGAACAACTAGTCTCCCAATTCACACTGCCTTGCAACACACCTTTACAGTTTACTACAATTGGAATGCCATTGGCTATACTGATTCCCTTGATGAATAAACAATTGGGAAAAGTGTAAGAAACAGTTCCCCACCAGAACCTCATTAACAGAACCAGAAACAGATCACCTCTCTATTCTCTTTGATGACCACTTCGCTGCTATAGACAACGGGCAATACTTCCTATTTGTGACCTTAGGAGATACTCCCATCTGGAGCACAGGCCCCACACACCCTTGGCACTATTTGGACGATAATGACCAACTCTCAGATGAAGTTCTCACAGCTAAATTCCTTGACAAGGAATACATTGACAACCTACAACCACTTAAAGGGACTGGACAGTACCAAGGAAAAGAAGTCAAATACTCAAAAGACCAGAATTGTTGGATATATCTCAACAATCAGACAGTCCATATCCACGGTACTAGCACTTCTGAAACACCAGAAAGCCTAGCAGATGACAACACAGCCCAAGTCAAGGAACTACTGGAAAGAATGGAGACCACCATTACTGCAGCTATCCAGAAACTCCAAGTATCCAGTCAACCTGCCAGCCTAGCAGTACAAGCACGTACGCTTCCTAGATCTACCCAAGTCACACAAGCAAGTCCACTTCCTACTCCCCCAGTATTGAAAGGAAAAGCACCAGCCCCGATACCACCCCGCGCCAGAACCCCTACCTCCCATCCCTTGGCACCTAAAGCCAGCACATCCCAGGGACCTATACAAGCTCCTCTACCACAGCCAGCAGCACCACAGCCACCTCTAGGAAATCTACCACCTAACCCCCTGGCACCCACAGCCATGGCCCAGCAGAACCAACCCCAAATTCTGGGAACAGCCCCAGACCCATATGATGGCTCCCCTGATAAGGCCATTGCCTTTTGGAATACCCTTGCCAATTATTATTCTATCAATGATGGTGTTTATACCATGAATACCCAGAAGGTCTCATCTGCCCTTACCCAATTTAAGATTGGTACCCCAGGTAGAGATTGGGCAAGCGATCAGATGGCAGCAGCCTTAACTGCCAACCCAGTCAACTATGGAACATGGGATCAATTTAAAGATGCCTTCGAGAAACAATTCATTCCACTAGCTGCTCAAATGGAGGCCATCTAAAAGATACATAATACCTCTATGGGCACAGGCGACTTCACCACCTGGTTCCAGAAGTGGAGTACCCAGGCCTGATGTACTGGAGTAGATGAAACCACCAAAATGTGGGCTTTTCGATGCAACTTACCTACAGCCTTACAACAGAAACTCCTGACACTTTCCCCACAACCCACCACACTGGATACATTAGTGGAAAAGGCCCAGAAATTTGACCATAACTGGCAGATTTTCAGAGGATCCTCTGGGATCTCCACTAGAGGATGAGGCTCCTCTCAGGGAAATTGGCATGGTAACCAAAACCCATGTATTCAAGAAATCAAAGAAGAAACCAAGATCGAGATAGCCACAATGCAACCACAACGTGGCTCAACAAAGAAATGGGGCAAACTTACCCCACAGGAACGACAGTGCTGCAGGGCAAATAACTTGTGCCTCTACTGTGGCATGGTAGGACATATTGCCACCAACTGCCTGGTCTCTCGAGTCTCGACACCCTTATATGGGCAGTTTAGTTCGCCAACTTGGAACAACCCCTGATGGTGAACCCTCAATTGAAAGCCAACTCAAGGATCTCAATATCAACTCTGTAATGCCATTCAATATAATCGACAAAATGATAGTCGATTCAAAGACCAAAGACAAGTCTTTTTGATTCACTCTCCTGCTGCATCGTCAGAGAGAGTTGTACATGTACCCCATTGTATTCAAAGGACCACCGAATTGGGCCAGGTGGTACCTATCTATCTCCATTGTAACATTAAGTACAATCCAGAATAAACAAGTTCCTTCTATTCAAATTCTGGTCCAAATTGTATACAATGGGAGGAAAATTGATGCTCGAGCCCTCCTGGATAGCGGTGCAGAAGACATCTACTGCAATGCTACTTTTGTCAAAAACCATGGCTTCCCCCTACTACCTCTACAAAGCCCCATCTATCCATGAAACATTGATGGAACAATCAACACCCAGGGAGCAATCAACCATGCCACGACTCTCCAAATGGAAATGCGAAATTATTCGTTCTCCGTAAATAGTCATCGATACATAAATCGAACTACAAGATGTCCAACAAAGGACCCCCTGCGCGTAACATGCGCTCATCTACTCGTGGAGCACGTCGTGGACAGATACGCGGAGCACAAGGCGTAGTTCGCCCAGTTCCCCGTCATGGTGATACAATTGCTCGCTTGGAGA
>Ga0307510_10008925_pt1 | contig 11940 bp, 9 predicted proteins | sample 12_EM_MG_FD_207224 | JGI IMG/M metagenome (GOLD analysis project Ga0307510, IMG submission 207224) | Populus trichocarpa ectomycorrhiza microbial communities from riparian zone in the Pacific Northwest, United States - 12_EM | ecosystem: Host-associated > Plants > Roots > Unclassified | place...
TATATTGGCCCTAGCTAACTGATTTCTGGCTCAGTGTACGCAAACTCATGTCTCGCGACGTACGTTTCTCCTACTCAATCGGGTCGTGCTGTTGCTGACCATCTTCTAGGCTTAACACGAGGCGGTTCGTTCATGGGAGAGGAACCGATCGCGAGGAGGCGACTATCCCAACGTTCGTCATGGTTGCCCATACCATCCAACGCCCGCATTCGCAGTTCCCGTACCCGCACAAAGGGGTCCAGTTTGAAGACGACGTGGAAGTGGAAGAGCAAAAGATTTCTGTCGCGCCTGATTCAGATAAGGTAGTCTACTTGGCTGCATGAGTACCTCTCCACGCCACTTCGACTCATTCGACGATCATTTAGATACCCCAGTTTGTGGGAAGCTGGTAGAGCAACATGCGTACCCTCACACTCTTTTCGCCAGCACCGCTGAGAGATGCTCGCTTGTATTATTACCTGTATATTTTTGCTGACCGTAATCCTTGCCATTGGGCAGACCCCTCCCTCCTTTTCATCGAATCTCCATGTATACCATACATCCCACAACTCTGGGAGACCTGTATACTTGCACTCATTGATTTCCTCACATTCACTTCCTTCTGGGCACACACTGGTAAATCTTTGACTTTACAAGATCGGATATATTCGTACATCTTTGCTGCTTTCGTATTCTAACCACACGAACCTTTTGTGACACTTACTCGGTCTTCCTCGTCTCATACATACAACAGATCGGTATGTTACGCGTGAGAGTTGCAGGCCAATTCGCAGATCTCAAATTAATGATACGTGGAGGAAGTTGCCCCCGATACCCATACCGAACCGAAACCGAGAACCAAAGTATCTCAATTTAAAAGTACTTTTCCCAAACGCTCTGATTTCGTGGAAACGTCTTCCCGGATAAGTCCCAAAAAGGAGCAATTGGAAAAAGTCCCCACGACACTCAAAGCTGCGCAAACGTCTTCGATGAAAGTAGAGCAAAGTGTAATTGTTGGGGTTGATAAGAAAACCCGGTGGATTAGTGGGCGCAGCGAGCATCTTCAACGTACCACGTAATCTCACGCACACCCCCCTCCGGGCCTCCGATGACCGGCTGCCAAGCTTCCACCGCCCGGTCGAGACGCGCGAGACGTTGTCGGCGCTGGCATTCCCAATAAAAAAGTGCGAAGGCATCGGGCGGGACCGAAGATCTGCTTCTTCGCGACCTTCGCAGCAGCCGCACCACCGCCGTGGACCGCTATCGTACTGGTGATGGATGTCCTCGGGGGCTTGACTGAGCTTACATCGCGACGAGTTTTGATAGATACCCACGGGCTGGGGGCGTGCTCACGATCAAAAATAAGCCGTGTGAGGCCGCGGGTCCAAAGACAGCTAGATGATGCTTATCCCCACTTCTATCGAATGGGAGACGCGGTCTCGCCCGGCATCCAGTACCACTGTAGTAGTGTTGTACTTGTGTCCCGGCGTAGCGGACGATGTTTGAACCGTGTGCAATTGGTAATTTGCCGTACACATATCTCTTAAAGGCAAGGTGTGGTCAATCCTAGTTTCATTCGGGGTCCGAGTCGGAGGCCGAGTTAGGTCATGTTGGGCGTCAAGATCAGACATACGGTTGGGTGACGTGACAATCCTCTGTCAGCGACCCTGTTGGTACTGTATCCTTTTCTTGAAGAAAAGGATGACCTCGAATACACAGGGCACACATATCCTGATGAGAAGGTTTCGTTTAACCCGTATTTTTGTTCCTTTTTGACCACGTAGACCTGTGTATGGACAGCCGAAATGTTGGGATGTTAATTATAGAACAAAGATGGTGGTTATTGTCTCTCTAAGGATGCGGGGTTCCCGAAATCATCACGGGCGTCTACCTACCTGCGAATGACTTGGGAGCCAACAGGCCCAGGTTACGACACGCATGCCTGTCTGTTCACCTGAAACAAGAAAATAACCAACGCCATGTGATGTGCCACCCACCGAACACGCTGAACTTTTCCACGTACTACACATTCGTTTCGAGCCTCGTGTTTGCGGTCGGTCCCATACCGGGAAAAGTGGGATGGTTGGAACATAACACCCTGAACAGAGGCACCAACACCACATCACTGCTCCACGATATGGAAATCACGGAAATTCGAGGGGATTACCGTCTAAAAGAGATCTGCCTCCGAATCGAGGTAGAATGAATGTTGGCGCAAGGTAATTTGAAGGATGAGATCGGCTATCGAGAACCAAGGCGACTTGCTTCCCTTTGCCCGAAAAGCCCACGTTAGGCGGTGAAATGGTGAAGTGCTTGGAGGGGACTCGGAACCCCATCCTTCAGTGCAACATAGGGATAATCCATGGTGGCGAGAGGCGCGTCGGGATTGGCTGTCAAGTTCAGGGGGAGTTAAGGGGGTTTACAGGGCAGTTCAGGCGACGGAGGGAAAAGAATCATAGAAAGAGTAGCAAAACTTAAACAGTTGCGCCAAAGGCTGTTGTTACAGGGACGCATACAGTACGTACGGTGCCACGTAAGTGTGTTGGACAGCCGTGGTAAGGGTGATTATGCATAATGTAGCGGTTGGACTCCACCCTCACACGTGCTATTGGCTGTTGTTGTTCCAGGAGAGCAAAACGGGAACATGTGGCACCTCGAAAAGTTTCAGCCAGTCGACAGCGGTTGCATAGCAACGCTTGTGGGACTCTGATCAATGCCCGAATCGAGAGTGTCACCACTGTTGCCCGGGTGGGGCCGTATTGGGCTGAGATGGGATCACTGGACGGATGGACCAGACGACTCAACTTGGGAGGAGCTTAGTGATAGAGATATCTGCCAGGGGAGGACCAGGAGTATGTGAGGAAGCACTGGCATTACAGTCGTCCGTGACTCGATTCGGCCCGGAACGGCCCTGCGCCGTGGAGATCACATGCACATCCAGATGCCGTGCGGTTGATGGCACGACGTTGTTTGAGGATCCCTTCACAAGACCTCCGGGAGGCATTAATTTATCGTATATTTCAGTCATTTTTCATTAATGACATGTGCGATGAAATGCTTAGCCCTTCCGTGATCATCCTCGAAGCAGGATGGGCCTATCAATTCCGTTGGTGCAGGTACATCATTCGTACTACCTGTCAGCATGAAACCATCATACCTGATCATGATCAACCAATTGTGCGTCGATAATATCATCCTATTTGCGAGTTTATAGAATATTACCAGGGAATAAAGGAACAAGGGCCGACTTGTGCACTGAGAACGCGGCGCCAAGCCAGCGACTTGTCTCCAACCTCGGCCCTTCCGTCCAGTTCCAGGCTCCTCATTTGATACCCGCTTCACTATCTGAGTATACGCTGAGACAGTGTCTACCCATGGTGTTCCTAGCAAGGCACGATCTACGTAAAACACGCGGGTGTATTATTCCTGTCACAAGCGTCCCAACTCTCGAGCTTCAAGAGGAAGCAATTGCGAATGTGGTGAGTGCGCGTCTCGAATTCAACGAAAGATAGCGACAAGAGCAAATAGGTACCCAGCCTGCTCCGTTAGTACCTTCTTCGAGATGGGTTACTACATGCCGCGGACAAGGGACTTCCCTGACGTTGATTTACTGAAGGAACCCACGTTTAGCCTCAAGGCATCCCCCTTATATTGGCACATGCGACTGAGTCCTATGGTGGCCACATTTGGTGTTTACATCCTTTTGCAGCATAATGATGTGGTGCCTTGCACGCCCATTAGAGCCACAAGACACCACATAGTGCAGGGGTTACCTTGTTACTCGGGCTCTACTTGTGCTCTACGAGATTGCCCGTAGCTCACCCAGGTTTGCGCGGGAAGTCTGCACTGCACATCCAAATCCATTTCCCGAAGTGTCTTCAAGTTGAACAGATATTTTATAACGTCTGGAATATCGAGCTTCACCTACCAGATGTCGACCAATGGATCAGCTGCGTAGCAAACCAGAGGAAATTATGCGCAAGCTCTAGACAAAGGTAATATTGCACTAACGTTTAAGTTATCTACAAGGTCTAATGATTACAGGCCAAGAATTCCTTGGCCGAAACGTGCAAAAGCATATCATTTTTCGGAACCTTATCTCCAATGATGGTGATGATGAGAGTGAAACCATGACGACCGGGCCTCTCGCATGTGTCTGATGGCCTCAAGGCATTGTTTAGCAACGCGACGGCATCTACTATTGTACAGTACCCCAAATATAACTGTTCATCGTAGGAAAGTAGTCTCAGTATTTTCGAATGTGAGAATGGCGACTGACACTAGTATTCAGGGAGAGAAATGAGGTGAGAAAGGCGAGGGCTATAACGAAGACAATAAATATGCCCCGGAGTCCGAGGAGCGATAATACAAGGCAGCCTAAACCCTCATAAACCAGGGCTCAGCATCAAACCGATTCCTACAGATATGCGTCACAATCCCGGTCTCTCGCTCCCAATTCTTGTGCTCGAGAGGCACAAACCCTAGTGCCTTTGTTACCAGGAGGTCAGTCTTCGATGTAATTGTCGAGGTCCTGTAGTTTGCGTGCGGAGCCAGCAGTGGACGGGGGAAATACCAGAAGCACGGGTCGCCTCGTCGTAGCTAGGCCAAACTCTATTTATCCACACCACAGTCCTGGGGATATTCTGAGGCAAGAACGAAGAAAAATCAACTCCTCTATGTGTTGCACACTCGAGCGACTCGGGCGGGCTTGGTCCTCAATTCCAACGTGTGCTTCGTGTGTTATGTTATTCTTGAGTCGAGATTCACCAACTACTTCGTCCTGATGTAGAACGTCCGAATTAGCATTCCGAGTCAAAGGCACTGTGATGGGAGGTATGCACATTTCAGACAGAGTCCGACAGGGTTGTCAAGCAAAAATGCAGTGGGGTACAGGACACTAAGTTAGGGGTGTGAGTGTCGCGCGTAGGCTGCCCATCCCGTAACTCCCCCTCGCTAGTCTGTCTCTCTGTTTCTTTTTTGTTTCCTGTGGGCGGCTCCCTCAGCAGGTTTCTATCGACACAGTACGACTCTATGATCAAAGCCACAGAGACCGGGCGAATCAACTGATCCGTGGCGGAGCCAGGCATCCAGGACATATTGACGCCGTATCATCAGTATCTAGTGTTAGTCATATCCTTCCAGAAGCGCCCGCTCCCCCTTTCAATCGTCGCATTCTTCGCGTACCGTCATCAAAGCTGCCAGTTAGGAGATGGCTAGGTGAGAAAGTTAATTCTTGTGGTGTCGCACTGAAGCCCCTCCATAAATACGACAAGACGAACAATGCGTTCCCCAGTCTCCCATCCTGATTTTGTGCTTACCTCTTCCTTCGCATGGACAACATGGATCACCTTACAAATCCTCCACGCGCATTTGAAGCGGGAATCAACGAAGTAGCGAGGAAGGGCTAAAGAACAAAGGGTCAAGAAACAAAGTACAAATCGAGCTCGCTCAGAAGGATATCGTAACATGGCAGCTTCTCCAGGTGCATCCTTCTCTTCTCTCTGTCGCCACGACCTTCTTCACCGATTGTTCGATTTGACATCTCTGTCTTACCAGGGGAGTTGCGGATATCTCAAAAAATTAAGGTGTTCGGGCAAAATAACGCACCTTGTATTCGAGTCGATACTGTAGCAACGTCGTCATCATTTCTCTTCTGGGCATCTTCGTCTAGGACGGGGAGAATTGAGTTGGGCCTGATGGAAGTATGACTCATTGCCGCCGACTGTGACGTTGTAGTTTGAAGAAAACGGAACGGGCTGGGCGCAGGGTGGCGGGTTGAACGAAGATACGTGCTATCTTGCAAAGATGATGGAGGAGGATGGCCACGGAAGTAGATCCGGTTGTTGAGAGTCAAGAAAAGGATGTTGGAGTATCTGCAATTCCATGAGTCGGATATGCGAGCGTTAAAGCTGTAAGTTACAGTTTTTCGACGATTGAAGTCCTTCAAACTACGTCACCAGGTACAGGTTTTGAGGGGTGAGATATATTACGCACAGGAAGGTGAGAAAAACCCCGATCTACGAACAAATATGAGTCAGACTTAGCATGATATGATTCTCATAACCTACGGTGCCAGTAACACATAGAGCGAAAGAAATGATTGTCATGGCAGCTTAATAGGGAGTGAGACAAATGCAATGGTTAGTCGGCCGAGAGAAATACTGGTTAGTGTGTTTGTTTCTATCGTAAGCCATACCACACGGGTCAGAAAGTAACTTGAATACCGCCCTCCACCGCAGCTGCGCGTTTTTCGAAGCTATACGAGACGAGAGACGACGCATTCAATATTCTGATGGGCCTGGCCGCTTGATCACTCACCAGCAATGTCATTGTCACCGCGATTAGAATATCCGCCAATGAGCTTGTGATAAACCATACCTGAGGAAATAATCAAGCATTAAGCCGGCACAATACTTCAATACAGTACCATACATATAGAGTCGGTCCAAGAACTACGTATGCCCTAAGAATGGTTGACTCCGCTGTGCATTAGTTGTGACTGAAAGTGGAGCTCGCTGTCACTCACATTAACCCCACTCATTGCATTTGCGATCGCTTGTGATAAAGAAAGCTTCATGCAAGCGTCTTTAAGCATGGGAACGGGCTGTTCACGGAACGCAAGATGCATACTATGGCAATAACCACGCAGAGCCACCACCACTGCTTGTTCAATGTCCAGATAAGGTAGCAGTAGAATCCTTGAACAATGAGCGAGATAGGTGCATTCATCGTAATATCGTCTATCGCAGAGAGGCGCCCCGTCCGCCAAGCGGTTAAAATTCCCGAACCCTGTTATAAACCCGAAGTAGACGTCTGCGCCAGTCAGAGCCGTTTGAATTGTCTCCAGAAGGAAGACGGAGCATGCTGGTTAGGATTTCTTATGAGTTGACCGAAAAACCTAGGCGAGCCCGGAAAGCTCACCAAGAAATTTGAAAGATCGTCTATCGTCTGGGAAATTAAAACTTTACACATCTCGTACTGGTCAGCCTGATTTGAATGAAGTTCTGAGTATGACGAGAGGGGCCATGCCCACATGTCTGAACGCAAAGAATTCTATCTAACATCTGATTGGCCAACTGGCCAAAGAGCTAGCCGAGATAGTAAGCAAAGTATTGAACCAGCTACCCGAGAAACCAAGCATACGAGGGGTGCAGTCCTGGACATGTGAGATTAGTCGTCAAGATGACTCGAGGTTAGGTGATTTCCACTACATTCCAGCGAGTTCCTGGGGTGGTACATCCATGAGCCAACTTCTTGAGATCACTAACTGAAGCTGACTGGTGGAAGCGTGATAAATGAGCTTAGTAGAAGTCATATCAGTACTTATACTCGTCGCCTTCACTTTTCAGACTTCTGCCACAACAACTTGAAGGGGCAGTTAGGGACCATCAGTTGACTACTGTGATCGTAGAAATCCGCCGCTCGTATATCTGATGGTTTCTGCTACCACATGAACCTTCAATGACGGAATTTGCTGCGCGAGTTGCCACGAATCCCACTGGCACGATGGCAAGCCTGAGCTGACTCCAAACTTGAACGACGCCGCTGATTATGTCACCCTGGAGACGGCTCACGTGACCTCTGGCCTCACCTCGCTTTCGCTTTTGATTACGTGATCCTGGCACCGAAACTTGCACACGAATCAGAGTCGCAGCTGCCTGAAACTCCGGTGCTTACTAAATAAGATCACGTCGCTAACGTAGGCGGAGTCAAGGACGAGTTTTCGGTGCGCTCGCGGTCCAACGCTGTCTGCCACTGCCACGGGAGGGATGGACGACGCGTAGTAGCTGTTGCCCCGAGGGTTTACTCTTGGGTGCGCGCTTCAGGTGAGAATTATGCCATTCTCTAGATTGGGCTCCTAGAACTGCTTTTCAGCACCTGAAAGAGCTTATGGACGTGGAACAGGCTACAGGTCAAGCCTCACCATACCAATCGTCCAGGAAAGCGAAGGTCGCAGTTGGATGATGTAAGTCGTTGACGACGCATGGCACGATATTCCTGCGGATCCATCTCTCTGCCTCTGCGGGAAGGTGCAATCATAGGACAAGGCTGGCTTCATCAGTGATTCGTGGTTCTTCGTTACACGTGACGCATCACTCACATCAACACACGGCATCGGCCCACCAAGACCTCCTAGGTAAGTCCTGCGACCACCTCCAGTCCACCTCCTTACCTACTAGTGACCATCCTTAGACTTAGTGACTCGGTTCCTGTGCATCAACAATGACTTGTGCCTCTCGCAGCTGCATATGCTTCGAATGTGAAACCGGTTTCAAGTTTAGCTCCATAGTGTTCGGTGCTCCCACATTTCCGCAGCGCGGCAGATTTTGTCCAGCGCCTGTTCAAGTTTCTCCGTATTGTATGCATGGCTCCCGGGCGCCTTGATTCCGTCGATGGCGTACCTCGTTACTTCCTCCCGGCTGGACTGCATCTCAGACAGGGGGAAGGGATGTCGAACAGGAAGTGCGAGCGTGAGCCACAAAGATCGATGAGGGCATAAGGACCGTTACAAGATGATAAGTTTAGGAGTGTCATCAACGGTCTTACTTCGCTTCCTCAACCTACAAGTTACAGTAAGGAAGGAGGTCACAGAGGCCTTCCGTAAATTCGCACTCTGAGCTGGCGTATGGGTGCAGGTACTGATGAAGGTAACCCCCTCTAGATCTAGATGCCCAGAGTCTATACACGCCGCTCCCAATTTTCAAATTACGAAACCTTACTTGTTAGTGCGCATGATCCCGCCGCAATAAATAAATGTTGGCCCGAATTTATGCGCGGACGGGGCCACATGCAACGAGTTACATCACGCGGTATCAGTTGTGGGGTGTGGTTTTTGGTCGCGTGCCACAATCCGTAATATTGTAACCGATCCCGAGTTCGGACAAAATTGTCCGTTTGATGGTGATCGCGCCTTATCGTGCTGCTGAAATAGCTCCAGGGCTTGCAGTTCACTTGTCCCATCTACCTCAGCCCCGGCAAGGCTAGTGCATATTCGCCCCCATCGGCTGTATGTTCCCCTCGACACAAATTGCATGATAGCGGGTTCGTCTTGTGATAACAAAGGTCCGTTATAACTCATTATGATGGGGGTAACTGATAGGCCAAGATAGTTACTTTGCTCATTTGACGATAAGTCATGTGCTCGCTTTCCAGGGTTCTTTGCATGTGGGTTGTGGAGCACCCCAAGACAAGCGGCTCCACAGTGAGTCCACACAGCACTGCCACTTCCTCGAGGGCCTCGGCATTATAGAGCCACAAATGCACCTACACAGTGATTTGTGGCTTGCACAACACCGTCACGGTGGTTTCGGAATTGCCTCCAAGTGTGGGTGTACCTCAGGCTGCACGCGCACTCCCATGTCATCGTCACTGCCATCGAGCCTGGGCACTTGCGCTACATCGAATCCTTTTGGGGATTAGTAGGCTGATACACTGCCAGAAATCTTCATCCTCATCAGGCCCACGAGATCCCGGTTTCGCCGTGGAGTGGTGAGACTAACATCCACGACACCGATGCTCTCTACTGACGAGAGCTGTTTGGGCCGAGGCAAGCGAGGCCGTATACCCAACGAAGTGCAGAGCCTGTACCCGGGAGCTGGGTTGAAACCCAACTCGGGATAGTATGGGCAACCGCACCAATGTCCAGGACGTCCGATGTATGCCCCCTAGTACGCCACCCAGTTCGAGTGATGATAAATTAGCAGCAGTCTCGGAATCGGGATATTTGTTGCACCGCACTTGGAGTACGTGGATCATTGAAATCAAATATTGACATGTCTCGGCATGGTTTCTAGTAGCTGATGCGGTGCGCGCAAATGGGATGTGAGGGAAATCTATGATAAAATTGTGTGGATGATCACCAATACAGTAAACGGGGTATGTGGTACCAATACAGCAAAGATCAAGGTCGTAGTGTGTGTGTGATGAGATATGTACAATGGAAGAAAGTCGGCAGTGTTTACATCATGTTTGATCAAAATCGGCAAACCCTAAAAAATGCGAGTCGATTGCGGAGCGATCCTTCTAACTCGAAATTTCAATCATCACAACATATTACTGTAATATATTAACTGATCATGGGTACTGAGCAGACAGCATAAAGAGCCAATACCCATGACACCGATGCACCAGCTTGCTCGCCCATTTCATTCTCTAGGTACCGGTTACCGCCAATCAACCTTTTTCTACGCCACCCTCTTGCTCATCGCTCGACGCCTCCCACGACATTCGCAATAATGCGTGCCTCCCTTGTCATTCCTTTTTTCTTCCTCGCTGCTAGCATCACCCCGTCTTTCGCGTTTTCCTTGAAGTACGCCTGTCTCTTCTGTGGTGCCACTGACGTTGATTCCGTTTTTCAGACCTGACCGTCCGGCTGGCGTCGCCCGCGCCGGAGCCGGAGCCGGAGGCGAGGCAGCCGAAGCCGTGGTCGAAACCGCAGCCAAAGGAGCCGGGAAATCACTTAACTACAAAGCTCTTAAAGAAGCTGCTCTAACAAACGTGGTGGCGGCGACGGGGGCTACTGGATTAGGCATTGCGTCACATGTATTCCTTCCATTGTCGGAGAAACAGTAGGTGTTCTCTGCCTATGTGATAGTTTATATAATCATCACCCGCGCAGGCGACGTGACGTATTCGAGCTCCTCGAAGATCGGGTCAATCAAGAGCTCTCCGCCCGCGAGTACAGACGGGATCTACTCATGACGCTCCTCGATAATTTGGATTGATGGAAATACGAGACTGGGGCTTGCTTGAGGTGTTTCGTGATATATGGAGATCGTAGACACTGTATTCGATTGATGTTGAACGGCGACAACAGCTCGCATACTTTTTAGTGCTTGGTGTGGAGCTCTCCCGATCGTCCGAATCGCCGAGTCGACGCCGCGTGACGTTCTGGGTGCTAAGGGTTGAGAGCGGCCTAAGGTAGTTCGAACGCAATCGTTGAAAAAAGCAATGATTTTTCGGAGACGGGCCATCACCGTGTGTATTGGTAGTTCTTCTGGCATGGATGGCGAAATTCACCGTCACAGTTCCGCCGTTGACCCAAAAAGTGGCACGAGTACTGGAGTACTGGACGAATCAGATATATAACATATACTGGGATGACACGTTCGGCCCCTGTTGGACAGCGGCTTCTGACTCGCACTTCTTAACCTTGGCATGGAATAAAAGCTTTGCTTTGGTTGTGCTCGTGCATCGCTTGAATTTCTCGAATTCTGCGTTGCCCTCCAAGCTTCAAGCTTTAAGTGTCGTGTGCGCGTCCTTGCCTAAGTGATGTGCCTTATTATTTTCCTAATTGGGTGTATCCCGACCACTGCGGCACGGCGACGCGGCCTCTACCCCACGGTGCATCCCAAGCCCGACATTTTGCCGTTAGAGGATATTTTTGAACAAGATAAGCATCAGTCACATCAGTAGGGGTGAAGGCCTTGGTCTCGGGATGTAAGTCACCGTGACGCCTCAATATTGCAGGTAGAATAGACACTGAATACACACTCAGTAGGGGGACTGACCTCCGCTTAGGAATAAAAAATGAGGGGTAGAAAGGCGGAAGCCATGGTACTTTAAGCGAGTGTAGCAAATGAGCTCCGAGGAGGGGCGAAGGAACGAATAAGTGATGGGGAGCAAATGTCCATAAATTGAATTTCTTATCTTGGCAATAGCGACCCACGTGCCAGTGATCCGAGATGCCAGCAGTCTGCCCAGTCCTCGGCACAGCAGCCAGGTCTAGCAGCCCTCGCAGCCCTCACTAATCATAGCATTATTTTAGACCTCCAATACAGACAAACACAGGCCTAGGCCTGTGGCCGTCGTGGGGATTCGAGCGCGAGGTTGGACACCAGACAATGCACTTCCGGAAGTCGGCGCGACGGGCAGAGGATTTGGAGATCGAGGACCTGATGAGCAAGATGCACGACTTGTCCGGGCACAAGCGTGTCCACGCCGTCTTGTAAAGCAAAATGT
>Ga0307510_10008926_pt1 | contig 11939 bp, 3 predicted proteins | sample 12_EM_MG_FD_207224 | JGI IMG/M metagenome (GOLD analysis project Ga0307510, IMG submission 207224) | Populus trichocarpa ectomycorrhiza microbial communities from riparian zone in the Pacific Northwest, United States - 12_EM | ecosystem: Host-associated > Plants > Roots > Unclassified | place...
ATAAAGATATCGTATTTTTTATTTAGCTACGTGTCTGAAGTATTTATGAATCTGACATTTTGTTAGATTTAATTTTTTTGGGCTTGGCTACGCGTTAGGTCCAAAAGCCTACCCAATCCCTTTGGGCTCAGATACACATTGGACCCACACGTCTAATGTGTCAGATCCAACCCCCTCTAAGTTAGGTCTTTCTTCGAGAACAAGAGCTCGAAGTGGGAATCTAGGATCATCATCTTGCTACTCCTTAGCAAGTCAAAAAGTCATATAAGGGCTATCCCTGCATCAAATCAATATTAATATTTATTATAAGGAATGATCTCATCGACATTAATATTGTATATAGAATGATACAGAACTATCTTTCATAAAGCACATGATGTTCTCGATATTAAATGTCATATATGAAGACACTGATCATCAATATTAATATTAATTGTAAGGGTATTCCTCTCACTTGGATGAAGAAGAAAGGACTTACAACCCCTCGAAGAATAAAGAAAAAAGATTATAAATGCACTTTGAACAACCCAATTAGAGAGTTCAAAATATTCATTCTCTTATAACTTATTCTCAGCATTTATAATATATAAACAAAGAACAAATATTTTTATTTTTAGAATTTAATGCTTATTTTCTACAAATCTTCATAATAAAATTATTGACTTAATAATCGGAGGATCTCTAAAATCTTCAAAAGGGACTGTTTTGTAAGAAATCCACCTTGTCACCAACCTCTGAAATCCTCAGTTATTGAGAAAAAAAGATTGACATGAACTTATGATTATTCATCATCCAAACACAACGAAAAATACTAGGATTCTAGATTTTTGGAGCATCTTCAGGTTAGATTTTCATATGAAAATCCCAAAATTCATTATTCTATTTTTCTTTTTTTTTAAAGGTGAAATAAATTGAAAAAAAAAACATACATAATTTATTTTTTAAAAAAAGATAAATATGAAATAAATTAGAAGGGAATAAGATGGAAAAAAAAATAAAGATTAAATGTTTTGAAATCACGAGGATTAATTATTTAGTTTCATTAATTATGGAGACAATGTAATAATTATTTTTGATACAGTTAGATTTTGCTATATATAATCTTTTTGAGTTAGAAGCTATAATGATAATCGTACTTTAAAACAAGATCCAACCATTACTTAATTTCTTTAGATAAATCCATTTCCATTGAGTTTAATTTTAATTTCGTCCAATATAAAACTTATTATTGGTTTGGGTATCTTTGTGTCACATCCAACGTTATCACAATTCTATTTCTTTTTGAAAAACCCATGAAATAAGATTGCTTTTCTCTTTTTTGCATAAGAAATACATGCTTGTTCTTATCAACGGTCAACACCACCCTAGTTTACTCGTCACGCAGTCGCAAATCACTCAGATGACCCCACTCCAACCACCAGGAACTTCACCTTCACAGAATCATAAATGTACATTTCTACTGGCGCTAGCTTCCACTAGGCAAAAGCTCTGGTTTTCAAATCATCTGAACTCCTATCATCAGACGATCGACTTGGCATTATTAGGTGGGAACGAGGCAATGAACTTGTTCTCCAAATATGCAGAAATACATCAGCAACAGATAAAGGAGATCAGAGAAATAAAAGTTGACCAAAGGGTATTATCACCTCTGTGTGTGTTAGCGATCGACAGCATGCGCATATTGCATGTGGGATTTTCAGTGCATATAATATAATACACACAGTTGCTCATAGATTCACCTACTACATCGCTATATAATTTTCAAACATAGTATAATGCAGCTTGGTGACAATGGGTCGGTAATAAAAGACAACAAATGGGAAAGGGTCAAATTTCATTGCCATTTGCCAATCAATATCCCCACCTGTCTGATGATATAAGCTTTGCATTTTGCAATGTTCTGATTCCTTGCTTATCCCACATCAAAAGCACGAGAAAGAAAAATCGACTTTTACTTGCTTCTTACCTTTTCCCCTATCTTTTTTTATAAGAAGGCATATGCAATCTGCCCTTTTGACTTCTAAGATGATTATTAGCATATTCTAGCCTTGTTTAATGGAGATTTTCCCTTGCAATTTGTCCTATGGGGGAATCTTCAAGGTAGAGGCATCTCGTAAAGACAGGCTTGGCAAGAAAATATATATTTTTAAAGGAATAGGATAAATCCATCTTGGCAAGATAACCCACCGCCTTCTGACTTGTCGTCAGGTCGAAATTACTGATGTTTTCTTTTCCCATCCAATCCCAAGGGCAACCAATAACTTCAATCCAAACCTAAACGAAAGCCTCCGGCAACTGTATTTGGCTGACAAAATAAGCTAATAGGACTCGTTCCCAATGTGATGAAATTGGATTTTGCTTCAATATTATAACACAACTAGTATAGACCCAAAATAAAATTTAGTCCCACCAAACTAGGTTTGCATCTTAAAACAAAGATACTAGAAAGTCTGATTGTTGGATCGAACTTAAATTTTTCTAAATAATTCTACAGGCAATTTTTCTATAGCTAACCACTACATTGCTTATCGGACAATTGGATCTCTCGAAATTAGGATCTAGGCCCCAATGGTGCTGTTTGAACCAATTTTGTTATTTTTCCTAGTTGTTTTTGGATTTTTTGTTTAATTCAGATTTTTGTTTAATTTCTTTAGTGCTTTTAGATTTCTAGTTGTTTCCTAATAGAGTTAGGGTTTTTTTGGCTTATTTATAGGTTTTGTGAACCTCTAAGGAGGCAGAATTCATTAATTTTATTTTCAGAGAAATAAATGGCGAATTTAGTATTCACATCTGCAACCTTTTTTACTAGTTAAAATCAACATGTTTTCTATGTTGTTGTTGTTACAACTTTCACCTTCATCAGTTGGTATCAGAACCCAATGATCATAGGTTTTTTGTTTGATGTGTGTTGCAATCCCGTGAAAATTTGTTGCTTGTTGTGTGCTACTACAACTATAGTAGGAAGAGGTCATAGAGTAGGGCGTGGTCAAGGAGGGGATGTGAAGGCTCCCCTTCGAAAAGGGGACATCTAGAAGCTCATCATTAAATATATGCAAAGGCATATCACAGAGTTAGCTCATATGTTAGAAGATATGGACATACGAGAGCAGAACTAGGAGAGTGACCATGGGCCCCTAGACAATACTAAAAACCAAATGCATGATTAGAGGATATAGCCTCTTGAAAAGGAAAAGGTTAGATCTAAGGATTTTGGTTTTCGTGTTAAATTACTGGAATTCGGTGGAACTTTGTAGGCAGAGAAGTTCATAGACTAGCCTAATTAATTTTCAAAGGCTCTAATTAATTTTTAGTTTTAATAGATCACTGAACTTGAACATTCAAGAATAATATTTTGATTCAATATGAATATCATAATTATAATACTTTTATAATTTTTTTTGTAAAGATTTTTTGTCCAAAGAACTTTATCTTTACTCTAGATTAATTAATTATACATAAATAAATATTAAAGATAAAGAATGTTTTTATTAATAATGAATATATTTTGCATGAACAAAGTCAATATCACATTTAAAATTGATTGGCTACATGATATAACAAAAAAGCTAAAACAAAAGGCAAAAACACAAAGGTAGACACATTTCACTATTATAGCGTAATTATGTTTTTGACTTTACAAAAAAAAAAATCAAAGAACTTGCCTTTAGGGGTAATTCGATTTTCACACATGGTCCATTCGTTATTATGAAATTATTCGGAGATAATTTAGTCTTTTTATATTTTTTTTAGCACAATTAAATTACTAAATTACTTTTTGAAAGAGAAAAAAATAAGTTATCAAACATGGTTATTTTTCATCTTATTATTTGCACAATGAAATGGCAATTACGCCTTTAAAAAGGAAAAATGAATAAATTGTTATCCATGGACTATTTTTTCTTTTTACTTCGGTTTTTTTTCTTGTGTGATTTGATCCCTTTTTTTTTTGCAATTTTTTTTCTTTGACAAGTTTTTTAAATTTATATTTTTTAAGATCTCATTCTCCAACATTAAATTAGTTGGGGATTAAGTTTGTTGATTAAACCCGGGTCTCGAATTTCACGGGTTGTGATTTTGGAGGATTAACCCGAGTTTAAGAGATTTACATGGGTTTACTTGTTTTTTTTCTTTTTTTAAGCTGATGTTATTTCAATTCCATCATTCAATATTTATTTATTTATTTATTTAGTTTCATCATCCTTTAATTTTTTATCTGTTATATTTGGTCTCCATTCTTTCAAATGTTTTATTTGTTTTATATGATTTATAGAATTGAAGTTTTTTTACAATTTCATCCTCCAATTGTTTTTTACCGATATGATTTGATCCTCATTCTTTTTGTTGCAATTCTTTTTTCTTTGACAATTTTTTTTAATTTAGATTTTAGATTTATTTACGATTTTATCTTCAAACATTAAATTGATTAGGAATTGAGTTTCTTAATTGAACTCAAATCTATAATTTCACGAGTTACGAGTTTGAATGATTAATTCGGTTCTAGTTGATTCACACAACCTTGCGTCCCCACCCCCACCCCCATTATTTTAAGCTAATGTTTTTGAAGTTTCAGCCTTCAATATTTATTTATTTCTTAAATCGCATCTCCATTCTTTAATCGGACCCGAGATCAGTTGAGGCTTGGTCAAGGCCCAACCAAAAGGAGAATAAAGGAAGACAAAAAAGGAAAGAAGTAGATTGTCCAACCGGATTAACTCATAGTGGTCGTGTCCATTACCTGGGTCATCAATTTTGCAGCTTAGCACAAATCAATACAGTGTGTCGACACCTTTTCATTTCTCTTCCCAGGATTTTTTTTGCGATTTAATCCTTTGATAGTTTATTGTTTTACATTTGATTTAGGATTAGGAATGTGTTAAAACAAAGACAACGTGAATTTCTTTATAAAACTAGATCGTCATTTAAACAGGGCGATCAGTTCACTCTTGGCTTGTTAGGCTGAACAAGCCATTCCAATTTTTTTTATTTATTGACACTCATAATGATCGATTAATTTTATCCAATATATCAATCAAGTTTTTAATTATTATTTCAAATATTTTATCATTTACACAAAAAAAATAACACTCATATTTTTTTTAATTTTTTAATGTAGTCATCGAATATTTAAATCCGATGACTACATTAGAAAAACAAAAATACTTGTTTTATTATATCCACTAACAAATATATCATTTACCTAATCTATTGGTCATTCAATAGGGTGCATGAGAGAGCTGTGCTCTACTGTCCATTCAACAAGGGGCACAAGACAGCACACAAGGTTGGAGCTTATTCTAGTGTTTTGCATTGTAGAGAGAGGTATTTCAGGATGACAAATAAAAATAATTTCTATCTCACTTTGTTAATTTCCAGAAAAGGGGAAAAAAATCAAAACATTAGAATGATCCGAAGTGTTAATTTTGACGTACAAAATATTTCTTTAATTCTTTTAGTATTATAGTCAAATTCAAGTCTTTTATGTATATGAAATTAGGTTCATCTCCTTCTGTCCTATGAAAGGCATGCAATTCATTATTATTATTTTTTTCTATTTGCTGGGATTTTTTTCTTTTAAATATAGATCTAAAACAAACCAAGAGTTTCAAAGAATTTAATTTTCAAAATGATTTTTTTTAATATATTTTTTTATTTTTTTAAAATTATTTTTGATATCAGTATATTAAAATGATTTAAAAATACCAAAAAAAATAAAAAAAAAATTAAATTATTTTAAAAATGCTTTTGAAACACAAAAATAAATAGAGTCAAATTATTATTTTTTTACTGGGATTTTTTTCTTTTAAATATGGATCTAAAACAAACCAAGAGTTTCAAAGTATTTAATTTCCAATCCAAATCAATGGAGCTCACCGTTGCAATTGTAGATGTATTTCTAAACAGTTAGATTTAATTTTCACATTTATTATAAATTTTGATGTAAAAATATTAGTATTTGATATGAATCAAAAGCACCAAATCTAACCACGTGGCGGCAATTTATCAGTAGAATCCAACGAAGATTCTCTCTGCGATTGCTACGTAGTACGTACTCCTCCTGAGAATATTCCTTCATCTTCAGAAACGAGAGATACATTTAGCGTAACGGCACCACCGACGTTAACGGACGTAGGATCTTGACAATTGACAATAATTCAGCTGCTGCAAAACGGAAGAATAATTACGCCTTTCTTCTTTTGACAAGAGTAGAGGATAAATTTGGGGATTAGCATGTACAATGCTAATAAATAGTGAAATGGTATTGAAGAAAAAAAATGGGCGAAATAATATATTTTTGGATATCGGTGTTCAGAATTGTGATATTTAATTAAATGTCATAGTTTTTAATTGTAATATTTATTTAAATACATATCTAACCAGTCAACCAGTTTATAAGAAAAATTGTCAAAATTGTTAAAATCAGGGCTTCGTGGTGAAATTTTTAAAATCTAAAGATCCGATGGTCGGAGCAGGGATTCCATAACTTCTCAAAGAAAAACACCATCCGAAAACTCTTGTAAACATTTAAGCATGATTCAATGGTCGGACCAAAACTTATAGTCTTTTTGAGCCATCATTCTGGTATGGCACGACCAAACCTAGACTTGTCTCATTAGTTCATAAATACATCTACTAGGTCATCCACACTTGACCACTCAGAATTACATGTGAGAACTACTATGTGAATAATAAATTTTTAAGATTTTAATTAGAGAATTTTTTTTTTTAGTCTACAAGTTGGACAGAGATATATATTTTTACTCATAAAACATATTTGAAAGAAAAAATTCATAAAATTATGATTTTTGTGTGAAACAGTCGATCAGTTATACAATTGTATCTATCCAACCAGCTGGTTGGCGATTGTTGCTTTGTTTCATAAAATTATGATTTAACTCACATGACCAATTATACAACTATATTCATAAAATTAGCGGAGTTTGATGAAGTGAAAGTTTTGTTCAAGAAACTAAATGTTAATAAGCTTGTGCATGTGAAACTCTTGTACTTGTGCACAAAAATAAAGGAGAGGAAATAAGAAGAATATTGGTTAATAATGACATTGCTATGAATATATTGCCTTAGAGTATATTACATGTAATTGGGAAAATGGTGGAGTACTTGACGCCAACTAAAATAGTGATAAGTGGGTAATTTGAAGAAATCTTACAAGTTAAAGGAATGATAGGAGTCAATTTAAAAGTAGGCTCCTTAACTGCGCAAACAATGTTCTTTGTTGTGGATGCAGTCCTGTCTTATTTGAAAGGGACTAAATTCACGTGAATGGTAGTATTCCATCAACTTTGCATCGAATGTTGTTACTTTGAAATGGAAGTAAGTTTGAAATTGTACATGCAAAAAACAAGCAATTTGTAACATATGCAAACCATTTAAATTATAATTTTATATAGGAAAATAAAGTACAATTAGAATTGCACACCCATCATCATAACAATAAAAACTAAAGAAATAGAGGATAAGATTTGTGAAATCCTGACAAGGCCTTTATTAATTGAAGAGCCTGGAAGGAAGAGGAAGATCTCTTCCAATGAGTGAAACAACGTTAGAAAACAATTATGGAAAAGTGCCAGTCCAGGTGACTATCTAGAGATTGTTGACATATTGAACAAAATTAAAAACACGTATTAAGGGAATAAAAAACAAAAACAAAAGGAGAGTTACAAACACAAATGGCTACAATACAATAATTAGGGCCTATGAATGTACACAAACAATAAGAAGAGGACAATGTAGGGTAGAAGTCACAAGAAAATCCAAATGATCAAGAAAATAAGAGAAAATAACTAGCTGGAAGAAGTAAACATTATAACAGAAAAGGAGAAGAAGAGTTAGTCACAATTAAAATTCAAAAATTAAAATTAAAATTCATTTTGGAAAAAGTGTACATCATTACTCTATCATTCACACATGTTAAACAAAAATGGTTGTTGATTTGATATAAAATTCAAAATTTGATTCTCAATATACCCTTTAATTAAGATTACACGTTAGTTTTCATTCACTAATGAGCAATTTTTAGGGCGATAGGTGTTATATATATATATATGGCGGAATAATGTGGCGGTTTGGAAGGATTTCAGACCACCATACATCCCGGAGACTATATGGGCAGAATACATTCAGCACGTGACGTCAAACATTTCACACGACAGTCATAGTGCAGTGTTGGGAACCAGAGTCGGCAAATTCACAATTCGGTTACCATTCACACCGACAACTCCATTCTGTTCGTTTCGCATGCAAAGTGAATGGTAGGATTAATTTTAATTACATCTATTTTTTAATTTGTTGTTATTTATAAATTTATTTAACTAACAACATTTTTATCTCACAGGTTACGACTTTTGGATGTGGCTAAGCCCAATAGAGGTTTTTGTGGAAACGCACATGCAGAGTGATGACCACAAAAAAAAGGTGCAGCAGTTTGTCGACAACCGAGCTGATCAACACTTGTGGTACATTGGTTTTCAACCATTTTTTCTTAAGTTATTATTTTCTTAAATTTAATGATTTCATTTTTTATTTCCAAAAAACGTATAACAGCCAATTGAAGAAGAGATATGGGGACGATCATTCAACCCACTCGGATTTCGATCCGAATTTGTGGTTGGAGACAAGATCGTCCGGTGGACTCGATATAAATTGGGTGTACGGACTCTCTAACACTACGGCCAAGAACTTGCAGATGGCCTTTAGTGTTTCAACTGTTGGGTGCTCACAATCAATCCTGAGCACTCAGTCTCCAGAGTTCATGGCCTTGTTAGATCAAGGAGTGCAAGAACGTACAACCCATCTCAATGAAAAATATGAATGACTCTCTGCAGATTATGAAGAACTCCGCCAAATGGTCATGGATATTAGATCACAGATGAGTGGTACATATACACCCCCTATTGGCCCACAGTCTCAGGAACGACCAGCCTCCTCCTCCTCCTCCAGCGTCGCCTTTGTTCTAGTTTCATTATATTTGAACGCATAAATTTATAGTAAATATTTGGTTTTTATATTAAGATAATTGATTTGCAAATACTTGAATTTAATGCAAATTTAATTATTTTTAATTATTTTCTATTTATGTTCAATAGATTTTATATATATATATATAAAAACTATTATTGAAGGGGTTACCAACAGACTTATTTTGTAGGTATATTCTAAAGAGTTGGAAAAAAATTACTGCAAATGCCACTGTAACTGTTAAATCACCGACGAAATTATTCTGTCGGTATATTCTAGAGAGTTGAGAAAGAATTACTATAAATGCCACTGTAACTCATCGACAAAATTACTGATGGAGGGAATCAAGTGTTTTTTTTTTTTGCGGGAATGGTCCATCGACAATTTTTTTTATTAACGACGGACTTACTGACAGACCAGAAATTTATCGACGATTGTTTTTCCGACAGACGATTTCTGTCCGTGAATCCATTCGTAAAATAATCACAGACGAAATGTTAATGTAAACACCAACACAATTTTCTGTTCATAAAACTGATAAATTTGTTAATAATTATATAATAAATTATATGTAACTTGTTCTAATCTCCTTCAAAATCCATTATGCCACCACATATAATCTTGTTTCAATCACAAATACAACTTAGTTAAAATATTTGGCTCTGTTTTTGTTTTTTATTTGATATATATATTGACTTACAATTGTAGAGAGACGGTTGAAAATAAAATAAGGTATTTTTCAATTTTATTTCTCTAAATAAGGTTATTTCAAACTTATTTACTAGAAGGTTTGCATGAAGTGCCACATAGTACACGCCATTTGTCCATGTTATCTTTTTTTTATTATTATTATTTCTAAATTCTTAAAATAAAAGAGCAATAAAGGGAACAAATCGAAATTCAACAATCTGTCAAGCCTTCATTTTCTCAGATCTTAATTAAATTTTTAATTCATCTCTTATTCAGCTTCAGGTAAGCATCATAAATTATACTTTTGTTTTCTAACAAATTCAATAAACTCAACTAATTAATAAGGACATGGGATTACAAGGTTCGGGATAAACATAATGTTTTTATCTTGCTGTAATATATCATGTTGACATATTAGATTGATGATTGAATTACAATTGGAGGAAGAAAAGTTAGAAATGAAAATTTTTCATTTTTTTTTAAATAAGAGAAAAAAAATGTCATGGATTAGTGATATATAGACCTAGATGCCTTGTATGGCAAGAGAATTTCTGTTTATGAGAATAATGTTAATTTAAAATGATGTACAGTTCATTCATATATGTGGGTCATGCCACTTCTTTCTTATAATAAATTGCTATTAATGTTACTAGCTAGCCATGATTTACTGCAATTAATTTTAACTTAATGCTCTAATTAAGGTTATTAAATCCTGAAACTAAGCATTTGACCTGCTTTAAGAGTTTTGCAGCCCACCAACTGCTTGTTGACTGGGTAAAACAAGAGATGGTGTATACATGGCCTCTTATAGATTCATCATACATGCATGTCTACTTGCCCATTGACGTCCTCTGGGGGAAAAAATCACTACATTCTGCCATTGTTGTCATAGTATACAAGAACTTATGACATCTTTGTGTCTACTTATCGCATATCTAGCCATCTCATGATGAATCAGCTATCACTGGCTGCAGAATTTCAATTTTCAGCAGATGTATATGGATACCATGAATTGGAAAACAAACAGAGGAGATAATACAAAAAGAAATTGTAGGGTGAAAAAGAAAAAAAAGAGGACTTGTTTATTCAATTCTAGCAACCTTTGAAAACAATTTTGCAATCGAAGCCTTAGAAGACTTTGTATAATATCATAGCATTTACAACGTACGTGTTGTTAGCTTTATTTTCGTTGACTCTCCTCTTTTATCTAATCCACTTTTAATTCTGAATAACATAAGCCAACCAGCAAGAATATTATTTGTTCCATGCCAGAATAAAAAAAAAATTAAGAATATCTGTTGCTGTATAATCCTTGGTGAACTTTGTTTTCAAGGAAATCTTAATCCTACGCCAGTATAGTACCTCCATGAACCAAACTACTACTGCATGCCAAGTGTTTTCAGGTCTGATCTCCATAAATCCACCTCATCCATCATTTCAAAGTCCTGGAATGGAATCTCGTCCGCTCTTGGCACTTCCATAGCAAGCACTTTCTCATTAACAACGGGATCACAATCTATCTCATCAAGAAGAGAATCAATGCTGCAGACATCTTGAAATATAGTCTCATCAAAATCAAAATCTGGGATCTCATCAAAATCATAATGTAAGACGGGTCCATCATTATTTTCACAAAGGTTCAAGTCCTGCTGAGGCTGCTCGTCACTTGGTTCTTTCATTGTAGTGCTACTACCTAATACGGCATCAGGATATTTAGCAGTTCTCCTTCTCCTCTGACGTCGTTTCACTTTAGGAATTGAGTCCAGGTTCAAACTCTTGATATACTCTTGTAGAAGGGAGCCCTTTGGATACTTGGATCGGCTTTTTCTCTTGGAAGTGCAAGTTTGCCTTCTTTTAGTTGCATTCCAGTGGTTCTTGATAGAGTTTTCAGTTCTCCCTGGCAAACTCTTAGCAATTTCTGCCCATTTGTTCCCTATTTCTTTATGGGCCTGTATTAGCACCCTATCTTCCTCCTCGCTCCAAATATCCTTCTGTAACGAAAAATGGACATTGAAAAAATGATGAGAAAATGCATTGCCATCCTCATGTTGCTTATGAAATGCTCAGGATGATCATGCCATGGACAAAACATAAATGTCCATGTGTGATTCTTTTTAAACATTTCCCACAAAGATGGATTTATGTGATCATTTAGGTCATGAGTTCAAGTCCTGAAAATAGTATTTGAAGAAGTATATTATCTACGTACGCTCATTAAATCTTATTGGAAGAAGTATTTAATTATGTATTAGTAGAAGCCTCTCTAAATATAC
>Ga0307510_10008927_pt1 | contig 11938 bp, 9 predicted proteins | sample 12_EM_MG_FD_207224 | JGI IMG/M metagenome (GOLD analysis project Ga0307510, IMG submission 207224) | Populus trichocarpa ectomycorrhiza microbial communities from riparian zone in the Pacific Northwest, United States - 12_EM | ecosystem: Host-associated > Plants > Roots > Unclassified | place...
GAAAACAAGTGATCATTTCAACAACTTGTTCTCTATATATCTTTGGTGTAATTAATTTTTCAACAACTTGAAGATGAAAATGAGATTTACTGAAGTTGAGCATGAGAAATTAAATGCTTAAGAATGCTACCTCATGACAACAATAAGTGATCATTTCACTCTTATTTCACTTTCAACTCTGACTAATTTCTAATTTAGAGACAAAGCCTCCCTCATGCATGATTAATGACCAATTCATTGTCATCCAGCTACACAACATTCATTTGATTAGTATTTTAGAATATATAAATCTAATATGAAAAAGACGTAAACATATTCAAGCTTGATGGATGTCTTCTTTGCCTATTAGACCTAAATTTTGCTGCATTCCATGTCTGTTCCACAATTTGCTCCTCTTCTGTTCAACTCCTTAATTAGGATAGAAATGTCAGTATGATCCACCAATATTGTCATTGCTATTGCTGGCTTAAGACATTGTCAAACTACAGAAAGTTATCCACTCTTTTGTTCATCCCCTACATAACAAGACCTCACATCCTGATCTGTAGATTGAGAAATTCATTCTCGACCATGAATAGCCCAGCCACTCATTTCTGGTCAACATCTCTACATGCATATAAAGGCCTCTGCATTATCAGCTTTGAATTCAAACACAAGGGAAGTGATAATAATAAGGAAGGCTTTGGCTTCATCTTTTTGGCAAAGATGGATTCCAAGGCTTCTTCTCTCCTCTTCATTGCATTCTTGTGCTTAATCTCAACTTCCACAGCCTTCAACATCACCAAGATCCTTGCACAGTACCCTGAGTTTGCTAACTTTAATGATCTCCTCAGCCAGAGCGGGCTCGCCCAGGAAATGAACAGCCGCCAAACCATCACTGTCCTTGTGCTTGATAACGGATCAATCGATGGACTCTCTGGCAGACCCTTAGACATTGCAAAGAGGATCTTGAGTGCACATGTAATCCTTGATTACTATGATCAAATAAAGCTTTCGAAACTTCAAAAGGCCAGCACTATCGTTACCACCTTGTACCAAGCTAGTGGTGTTGCAGATAATCGACAAGGTTTCCTGAATATTAGCAGAACTGCTGAGGGAATCAAATTCGGTTCAGCAATGAAAGGTGCTCCTCTCGTTGCATCACTTGTGAAATCCATCTACTCGCAGCCTTACAACATCTCGGTGCTACAAGTCAGCGAACCTATTGAGACTCCAGGGATTGAGAACATGGCTCCACCACCACCACCTGGTACTGCTGCCGTTCCCAAGAAGGCACCTGCTCCAGCTCCAAGCACTAAAACGCCACCAGCTGCACCTCCAACTGCCAAGACTCCAGCCAAATCCCCTGCCAAATCTCCTTCCAAGGCTCCTGCACCATCCAAGGAGGGACCATCTACACCAACTAAAGCACCAGCCGAGGGGCCAGTGGCTGCTGATGGGCCAGTGGCTGCTGGTGGCCCAGTAGCTGATGTGCCCGCAGAGTCCCCAGAGGCTGATACAGAAGTGGCTGAGGAAGCACCAGCTGTAGCACCTGCAAAAGCTGCTTCTTCACGTATGCATGTTGCTGGTGCAACCGTGGTTATCGGATTGTTTGCCTGCATAATGGGTTTTTAAAAGGCAAGCAATAGAACAAGGCAGAACAAAAACCGGGTAAAAAAATGGAGTGAATGGGAACTGGATAGTACGAGGCTAGCACAAGAATCAATTTATTATTTTTTTTGTATTTCCTTTGATTGTATCCACCCCTGATCACTGTTCGAAATGAAGCTTGAACCCTAATCAGGGGCAAACATAATTTGATTAATCTGATATTTACTGATAGATTGCAAATTGAAATTTTTCCACAGTATATTTTATATGATTTATCAACATCCCTTGATTTTTCATCATGCATAATCCCAGGTTTGTTCTTCACTTTCTTTCATGCTGCCGAGATTTGGCTGCAATTTGAGAGAAAAGAAAAGATCTGGAGAAGTATTTGAATGGTAACAATCAAATTAGGAAATATGAATACTTAAATGAGAATAAGAAAATCATATCAAATCAAATCAAATTAATAAAAGAAAATGTAAAATCAAGCTCAATAATCAAGACAAGATTAAACATTGAAACAAAGAACATGAAGGGTTAGATTTATAAGCGCATCACAACTTTCCCTAATTCAATGGCTGTATTAAAACATGGAAGAACTACAGTAACATGAATTCGCTCTTCCATGTTGGCTCGTCATATGAACTTGTAAGAAATAATCCAAAATGACTGTAAGGCTCCTAACCAGAATCAGAACAGAAAAATTTGGAAATGCAAAATCAACAGCTATGATCAGTACTCAGGTTTGGATCATTGAACCAAATTAACTAGGTTAACTTTTGATCAAACCCCCCAAAAACACTCTTTAGACTCCAACCAAATTCAATCAGATGCATTGGTTGAGCTTTTGACCCTGTCGATTATATTTGAGATGACTTTATCCATGTCAAGTCCCTTCAGAGGTGGAAACGGTCTTTTCATGTTCTGCAATAGTTGAAAGATGAAGCAAAAAAGAGACCATTTCAAGCACTAGCAGAGGATATTGGCAACGTTTAGTAAAGTATGTCAGAGAAATTTTTGAAATAAATAGAGGAAGCAACTCTTGACTGATCTTGTAAATTCAAACATTATGTAAATGCTTCTTGAATGTGGAGCCATGTCCCAAGAGATAACATATCTGTAAATTATGTACAATTTCACCAATGACTCCCTGACTAAACAGCTATTTTTAGTCCAAAATTACAAATAAAATTATCAAATATAACAGCAATATAATAATGCAAAGTTTTACCCCTCAGTGACAGAAGAGTGGATACTGCATGCAGATTTCGTTCATGTAACCATTGTTCTCTCTTTTCAAGACTACAAGAAAATGGTGCGTTAGATTTAGACTCGTTTAGGCTTACAGAGATCAAGTTATTCATGAAATTTGTTGGTTCATGACCTCTAACATCAAGCAATAAGCAATTTATTATTTAAGCTTGTCACAGCGGCAAGAACAGCAGGTCTACCTCCTGAGAGTACTAAAAAGAGTTTGGGGATAATCATAAAATTATGATTGTGAATGCAGGGGTCACCATCTAATATCATGGTTACTAAGAAATCTATAGTATGCAAGAGTTTAAGTAACGGGCTAGTTGTGCAAGGGAAAGACGCATCACCTCAAGTACACCCTATCTAAGATGTTGCACGCGTGCAATATCGCGGCAATCTTCCACTTTATTAGTTTGAAGTAATCAAGAAATGGGGAAGACAAGTATTTCTTGTCTTTTATCCGTGGAATGAGAAAATGAGAGTCGCTACCTGGTATTTTGGTCACTAGGAACCCTAACTGGTCTCAGAGATCGGGCACGAGAACTGATTGCGTAAAGAAAATGTATTAGCACCCCAAATATGCCTTACCTAAGATAAGTTGCATTGTTCGATTATCTGATAAAAGCTAAGGTATTGTCGTGTTTTCTAATTGTTGGTTTGTCTAGGGTTTAAAAAAAGTCTTCCTCGGTAAGGAGATCTTTATCTTATTAGGTAAAAACTTAATCGTTCTAATATCTATAAAAAAAAACTACCTTTTTAATATCAGGAATACATTTTACGTGTAAATTCGCAATCTCAGATACTAAAAGAAAACAAAATATTTTTTTGGTATTTTTGATATATTGGTCTAGTTCTCATGGCTTTAATAACCTGGTTATTAAAGCCAAAATACATGCTAAAACATATATTTGCTTTTTTTGTTGTAGGAAAATACAACATGAGTTTTTTATCTTTGAGATACTTGGTAGTATGCATTAAGACAAAAATATTTTTTTCGTTTTATAATTTTTTGCAATATTTTGGTGAAAACCAGGTATTTTAACACTGGATTTGTATCTTTATAGTATAAAAATACAAACCAAATTTAAGCAAAATTGATAGAGAAATATGCGGCAAAATCACAAATTTTTTAAAGAATTTTTTGGAGTTTTTTTTTTTGAATGGGCTGGACCCAGCCCAGCTATTTTGGTCTGGGCCAGCGCTACCCGGCCCAGAGAACAGTGGAGAACTCTCCATTGTTCACATGCAACGTGAACAGTGGAGAAAAAGATTGAAAAAGAGGAGGAGGAGGAAGGGAGAGGAACAGCTGACCGAGCGGTGGTTCGCGGTGGTGCTGGCGGTGGGCGAAGAGGAGGAATGGCGGTGGTTAGAAGAGGACGTTGTTGGTTGTTCTTCCTCTTTCTCTGTATTTTCCTTCTGCCTTTTTCTATTTTCTTTTCTCCTTCCCTCCGTTTTTATGTTCTCCTTTTATTCTCTGGCAGTGGCGGCGCTGCTAGTGGCAGCATTGTGGCGGTAGGCGATGGTTCGCGGCGAGGAATGGTTCTTCTTCCTCTCTATGCAGAGACTCCAGACTCTTTTTTTTTCCTCCCCCTCATCTGTTTTCGTTTACTCTTGTTTTCCCTCGTTCTCTCTCTTTGGTCTCTGTTTCTCTTCCTCTCTAGTTTCATCCTCTGTTTTAAAACAAATCGTCCCCTTTTGTTTTTCAACTCTCCTCTCTAAAATCTCCACCACCCCTCTCTATTTTTCACTTCTCCAAAATCTCCTCTTTGTTTCTGTTTTTTTTTTTAAATCTCTCTCTCTTCTCAAAACCCTCTGTTTCTCGTCCTCGGTTCTCAAAAACCAATACCCTTCTTCTCTTTTGTCCCCCCATTCTCTGGTTCTCCCCCTGTATTTATAGAAGGCAGGGGGAGAAGGTCTCCCTGCCCTACCCAAGCGCAGGGTAAAGCGGTCGGGGCATGGCTTGCCATCCTGTTTCATTATGGCGGCAGGGTAAGGGAGGTATGGGTTGTGTTGGGGTTTGGTCAAGTTGGGAGAAAGAGAGAGAATGCGGGAAAAATCAGTATTTTTTATATATAAAAAAAGCTTCTCTTCCCCTGTTGCACATCCAGGGGAAGAAGAAGAACAATGTCGTTTAAAACGACACTATTTTAGGTTTCTTCTTGTTTTTTTTGAAGAAAAAGAATTGAATTAGAAGAATAACCCAAAAATGAGTTATTACATAAGGTAAGTTGCATTGTTATTTGATTGTTTCTCTAGATCACGTTTTTGTCCATTGATCTTTTCTAAAGTTCAAAGCAAATATCCCTTCGTGAAGGACCTTATTAGGTTAAATCATAACCGCTCTAAAGTCTAAATTTTAACATCGCATTTATTATTATTATTATTATTATTTTGTATCTTTAATATCTGATGGTATACTCTGCAGTGTAGTTTTATACCTCCGAATACTAAAGTCTACAGTTAAATCCTAACACTTTAAATATAAAATGAACAAAATAATTAGTGAGGGATTTTTTTATATTTTGATCAAACCCTAACAAATAATCATAAATTGATTATGATATCCATTTTACATTTTAAAAAAAAACAAATGTGCAAGTTTTTGTTTTTTATGAAAAAACAATTGAAAAACTTTTAGAATCCAGCTTATGCACGAAAACAAAATGTTTTTTTATATTTTTTTTAAATAAGGTTTTTTTTCAAAAATTTTGAAGAAAATTAGGTATTTTGTACCCTCAAATTTCTTTATGCTCAATGTCTGGAATCCACCCCTATTTATAGGGAGTGGAAGAGAGACATTTTATTTTTATTATGGACAAATCTTTGCCTTTTATTCAGCCGGGAAGGATCTCAACCGTTGGTTGAAAGTGGTCATCATGAACTGTCAAATTTTGGCAGTTAAAGGCTACCTCAGTTGGTCTCTTTGGGCTGATGCCACAACCGTTGTGGTGTCAATCAGCTAGAAAGAACCACACCATGGTGTAGTTAAATGTCAAGTTATCATGATGTTGTATGGTTTGTCTAGTTTGATTAAAAGATAAAGCATTAGATCTCCCTGAAAAGTAGTCACCCCAACAACTTTTTCAGGTGAAAAGAAAAAAAAAAGATGAATAGGAACTTTTGGGTAAAAAACAAAGCTATTTTGATCAAAACACATCGTTTCATTTAAATAAAACTGTGTCGCTTTGGCTTTTAAGGTTTTAATTTAAGGATTTAATCAAAGTTTAATTTAGTCCTTTGGCTTTTGATTTCTTTTAATTGCACCCCTAATTAACCTTAAACTTTTGATTTTATGCAATTTTGTCATCGTTGAACTTCAATATCAACCCTGCATTTCTGCGTCTTTTTCATTGTGGTCCTTGGTCTTGCATTTATGCAAATTGACCCTCAATTAACCATTAAACTTTCAATTCTCTTCAATTTCACCCTTGATCTCAATCAATTGAGTCCCGAGAGATCGGCGTCTTTTTCAAAAAAATCCTTAGCTGTGAATTTATTCAATTCAACCCTTAATTGACCTCAAAACTTTATTTCTTGCGATTTTACCCCTGATTTAAATCAATTGATTTGGTAAAAATTAAATTTGATCTTCTAAAATTCCAATTTTCTTAATTAAGCCAGAAGTGGACTCTCAAACTTAATTTTTCACCAATTAAGCCCCTAATAAAATTAATTTAACTCATTTAAAATAAAATTAAGTCCTTGCACTTAATTAAATCCTTTAATTTGACCCAGATTAATTCTTAAACATAATTAAACTTTCATTTGGCCCATGATCAAATCAAATTGGCCTATTACAAATCTAACTATGTCCTTAGGTTTAATTTTTATGTAAATTTGTTCAATAACCATTTAATTTGACCTTAAATTTGCATTGTCTCTCCAATCTTGAGTGCAACAGGGTATAATTATGCTCCAAATTTGTCCAAAATTTCAACCCAATTTTTCTGTATGTACTTGGGATCTTCTTCGGCCAACTTTTACCACATTGTCAGTCCTCTTGCTGTTATTATTTTTTATTTAAAAAAAAAAGATAAATTACTCAAAAATGGGTTATGACAAAGCTATCTCCAGGTATTTTAAAATTGAACTACCAAGTACCAAGTTTTTCCAAGAAACCATTTAGCACTTGATCTTTGTAAAATATGTAAACTCTACAAGCATGATAAATTTAGCCCTTTCCGAAAGGTTTTAGGAGGATGAAACAAAATCAAACTAATGAAATGCATCAGCTATACAACACGAATGGAAGAACTAAATTGGCTATTAATAGATATTTAAGGTGTTGTGTTTTACCAGTAGACTGATGAATGTCTCCCCGCCCTCCTCCTGTATTTCAAAGCATCTCCTTCTAGACTGTTGACAATCGGAGAAAAACATCAACTAAATAGAAAATATGCATGAAAAAGGAAAGTTAAAACACAAAACAATATGCCAGTAGCATATTCAGATAATCTTCTGCAAAGTAGACTTGTTGTCTGTATTCTATGTTATCAAAGACCTTATCAGCTGACATCAGCAAGAATCACTTAGTTACAACCAGGAAATGTACACAACTTTGACCATGACTAGTAAAATAATGATAAGCATCTTTGCATATGCATGCATCAAAGGTTTTTGGTGTTAATATCATAAACCACATCAATGTCAATCTCCATGATTCTTTTTTGCATCCACACATGTATGCGTATATTTTGTATGTGCAGAATTGTATAAAGTTTGGATTCACAAGAAGTCGAATTGTCTTCGACATATGCAATAAACAGCATAAACATCCAAGAAAACGCTATTGTCTTAGACCTAAGCTTGTAAATCTTTGATTTTGACTGCAATTTCAAATAATACATGGTAAATAGCCAAAATACGAAATGGCTCAAAATTAGATCCTTTACATCATGCAATAAGTAAAAGCCCTTGATAAAATAAGCCACGCCAACTAACCATGAATCTGCTTTTTCACCCACATAAGGGAGTACTGACTACAAGAGCACATCAATTAGATACTCATCCAAGTACACAAAGCATTAGATTGTTGAAAAGGTCATGATACAACAAATTTCTAAAACTAGATAAGAATCTGCTTCTTTATCCCGAAGAATACACATCAATTACAGCAGCAAAAAATAAGTAATTGAGCCAAGTGCAAAACATTTTGTGTAATTGAAAAGCTCCAACCACAAAAATTTAAGACTAGGTGCATTCCGCCTTTTCCCTCAGTGAGTGAGGTTGAGGTGTACACAAAGCATTAGATTATTGAAAACATCAAAGAATTTATTGGCTTTGGCAAACCAAGTAGAATCTTGAGAGTATATTCAACTATTAGCTCTGTAAAGAAGTTACAAAATTCAGCAGAAGTACCTTCTCAGGATTAAGCAACACCGAGTACCAGGAAAAGCACTCAACAAACCATCTTTCACCTGCATAGCTCTAGTCTTGAATGCATCGCACTGTTTGCTGCAAGAATCAACACACCATATGGATTAGGAAATGCATGATACAGTATACGTCTCATTTTTTTAGCACAAGTAACTTAGCTGATTGAACTAAGTTCTCCATTTTCCATTTTCCTAGTAAACAACCACACGCATTTAAAAAAAAAAAAAGCAGCAATTCCAATTAATCTCCTTGGATGGGATCTTACTGTTCAATCCTTTCCTTTCTGGGCAGCCAAATAGAATTTTTACTAAATACAAACAATATTCCTATTTCTTATTTATCAAAACCTCAAAAAAGGACCAAAACTGATTGAACTAAGACATCAACACCCAAGTTACCAATCTAATTTTGCTTACTCGAAATAAACCCACCCCCAAGTTCTTGGAAACCAAACACAATCAAAGCTAGAGAGGGAGAGTAAAAATTGATTCAAGCCAAATACCTAATCACAACTTCGACTTACCCTAGAAACAAAAATCTCTAATCCTCTAACACTAACAAGGCCACTTTACTCCTGCCAATTTCAATAAAAAAACACACAACAAAAAACAAAGAGAATGAAAGAACCAGCCCGGGGCTTGAAATTACAACTCAATTTCCTCTACTTTCTTTCACTTTCTCAGAAATCAAACAGAAATCAACTAACCAAACCCTAGCTCCACTATCATGACATTTTAGTTTTCTCCTCTACTTTCTCGCAAGCCAAACATATAAAATTAACTAATAAAAAAATAAAACACTCACCAATGTTCGATCACAATAGTCTTATTGACTCCATCACCAGCACAAGTACTCTCTTCCTTAGCATCCTCCTCGTTCGCTTCGTCCTCGTCCTCGTCCTCGTCGTCTTCTTCCTCCTCCTCCAGCGTGTTGACCTCCGCCTGAGCCTCCGTGGAAGTCGCGGTTACAGTCTCAGTCTCAATTTTCACCTTCTTCTTACTCTCTTCTGCTTTCCCTTGCTTTCTCTTCTTCCTCGCGTCGGTCGGTAACTCAGTCAACCTCGCATTAAGTCGCTTAGCTGCGCTCCTAGTCATCCGAGCCGACCTCCGAGTCGCAGGCGTCGGCGACGGCTTCGTTTTGGTCTCTTCAGCCTTCTTTCTTGGCGCCATCACTGGGAAGAAAGGAGGAGAAGAAGAAAAGGAGAGTCCGTACAAATTCGCCTACTTCCTCTCACTGTGTATGAAAACAGCGTGCGGTGGTTTGCGTGATGGATTTTGAACGGCGTGTGATTGGATTTGGTATAGTGTTTAGATGTGATGAGAGATTGAAAGGATAAGATTCTGCCACGTGGAAGAAAGTGTTGAGGCGTGATATGTAAACACCCGTATTCTATGGGTCTCCTTGCCGTCCAGCATGCAAGGGATTTTGTCTTGTTGCGTGAGGTGTGCGTTAGTTGGTTAGGGTGTGTTTGGTAGCTCAGAAAATGAAGATTTTAGATGGAAAATATTGTTATGCATTGTTAGTGAAAGAGGAAAAATACAGTGAAAAATTAAATAGATTGATCGCATCAAATGCAAAATCTGATTTTATAATCAAATCTACCACCTTGTCTATAATAAATTTATCTTAATGCTTGAGTTACGGGTTGATCAAGTTAACCCTTGCCTAATTATTACAGAAGTGGATAGCGCAGGAGAAACAAAATCTACTTACGTGGCGGATTATAAACCAACAAGGAACCACCACGTGGAACCTAAACTTGATCTCCATGCAAACATGGCAAAATCCACCGAAATTCTTAGCCATCCAATAAAAATAGAAAAATCTAACGAGCATATAACACCATCAAGGCTCAGCCTCTCCCTCCCCCATGGCTTCTTCTTCTTTGGCTCTGTTATCTTCCTTCAGAGGCCCTGAATTATGCAAAACAAAGTCCCTAATCTCTCACTCAAAACATCCCAGTGACGTTTCATTTTCATTTCAGTGTAGAAAGAGCAGAATCCCACCAATTTTGTGTTCTGTTTCGGTCTCTGACCGTCAAGTCCTCACTGGACGACCTGATGATTTGGTTGCTTCTATTCTTTCTAAGGTATGATACAATTTATGCTTTTTTTTATGTGTTTATCAGTTGTAATTGATTATAAGAGTGTGTGTATGTATGTAGAAATTAATGGTTTGGGATGATTTTCTGGTTTGTTGTCTCTGAAACTGAGTAATACTTTAAACTAGGTTACAGAAACGGACAGGGGGGTTTCGCTAACTAAAGAACAACAAGAAGAAGTAACTCGAGTTGCGCAAGAGTTGCAGAAATATTGTGTTGCTGAACCAGTGAGATGTCCTCTTATATTTGGAGGTAAATTCAATAATTGTACTAAGAGAAATTTGGTGATGTAAAATGTTCATCTTTGATTATGTTAAGGGTTTGGTTTAGTTTAACTACTAATCAACTGGTTTTGATCAGAGTGGGATGTGGTGTATTGTTCGAACCCAACTTCCCCTGGAGGTGGCTACAGGAGTGCGTTTGGCCGTCTTGTTTTTAGAACAAAGGAAATGATTCAGGCTGTTGAAGCTCCTGATACTGTCAAAAACAAGGTGTCATTTTCTGCTCTGGGATTCCTTGATGGAGAGGTTTCCTTGAAAGGTAGGTCTATGTTCATTTTACTCCATGAATGAAAACTGAGTTGAAAGATATGACATGGCATTGTCCAGCTATGAAACTCTTAATGAGGCCTAAGATATGATTTATACAGAGTTGTGAGATATGAATGCATAACTTTTTGGCACTATATTAAATAAATGTCTTAACTTAAAAACTTAAGTTATTGAATAAGTTTCTAAGATATAATTTATATTATTCTCTAACAATACTATTAATTTGTGGCCTAAGTCTCACCTTGATTCAACATTGGGATGCACTGTTTCTTATCGTCTACGTGATCCTGTCAAAACATTAGATTCAACGTTTGTGCATATTGCAGGTAGGCTGAAAGCCTTAGATGATAGTTGGATTCAAGTTATATTTGAGGCACCTCAACTGAAGGTTGGATCACTGGAGTTCCAGTACGGTGGAGAAAGCGAGGTTAAGTTGAAGATCACTTATATTGATGAGAAGATCAGGTTGGGAAAGGGCTCAAGAGGTTCTCTGTTTGTTTTTCAAAGACGCAAATAGACTATACGAAATGTTCATATCTGCAGATTCTGTTTTTCCTATATTCCTACGTTGTGTTGAGGACAATAAATCTTTTGTACCAGCTTACTTTGCTGCTTGTGAAAACTGGGATGAGATTTTTTTCATGTACCAACAAAGAATCGTTTATAGCAGCAGCCTAAGAGCTGTGAGTTAACATCATTGAGGTAAGTAATCAATGAGGAAGAGAGGTTTTTGAGCTCTTTGATGGAGTACTTGGAGAGAGAGCTTGAGAATGACTTCTGTGTCATCACTCATTAGGTTTTGTGGAGATTTAGAGAGAGGTTATGCTGGTGGAGGAGTTTTGATACTTTTCTATATTCCGACCCTTTCTTTTTCCCTGTGCTGCAAAAGCAACTGCAGCTGAATTGTCCTGCTTGAAATTGCCTTATGTAACGAGTCGTTGTTCTTTTCGCACAGTAATTCCTCAAAACAAACATTCAAGGAGGGCAAAGGATCTCAGTTCATTAAATTTGAGCAAGTAATCTCAAATTCAGATCGCAATTTCATTAAAAATTGATCGTGCTTGCT
>Ga0307510_10008928_pt1 | contig 11937 bp, 4 predicted proteins | sample 12_EM_MG_FD_207224 | JGI IMG/M metagenome (GOLD analysis project Ga0307510, IMG submission 207224) | Populus trichocarpa ectomycorrhiza microbial communities from riparian zone in the Pacific Northwest, United States - 12_EM | ecosystem: Host-associated > Plants > Roots > Unclassified | place...
CCACGCGGCCGGGGAATTCCGTGTTGTAGGCATTGCGGGCGAAGATCGCCCCGCTGGCCGGGTCGGTGGAAGTGACCACCTGCATGGCGGTTTTCTCGCGCACGTCGCCAAGCACCCACTCCACGTACCCGGTGGCCGACAGCCGGCGTGCCCGGGTGGACTGGTTGTGCAGCTTCAGTACCAGGAATTTTATCGCTGCATCGGTTCCGACGTAGGTCCACAGTTCGCTGCGGATGCCTCGTTCGACGTGCTCGAACACGCTGTAGCCGGCGCCGTGGCGGGTGACGTAGCGTCCCTCGCCCCGGCGCGGCATCGGCGTGGGCGACCACACGTGGTCGATCTCGTCGTCGCGCAGGTACATCGCTTCGCCGCACAGGTCCTCCACCGGGTCGTTGCCCCAGGGGGTGAGGCGCAGCTCATGGGCGTTCTCGGCCCACGTATAGGCGCTGCCGCTCTCAGACACCACGGTGCCGAACTGGTCGTTGGCGATCACGTTGCACCACGGCGCCGGCGTCGGCTTGCCTTCGTCGAGCACCACCACGTATTCGCGGCCGTCGGCACTGAAGCCACCGAAGGGATTGGGCTGCTCGAGATCCAGCGAAGCAGGTGGTTCGATCGGTTCAAGGCCCGGGGTCGTCAACCGGGACAGCCGCGCGGGATGGGGGGCGCCATCGCCCGGCGCGCGCGAACCGGCTACGTGGCGGTCGATCTGCTCAGCCAGGCTGCCGCGGGCATCGTTGACGATGATGCGTGCGCTGGCCATGGTGACCTGGCGATCTTCCGGCGAGAGCTGTTGCGTGCCACGCACGAAGATGCCACCGGGACGATCAAGCAGGCTCGCCTCGCTGCCGGAAGTGATCAGGCCCATGATCTGGTCCTGCAATTCCTGCCGGTAGCCGGCACGATCCTCGTTCCAGATCACCAGGTCCACGACCAGGCCCTTCAGGCGCCAGTAGGCATGGGCTTGTACCAGTTGCCGCGCCAGGTCGATCCGCGACGGTTCGGCGATCTGCAACAGCACGATGGGCAGGTCGCCGGAGATGGCCTGCCCCCACAGTCCGGATTGCCCGCGCCGGTTGCTGGCGATGATCGCAGGATCGGCGCGAAGCGTGGCGTTGGGATAGATGATCGAGGTCGCCATGTGCTCGTACAGCTGAGCCTGCGCCAGCGTGGCGTTGAGCTGGCGCAGCAGCACCTGGGCATGGGTCCAGGCCAGGTCGAACACGCGATCGGCCAGGTGCCGGTCGCGGTATTTGCCGATCAGGCCGATGCAACCCTGGCGGGTATCGGCGATGCCGGTGACAAAATCCAGCGTGGCCGACTGCTCGGGCTCCAGCACGATCCGGCAGCGGATGGCGACGATCGGGTCCAGTACGGATCCGGCGCTTCCGGACAGCGCGGAGACATCGCCGTCGAGCGCGCGCGGCCGTGATGCGTCGCGGCCGCGTCCAAGAAAACGAGCCCGGTCGGTTTCGTAGGACACTTCCTGTACGTGCGCGTCGTGTACGGCCAGCAAGTGGCACATCCACGGGGTGGCTTCGTCGTGCGAACGGGGCCGGCGCGTGCAAAGGATGGCCTGCAATTCATGCACCACCTCGGTTTGCACGAACAGTTTGCTGAAGGCCGGGTGCAACAGGTCCGCCATCGGCGGCGCCAGCACGACTTCGCCATAGCTGGTGAGCTCGATGGTGCGCTGGGTGCGGCCAAGATTGGTCACGCGCACGCGGCGCAGCTCAATGTCGTCCTCGGGCGATACGACGATCTGGGTATGGGTATCCACTTCGTTCCGGCGCACGCGGAATTCCGCGCGCGATTCGGAGAAGATGGCTTCGAAGCGGTCGGCCTTGGCGAGCGTGGGCTGGTGCGCGGTCGACCAGGTATCGCCCGAGGCCACGTCACGCACATAGCCGTGCATGCCCCAATGGTCGCGAGTGACGTCCTCGCGCCAACGGGTGACGGCCAGATCGCGATGCCTGCTGTAGCCGCCCCCGGCGCTGCTTACCATCACGTGGTAGCGGCCGTTGGAAAGCAGCTGCACAGCCGGGCGGTCGCGGTCGGGATTGGTGAACAGGCGAAGGCGCGGTTCCACGATCGTCGTGGTGCCTTCCGGTTCCGGGAAGCCGGTGACGTGAAGATACTCGGCGGCTGTGCGCGGCACTCGTTCCTGCAGCAGCAACGAGGTGGCGCGCAGCTGCGCATCGGCCATGAATCGCCGCTGCATGGGTTTGCCCAGCAGGGTGTGCGCCAATGCCAACAGCGACATGCCCTGGTGGTGAACCATATGCGACTTCACCATCGCCGCGTCCTGGCCCAACGGCAGCCGCGACGGCGTGAAATCGATGGCCTCGTAGAAGCCGAGCCGTGCTTCCATGCCCATGCCGGCCAGGCGTTGCAGGTTGCTGGCCGCCTGCGCCGGCATCACCATGGCCGCCAGCGCACAGGCATACGGCGCCATCACGATGTCTTCGGCCAGCCCGCGCTTCAGGCCAAGCCCAGGCACGCCAAAGGCGCGGTACTGGTAGGTCAGGTGCACGTCCATCGCGTTGTAACCTGACTCGGAGACGCCCCATGGGCGGCCCAATTGCCCGCCGTATTGCAGTTGGCGCTCCACCGCGGCGCGGCAGGTCTGGTCCAGCAGGGTGCCTTCGAAGCTTGGCATCACCAGCATCGGCATCAGGTATTCGAACATCGAGCCCGTCCAGGACAGAAGCACCGGGGAGCCACCCGTGGTGGTCAACAGGCGCCCCATCGAGAACCAATGTTCCTGCGCCAACTGGCCCTGGGCGATGGCCACGTAACTGGCGAGCCTGGCTTCGGAGGCGAGCAGATCGTAGTAACTGGTATCCAGGCGCCGCTGTTCCACGTCGTAGCCGATCGACAACAGCCGCCGATTTCCCTCGTAGAGGAACTGGAAGTCCATCACCGCCATGTCGCCAGCCTGCGCCGCCAGTCGCTCGATCCAGGCGATGCGCTCCTGTGCCCGGCTACGAGCGAGCTCGGCATCGGCCAGGGCGGTCCAGCCCAACGGCTCGACGCGCGAGAGTTCACGCAAGGTGGGTATACCGATGAAGCTGTGCGTGTCGCCCAGCAAGGGATCCAGGTGTAACCACCGCGCCTCGGCAAGCAGGTCCGTGCACTGGTCGAGATATTGTTTCGACCAGAAGGCAGCGTCCTCATTGCCAGCGTCCGCATGGGTCGCCGCCCATGCCGCGGCACCGTCGTGTTGTGCCTGCAGCAGGTCCAGCACCTGAGAGCTGGTGGCGGGCAAGGCCGTCGCCAGGCCGCGCAGCAAGTCGTCGATCTCCCCCGTATCGCCATCCGCCGCGTCCTTGAGCAACAGCAGCGTGTCCCGCAGCCCATCCAGGCAGGCACCGTCGAAAATGGCCTGGTCGATGAGTTCCAGCAGGCCCATGCGCAAGGCAAGAAGGTGGCCGGCAAGGTTGCCGCTATCCACCGACGATACGTACAGCGGCCGCAAGGGCTGCAGCGAGAGCGTGTCGTACCAGTTGTAGAAGTGCCCGCGATGCCGTTCGAGCAGGGCCATCGTAGCCAGGCCATGGCCGGTGCGGTCCAGCATGCGGGACACGCCCAGGTAGCCGAAGTCCCGCGCCGCCAGGTTGGCCAGCAAGGCAAGGCCCATGTTGGTGGGCGAAGTGCGGTGCGCCACTGCCGGGGCAGGGTCCAACTGAACGTTGTCCGGCGGTAGCCAGTGATCTTCCGGGCCCACGTGCACGTCGAAGAAAGCCCATGTCTTGCGTGCCACGGCGCGCAGGTAGGCATGTTGCTCCGTCGTCGGGGCTACCGAGGGCGGCCGCTGCGGCAGGCTGATCCATCGAGCCAGCACCGGCGAGACGAACCATGCGGCCAGGAAGGGCGCGGCCACCAGCAGGGCGAGGGGGCGGTCGAGCATGACGAAGGCGAACGTCGCCACCGCCACCACCGGGCCTGCCGCCATCCGCCGCCATAGCGCCCAGGTTCCCTGGTTGCTGCGCCGCGCGACATCTTCGGAGGGCTGCCATTCCAGCAAAGACTTCTTCGATACGGCCATGCGCCAGAGGGTGCGGCCGATGGCATCGAGGCTATAGGCTGCCTCGTGCGGCAACATCGCCACCGCCAATACGGCACGCGTGGCGTGCTGGCCGATATTTCCCAGGGCGGCATGCAGGTGCTGGCGCATGCCCACGCCTGCCTGCTTCTGGACGAGGTCCAGTAGCGACGACAACGCCGCCGGCAACAGCAGCATGGCCATGGCGACGGCGGTCCACTCGCCGAAGGGCACGAGTGCCAGCCAGCCCACCAGCAACATCGCCAGCAATGCCGGCGGCACCAGGCTTCGACGAAGGTTGTCCAGGATCTTCCAGCGCGACAGTACCGACAGCGGGTTCGCTCGCCAGCCGCGCGAAGCGGTGGGCGCCCAGGGCAATAGCCACGGAAGCAGTTGCCAGTCGCCACGTATCCAGCGGTGGCGGCGGCGGGTATCGTCCACGTAGCGGGCGGGATATTCCTCGTATAGCTCCACGTCGCTGACCAGACCCGCACGGGCAAAGCAGCCTTCGATGAGGTCGTGGCTAAGGATGCGCTCGGGCGGGAGGCGATCGGCCAGCGAAGCCTCGAACACGTCGACGTCGTAGATGCCCTTGCCGATGAACGAGCCTTCGTCGAAGAGATCCTGGTAAACATCCGACACGTTGCGCGTATAAGGATCGATGCCGGCATCGCTTCCATGCAGGCGGGCATAGCGCGAGCGGGCAATGTTGGGCAGGCTGATGCCGACACGCGGCTGCAGGATGCCATGCCCCGACACCACGCGGCGGTGACGTGCGTCGAGCACGGGCCGGTTCAGCAGGTGGTCCATGGTACCCACCAGCACGTGTGCCGATTCGCGCGGAAGCTGCGTGTCGGTGTCCAGGGTGATCACATAACGCACCGGCGGAAGTGCGGCGAGGTCGCCGGCAATCAGCACGAATGCATCCGTGGGGCCGCCACGCAACACGCGATTGAGATCGGCAAGCTTGCCACGCTTGCGCTCGTGCCCCATCCAGCACTGGCTGGTGGGGCTCCATGTGCGTCCGCGATGCAACAGGAAGAAGCGATCGACCGTGGTGGTGAGGTGGCGTTCGTTCAGGGCTTCGATGCGCAGGCGCGCCAGATCCAGCAACGCGGCATCCCCGGGTAGCGTCTGCGTGCTGGCGTCGGTGAAGTCGGTAAGCAGGGCGAAGTGCAGGTGGTCGTCGCGATTGGCCAGGAAGCGAACTTCCAGAGCATCCACCAGCGCTTCCAGGCCGCGCGCATCGGCCACCAGGCTCGGGATCACCACCAGCGTGCGCGCCGTCCGGGGAATGCCCAAGGCATAGTCCATGCGCGGCAAGGCATGAGGCGATACCGCCAAGGTGGCCAGTAGATTGCCGAGGCTCAGCGCAAGCTGGCTCGCCACCAAGATCGCCGCGACGCTCGCCAGGACCCAGATCCACGTGGCCGGAAAACCCGTGCCAGCCAGTTTGATCGTGGGCTCGGCGAGGGCGGCGGTGAGCGTCATTACCAAGGCAAGGAATATCGCGACCGGCGCCCGGTCGAAGGCCCGCCGCGTGCGATCGGCGAAGTTGGCGCGCAGGGACAACGATGTTTCGAGCTCCGCGCGGCCCTTATCGACCAGGAAATAGCCCACATGGCGCCGTACACCGGCGGATGACCCCTCTGCCTGTTCGCACAACACGATCGCGGCGCGGGCGATTTCGCCCTCGCTGCTGCGTTCGCCGCGTGCCAGGCGTTCCACGACATGGCGGTAGTGGTCGCGGGTGGCGAAATCCATCAGGGGGTAGACGCCCGCGGGGTCGCGCCGCAGTTCCGCTTCCACCAGGCTTGCGCCCTCGACGAATTCCCGCCAGTCGATCGTGGCCAACAGGCGCAGGCTGCCGATGCTATTGGCGATGGTGACCTGGTTGGAAGCCTGCTGCTGCGATTCCAGCTGCACCAGGTGCTCGATGCTTTGCCCGGTCTCGGCCAGGCGTTGTTCGATCCAGTTCAGTGGCAGCGCCAGCGCCGGGCCCTGGCCCTGCAACCGGCGCGCGAGTTCGGCCACGAACGGGCTGGACATCTCCGGGTCCGAGCGCGCCATGTCGGCCACGACCAGCACCACGTTCTTTGGGTCGTCACGGGCCAGCACCATCATGGCGTCGGCCCAGTGGGCAGCCAGCGTGCGGCCGCGACGGTCGGCCATGACCTTGGCGGCTACCCGGCGCAGGTTTTCGATCAGCGCCAGGCGCAACATGATCGGCACGGCCCACAACTCGCCCAGCTGCAACGGCGTTACCAGCTGATAGGCCTGGACGAACCGCTCCAGGTTGGCGGCATCCACGCGTCCATCGCCGTGGGAGATGGTTTCAAGGGCGATATCGTAGACCCGCGGCAAACCCGCCGACGCACCGCCGCGCAGTTGGGGCAGGGCACGGCTATAGCCTCGCGGCAGGTCCTGCCGTGCGATGCGGATCTGTTCCTCGATCAGGTACAGGTTGTCGAGCAACCATTCGGCAGCGGGGGTGATGGTCCAGCCCAGGCGGTTGACCGACGTCAGGCGCTCGCACGACTGGATCAGCATCGCCTCGTTGTCCGCCAGGCGGGAGAGCAAACGCTCCGGTGCCCGGCGCGTGCTCAAGGCATGTTGGGCGGCCAATACCTCGCCGTGCGCATCCATCTCGCGTGCGCTGAAAAGCTCGGCGCGCAGGATCGGTTCGGAAGCGGCCACCGGCTGCCGCGCCACCCTCCGGCGACGTTGCATGCGACGTAGCCGGGCCAGCAGGCGGTCGGTGGAAACCGGGCGTCTCAACGCAGCAGGTATAAGCGGCGCAAGCCGGGCAGGCGTGCAGCTTGCACTGCCGCCAGGCGGGTCGATGCTTCGGCGAAGACCCGCGCCACCAGCACGGACACGGGGCGAGACTTCTTCCGCTTGCCGGCCGCAGGCCTTGGCCCGACATCACTGCGGCGCTTCTCCAGCACCGACTTCAGTGCGGCTTCCGCCCGCACCAACTGTCCGGGCGAGGCCGTTTTATGCCGGAAAATGGCATACGAGAATTCGCGGTTGAAAGACACGAGCACCGCTTCGCAGACCGCACCGGTGCTGTCCTGGAGGCTTAGCACTTCTGGTCGTCCACGTGGATACCACCCTAGTACGATCCGGCCATCGTCGGCGCCGCCGGCGATGATGCACGTCCACACGATCATTCTACTATCCGCCTTGCGCGCGACCCCAGCGCGCCCACGGTCTACCCGCGAGCGCTGGGTTTTATCAGCGAACCGGTACACGTTACACCCTGATGCGTAGATCATTGTTATCTCACCGGGAATGGTGGTGGAATGACGCATTCAGGTGGGGGCGCGGAATACCATGGATATCCAGATAGAAGAAGCCGTCAAGGCCGTGTTTGATGCCCGACGCAAGCATGACGAAGCCGTGGCACGGATGAAACTGGACCGCGAAACGCAGCAGATGGCATTTATCCGCCAGTTCCTGCTGATCCGGGAGACGGTGATCCAGCCCGCCATGGAGACGTTTGCGAAGCTACTTAGCCTGCAAGGCATGGAAAGTCGCATTACCCTCACCCCTCTCGAGGAAAAAGGCCTGCCGGTCCCGCCGGGTGTGATGTTCCAGTTCATGGTCGCATCGCAGAAGAAGCTGACCACCCCGGAATGTCCCAGCGTGAAGTTCTTTGGCGACAAGGCCAGCATGGATGTCACCCTGGTGACCTCCACTACCGGCCCGGACAAGCCTGGCGAGAGTTCCACCAAGACATATCCGGCCGAGGCCATCAACGAGCGGGTCGTGCACGATGCGTTGGTGGCGGTGCTGGAGAAGATTTTTTAGCGTGGGTTGGCTCAGCCGGGCGGTGCTACCCAAAAAGGTTTAAATGACCGTTGGCACAAGCTCGCGGTGGCCCTGTGCAGCAGAATTTCCCCGTTATCGAGGAGGGAAGAGTGCATGAACAGGTTCCTGCAGGGCGCGGCAATGATCTCGTTGGCGCTGGCAAGCGCTTCGCAGCCGGTGGGCGCGGTGCAAGCGCCCGCGTCGATTCCGGCATCGGTGCGTACGTCGATTGAAAGCGACATTAATAAGGAAATTGCCGCGGGCCGGCTTACCGGCGTGTCGCTGGCGCTGGTGAGCCATGGCAGGATCGTCTGGGAGCAGGGCTTCGGTTGGGCCGACCAGCAGGCTGGCAGGAAAGTGACGGCTCACACGCCATTTTCCATCGCCTCCACCACCAAGCCATTCACCACCACCGCGCTGATGACGCTGGTGGCGGCTGGGAAGATCAAGCTGGATCATCCTGGCAATGACTACCTGGGCAGGGCCAAAATAGTTGACGAGAACGGCCCAGCCAACGGCGTGACCGTGATGCAGATGGCAACGCATTCCGCGGGCCTGGCTTCGTTGTTCACGATGTACCTCGATGGCACCGACGACCGCCAGCCGTCAGTCGATCAGATGCTGGCAGACTACGGCCATACGGTGGCGCTTCCGGGCGAGCACTACGCCTATTCCAATGTGGGCATGGCCGCGCTGGCCGGCATCGTCGCCCGTCAGTCGGATATGGAGTATGGGCAGTACCTGCAAAAGGCCGTACTAACGCCACTCGGCCTGCACGACACCTTCTTCGACACCGATGTTTCCCGTCGCTCGTCGATGGCCGTCCGCTACACGGACGATGGCAAGCCATTGCCGTTCTACCTGACTTCCACACCGGGGTCGGGCGAGGTGATGTCCAGCGCGCACGACCTGGCGCGTTTTGCGATGTTCCATCTGAAGGATCATCTGCCTGACCAGAAGGCCATCCTTACCGATGCACAGATCGACCAACTGCATGCGCCGCACTCAGACGTGGCGCCGCCGGGTTTCTTCTATGGCATGGGCTGGCAGGTGCATCAGACGGACGGCAAGACCGATGTGCTGTATCACGGCGGCGGGCAGACCGGCGTGGATGCTGAATTCGTTCTGGTGCCTGGTGAGGACGTCGCCTGCATCGTGTTGAACAACCGCCATTCCGATGGGGATTTCATTACCAGCGTGCGCGACCGGCTGATCAAGGCCGTGGCCCCGTCGTGGCGAGGTATTCCAAAACAGCCGATTTCCGAGCCCGTGCCGCTGACAGCCGACTACCACGGCACGTGGCGGGGGACCGTGCAGGCGCAAGGCCGTCGCGTCAATGCGACGCTCGTGATCGACAGTCAGGGCAAAGGCACGTTTGCCATCGAGGGGCAGACGCCCGCGCCAGTTACGGATCTTGCCATGGTGGCCGGCCGGCTTTCCGGCGACACCAGCGGTCGGACCGGTGCGCCAGAGGCCGAGCGCGCGAAGCTGACGAAGTTGAGCCTTGATCTTAAGCTGCGCGGCGACACCATCGACGGCGAAATCGATGCCTGGGACAAGACGCCGGCGAGCATGACAGTGTTGCCATTCTGGGCGAAGCTAACCAGGCAGCCATGAGTGTGGCTATGTGGGGCGATACCTGCCTCAGGCCACTGCCGATTTAATGGACCAAGCTTGAGCCCTGGCGCCCGCGCCGCGAACCTCCACCGTGATATCCGGACCACCCTGGATATAGAAGCGCCTGGTGTAGCCTTCGCGCCCACCGATGATTGCCTCGATCACCGAGCCATCGACGAAGAGGTGTACGTCGGGCTGGTCTCCAGTGGAAACGGGAATATGGCGGGACGACACGGAAAAGCGGTGCTCGTCCGGCTCATAGGCAACGCGTAGCAATGCTTCTTTGCTGCTTCCCGCCATGACGATCACTTCATAGGGTGAATCGTTCGTGCCTGCACACACCACCTCGCCGTTCGTCTTGGGAAGGACGAACGCGATACCGTCGTCCGAATGCCTGGCTGGTATGGAGGCCGCTCGCAGTTGGTTCGTCACGGCGGGAATATCCATCCGCAACTGTCCGTCCGCGTCCAGTCGCAGCCGCCGTGGCAGGCTGATCATGCCGGCCCAGCCTGCTGCTTCAAAGGCCTCGGGCGAACGTGTTTCCTGGATCCACCCCCAAAGGATGCGCTCACCATGCGCATCGAGGTGCGTCTTGGGTGCATAGAAGGCGCCGCTATCGAGCAAGCCTTGGCTTGCGGGATGGAACGTCATCGTGTCGGTGTCGAGCCTGCCCGACACCCAATGCGCGCGCCCTTCCGTGGAATAGATCAACACATGGCCGTCGCCCAGCGGGAAGAATTCCGGACACTCCCACATGTCGCCGCCGTCTTCGGCCGAAGCGCCATTCCAGTCCGCTCCCACCAGGCGGTGCTGGAATTCAAAGGTCTTCAAGTCACGCGAGCGGTAAAGCAGCACGCAGCCACCCTTGTGCGCCTCGCCACTGCCGACGGTCATGTAGTAGAACTCGCCGTGGCGCCATAGCGATGGATCGCGGAATCCCGTCACCTTCATGCCCGGGGGCGGATCGGCCACGATCGTTTGCGCGGGGCGTTGCCAGTGATCGAGTCCTGCATCATCCGACCAGGTGATCATCTGCGTCTCGTGCAATTCCTGGTCGCCATGCACGGAAGCATGCGCGGCGTCGGCCTTGGCAACGCCGGTGTAGACGGCATACACGCGCTTGTCCACCGCCAGGCTCGACCCTGTCCACACGCCGAACGAATCCGGGCTACCCGGCACCGGCGCCATGGCCAATGCCTCGTGCCGCCAATGCACCATGTCGGGACTCACCGCGTGGCCCCATGACATGCCGCCGGTGATCTTCAGTGCCGCGTTGTACTGATAGAACAGGTGGTACACGCCGTTATGGAAGATCGGCCCGTTCGGGTCGTTGATCCAGCCGGCCTTCGGCAAATAGTGGAAGGTGGGACGCATGGGATCGGCAGCGGGGCCGGGCTCGTGATGCGTGCCCCGGACGATCGCGGCTGCGCGTGCAAGCGGTGGCGCCAGCGCAGCCGCGATGGAAAGTGAAACGAACTTCCTGCGGCTTGCAGAGAAAATGCCAGCACCGGCCATATGCGACGCTCCACCGAATCACATTAGTACGACAATAGCATGTGATGACTGGGAAGCTGCCGCGAAAAGTGTGTGCCCTATCTCGGCTTGGTCTTCCCGCAGGCGCCTGGCCACTTCGCCGATGCGTCCAGCTTCGCCAGGAAGAATTCACCCGATGCGTCGCCTCCCGCATCACGCGAGAACACGAACCCACGGCTATCGGGCGTGATCATCGGGCCGATCTCGGTGCCGTTGATGTTGACGGAAGCATCAAGGCGCTTCGTGCGATGCCAGCCCTTGGGGCCGGGCTCGACGTAGAAGAGCCCCTTGTCGGTGGAAAGCACGCCCCAGCGACCGTCGGGTGACGTTTGCAACTCATATTCCGCATCGGCGGTGTTCAATCCCGCGCCGGCATTTTCTACCTTCCATGATCCATCGGCTGCCTGCCGTGCGCGCCAGATATCGTCCTTGCCGAAACCTCCGGCGCGCCGCGAACCGAAATACAGCCAGCCATCGGCGGCGGGGCGCGGAAACCATTCGGTAGCATCGGAATTCACCGGTGCGGGAAGGCGTTCGGGAGCGCGCCATGCGCCGCGGCCGTTACGCTGCGCACGCCATATATCCAGTCCGGCGCTGGCCATGGCACCGGTGGCACGGGATGAAATGAACCATAAGGTTCGGCCATCGGGCGAGAACCAGGGGTCGGCTTCGAGGCCGGCTCCGGCGAAGGGCATGGGTTTGGGATCGGACCAGCGTCCGTCGTGGCATTGGCTTGTGAGGATGCGCCAGCCCTGGAAGTTCTTGTCGCTGCGGACGAACCACAGGTCGCCAGTGGCGGGGTCAACGGCCGGATGCGATTCCCATTGACGGCTGGAAACACCTGGCAGGGAAACATGGGTGACGTCGACGACATCCTTCGCCACGGCCGGCTCGCCGGCCAGCAGTGCTACGACGATCAACCACCCCAT
>Ga0307510_10008929_pt1 | contig 11936 bp, 8 predicted proteins | sample 12_EM_MG_FD_207224 | JGI IMG/M metagenome (GOLD analysis project Ga0307510, IMG submission 207224) | Populus trichocarpa ectomycorrhiza microbial communities from riparian zone in the Pacific Northwest, United States - 12_EM | ecosystem: Host-associated > Plants > Roots > Unclassified | place...
CGGTTGCGCGAGGCCTTCGAGCGGCTACGGCCCCAACTCGTCACCTTCTACGATCCGAACGGCGTCGAACTCTTCGACCTCCCGGACGCGCCCCGCCCCGCCGCCGACACCCCGGCCCCGCCGCGCTTCCTGCCCGAGTTCGACAACCTGCTCCTCTCCCACGCCGACCGCACCCGGGTCGTACCGCCCGAGTACTGGGGCCGCGCCTGGCAGGGCAACGTCGCCCACCGCACGTTCCTCGTCGACGGGTTCCTCGCCGGGGTCTGGAAACTCGACGACGGCGACGGCCACCTCGTCGTCGAGCCCTTCGGCAAGCTGACCAAGGCCCAGCAGCGCGACGTGGTCGCCGAGGGGGCGCGGATGCTCGGCACCATGCACACGGGGACGTCGTACGACATCCGGTTCGGGACGGTCGTACAGCCGTAGAACCCAAGGGCCCGGGACCCGAGGACCGGGGACCCAAGGACCGAGGACCCAAGGACCGTAGAACCGCAGAACGCTCAGTCCGTGCGGCCCGTCACCGCGACCGTCACGCCCAGGCCGATCATCGTGAAGCCGCCCGCGCCGCCGATCAGGGACAGGCGGCGGTCGGAGCCGGCGAACCACGTGCGGGCCGCCGAGGCGGTCAGGCCCCAGAGGGTGTCCGTGACCAGGCCGATGGAGATGGGGATCAGGCCGAGCAGGAGCATCTGGAGCGGGACCTGGCCGGCCGAGTGGTTGACGAACTGGGGGAGTACGGCGGCGAAGAACACCACGCCCTTGGGGTTGGTGACGCCGACCAGGGCGCCATCCAGGACCGTGCGCAAGTCGCCTCGGGGCTCCGTCCTGGAATCTGTTCGCATCGCGGACGCCTTCAGGTCCTTGCGGTGGCGGAACGCCTGGACGCCCAGGTAGACGAGATACGCAGCGCCCGCCAGTTTCACCGTCAAGTAGATCGTGACCGATCGTTCCACCAGTGCGCCGACGCCGAACGCCACCGCCGTCACGAGGAGATACGAGCCGAAGACGTTGCCGAGCGCCGTCGCCACCGCCGTGCGGCGGCCGTGGGCGAGTGCGCGGCCGATGACGAACAGGACACTCGGGCCCGGGATCACGATCACCAGCAACGACATCGCGGCGAAGGCGAGGAAACGGTCCGTGGACACCATGCGATCACTCCCATCCGGCGCTCATTGAAACAGGCGGGAGGGGGTCCGCTCTAGGGCCCGGTCGGTGGCTCGCACATGGATAGGGTGCGTTGCGGGCTGCTCGTGGAAGCCCGCAACGCACCCTGGTATTTCCCTGAGGGATGCTCAGGAGTTCTTCCGGGTTACGAGTTGACCTGTGTGGTCACCAGGCTGGAGAACTTGGTCAGCCGGGAGTAGACCCCCGGGTAACCCGCCTCGGCACAGCCCTCGCCCCAAGAAGTGATCCCTGCCAGGACGCCCCCGATGAGCAGGGGACCGCCGCTGTCGCCCTGGCAGGTGTCTACGCCGCCGGATGTGTATCCGGCGCAAACCATGTCGGTCGCGATGAAGTCCGAACCGTAGGAGCTCTTGCAGCTGGTGTCGGACACGATCGGGACGGTCGCGGTCCGCAGCTGGTTGGAGGAGCTGCCGTTCTCCGAGGTGGTGCCCCAGCCGAGGATGCGGGCCGTGGCGCCGGTCGCGTACACGGAGGTGTCCGTGGAGGCGACGTACTTCGCCGTGGTGTACGGCATCGACGTCGACAGCGTCAGCACGGCCACGTCATTGCCGTTGGTGGCGTCCGTGTAGCTGGGGTTGATCCAGATCTTGCTGACCTTGCTGACGGTGCCGTTCGTACCGTTGAGGTACGTGCGGCCGCCGACCACGCGGACGCTGCTGGTGGTCTCGCCGACCATACAGTGGGCGGCGGTGACCACCTTGGTCGCGGAGACGAGCGTGCCGCCGCAGAACTGGTTCTGCGAGGCGTCCGTGATCTGCATGACGAACGGGTACGCCGTCGTCGTGGTCGTGGAACCGCCGACGATGGGCTGGGGGGCTGCCACAGCGGTGGGGGCGCTGAGCAGTGCGGTCGCTGCGGCAGCGGCTGCTGCTGCGACGACTGCGGTGGTTCTCTTGGCGCGGTTGAGCCCGAACATGAGTCTCCTCATTGGCTTGCCGGTGGGGGTCGCGCGGGTGTGGGGGGTGCAACGGGGGTCGCGGGACCGACCCCCGTATGCCCGGGCGAGCGGCACACCCATAAGCTAGAACCCGGGACACCCTGCTCCCAATGAGGGAACCCCCTAGGGGAGTTGGGCAGGGAAAACCCTCGGTCGCCGCACAGTAAACCCGTAGGGTCCTCAGTTCGGACGGCGCCCCGCCGCCAGTCGGACGATATCCACCCGCGAGCGGATCCCCAGCTTGCGGTAGACCCGGGTCAGGGTGGCCTCGACCGTCTTGACGCTGATGAACAGCCGGGCGGCGATCTCCCGGTTGGTGGCGCCCTCCATGACGAGCGCGGCGACCTGACGCTCCATCGAGGCCAGCCCGTCGAGCCCCTCCAGGGTGGGCGCGGGCGTGGGCACGGGCACCGGCTCCGGCTCCGGCGTCCTGACGACGGTGGCCTCGTCCACCTGCCGCAGCCAGGGCAGCGCCCGGCACCGGCGGAACAGCCGGGTCGCCTCGTCGTACGACGTCGGTCCGGGCTGTCCGGTGCGCAGCGACGCCAGGGCGAAGGCGGCACGGGCCTCCTCCAGGCCGTAGCCCAGTTTGGCGAGGCGGTCCTGAACGGACGTCAGTTGCGCTACGGCGGCGTCGTGTTCGCCGCGCGACTCGCGCACGAGGGCCTCGGCGCGGTCGAGTACGGCGAGGACGCTCTCGCGGCCGAGGCGCAGCGCGCGTTCACGTGTCACGTCGATGACGTCCTGGGCCTCGGTGGTCTCGCCGATCCGGACGAGGGCCTCGGCGAGGTCGCCGTGCCAGCGGCCGCGCGCCGGGTCGGTCACCCCGAGGGCCTGCTCCAGTTCGCGGACGCGGCGCAGCGAGCGGACGGTCCCGTGGGCGTCCCCGGCGACCAACTGGGCGTATCCCAGGGCCCCGAGGGCACGGGACAGATACATCTGGTCGCCGTCCTCCTCGGCGTGCTCGACCGCCTCCCGGGCGAGAGCCAGCGCCTCCTCGACGTCACCGCCGGAGGCCTCGGCGAGCGCGGTGAGCATCGCGGACGCCGTCTGGCCGATCCCGGAGTCGCGGGCCAGCCGCAGGCCCTCGCGGGCCAGGTCGAGGGCGCGGCCGCAGTGCCCGGAGCGCAGTTCGGTCTCGGCGAAGCCGCGCAGGAAGTGCACCTCGCTCTCCACCGAGCCGCGCCGCCGCACCTCGCGCAGCAGCGCGGTGATGGTCGCGCGGGCCTCGGGCAGCTGATCGCTCATCACCAGCCAGCGGAACCGGGCCGAGCCCGCGCCGTTGTGATGGCAGGCCACCCTCGGGTCCTGGGGCTCCTTCAGCGCGCGCTTGATGGTGAGGGGTGCGTCCGGATGGCCCATCAGGGTCTCGGTCTGCGCCTGGAAGGAGAGCGCGAGGAGTTCGGTGCGCCGGTCGCCGGCGCGCGCCGCCAGCTCGGCCGAGCGCGCGGTCTCCGCCCGGGCCTCGGCGAAGTCGCCCTCAACCAGCAGGGCGCGCCAGGCCAGTTGGTAGCGGACCAGGGCGAGCAGCCGGGGGTCGTCGCCCGCGTCGGCGAGGGCCTGGGGGAAGACGGCGTCGACGTCCGCCATGGAGTGGCCGGCCGTGTCGATCACGATGATCCAGGCCCGCACCCGCTCGGCGGGCACCGAGGTCCGGGTCAGCACCTCGCGCGCGATGTCCCGGGCGAGGTCCAGCTCGCCAGCGGTGATCGCGTCCTCCGAGGCCTGCAACCGCCGCTCGTCCGGGCCCGGCACGCTGTCGACCGGGGTGTGCCGGGCGGCCAGCAGTCCGAGCGAGGCGGCGACCGAGGGCGCCCCGCGGTCGCGGGCCAGGGTGGCGGCCTCGGCGAGGCGGGCGGCGACCTCCGGATCGGTGCCGGTGGTCGCGAGAGCGAGGTGCCGGGCGCGCTCGATGGGGTCGGAGGCCGCGGTCGACAGCGCGGCGTGCGCGGCCCGGCGCTCCTGCGCGGGGGCCTCCGCGTACAGCGCGGCCGAGATGAGCGGGTGCGCGAACCGTACGGCGGGCGCCTCGGATTCCGTTGCCAGCAGGCCGAGTTCGGCGGCCTGGGCGGTCTCCGCCTCGGCGTTCTCGCGGCCGGCGTTCTGTAGCAGGGACACCGTCGGGCGGGCGCCCGCGCTCGCGACCAGGAGCGTGCGGCGGGCCTCGGCGGGCAGCATGTCGAGCCGGCTCAGCACCAACGCGCGTAGCGAAGTGGGCACCGGCAGCGGCTCGCCCGGTCTCGGCGGGGTGGGATTCTCGGCCAGGGCGCGGCCCAACTCCAGCGCGAACAGCGGGTTTCCGCCGCTCGTGCGGTGGATCTCGCGGACCGTGGAGCGCGGCAGCCCGGTGTAGCCGCGGTGGTCGAGCAGCGCCGACACCTGGGCCCGGGAGAGCGGGGAGAGCCGGAACGCGAGGGTGTCCGGCGGCGACGCGCTCAGATACCGGTCGTATTCCTGGCCCTCGGTGCGCACGGCGAAGACCATCTGCACCTGGGTGTCCCCGAGCCGCCGGGCGGCGAAGCCGAGGAGCTCCGCGCTGGCCGGGTCCAGCCACTGGAGATCATCGGCTACGACGAGGACGGGACCGTCTGTGGCGAGGGCGCGCAGCGCGGACAGGACGGCGAGGCGCAGGGCCAGGCCGTCGCGCTGGAGGGAGGACTCGCCGCGGCCGGTGAGCGCGGATTCCAGTGCCGTGCGCTGGGCGACGGGCAGTCGCTCGGACACCTCGTCCAGGACCAGACCGAGGAGGTCGGCGAGGGCCAGGAAGGGGAGATGGGATTCGGACTCCGTGGCCGAGCAGCGCAACACGGTCCGTGCCGTCTCGCCGTATTCCGCGGCCAACGCCCGCAGGACGGTCGACTTTCCTATTCCGGCGGGGCCGTGGAGCAGCACACTGCCACCCTCGGCGAGCTGGTCACGGGCGGCGTTGAACATCTCCTCCCGGCCGATGACCAGGTCGGGGCGCGTTCTGGCAGGCTCCTTGAAGTCCCGTCGCACGGTCACCGCTCCCCTCGTGTGTCGTGTCCGGGCCAATATTAGGCAATCAGTCCTTGAAATTCGGATGGACGGGGTCGTGAGGGAAATAACAACTGTGCAGCATCAGGAAATTCAAAGCTCCGATGAATGAATAGACGGGCGTCGCGGGAGCCCCCTCAGGGGTCACCGACGCGGGGAGCATCGCCCCTCTCACGGCAGCACCCCCGCCCGCCGCGCGGCCACCACGGCCTCCCCGCGGGTGTGCGCCCCGAGCCTCCGCATCGCCGAGCGCAGATACCCCTTCACCGTCTCCGGCCGCAGCCCGAGCCGCTCCGCCGCCACCGCGTTCGTCGCCCCCGCCGCCACACACGCCAGGACGTCCAGCTCCCGGGGCGCGAGTTCCACGTCCCCCGTGGCCGCCTCCGCGGTCAACAGGCCGCAGGCGTCGAGCAGTTCGGCCCGCAGCGCAGGGTCCGGGATGCGCGGGGCCAGCGCCCGCAGCGCCGCGTGCGCCTCCCGCACCTGCTCCCACACCGCGCTCGCCGCCGGGTCGGGGGCCGGTGCCGGACGCGCCACGCTCAGCAGCTCCCGCACCTCCTCCCGCACCACCAGCGCCTGCTCCACGTCCCGCGCGGCCTCCATCGCCGCGCTCAGCATCCGGTCGCCCAACGGCTGGGCGGTGCGCAGCGCGCCGTAGAGGACACCGCGCACCCGGCGGCGTACGACGACCGGGACCGCGAGGATCGCGCGCAGGCCCTCGGCGGCCACCGGGGCGTCGTACTCGTGACTGATCTGGCGGGAGGCGGAGTAGTCCAGGACGGCGCACGGGCGGGCGAGGGCGACCGCCCTGCCGCCGAGACCGTTTCCCGAGGACACCGCGAGGGCGCGCAGCGACGGGGTCAACGTGCCGCTCAGTTCGCTGATGCGCATCTGCTGCCGGCCGGTCTCCACCAGGCCGCCGAAGGCGACCGGCAGCCCCGTACCGCGCCGCAGCCGTACCAGCGCCGACTGAATCTCCACCATTCCTGCCGCGTCCGTCGCCACCCGCTTGCCCCTTCATTGCGGCCGCCCTGCTGCACACACCCCCGTACGGGGGTAGTGAGACCCACATCACGGATTACACGATGTCAGAGAGCCGCCCGGCAATGGTCCGGTACCTAGGAGGACAGATGACGACGGCGAGTGAGTCGTTCCGTAGCGCGAGGGATTTTCTGCTGGCGCACCGTACGGACTATGCCACGGCCTACGAGGGTTTCTCCTGGCCCAGGCCCGAGCACTTCAACTGGGCGCTCGACTGGTTCGACGTCATCGCCGCCGGCAACGACCGCACCGCGCTGCACATCGTCGAGGAGGACGGCACCGAGGCCGCCCTGTCCTTCGCCGAGATGTCCGAGCGCTCCAATCGGGTCGCCAACTGGCTGCGCGCCCAGGGCGTCCGCGCCGAGGACCGGATCCTCGTCATGCTCGGCAACCAGACCGAGCTGTGGGAGACGGCGCTGGCCGCGATGAAACTGCGCGCCGTCGTCATCCCCGCCACCCCGCTGCTCGGCCCCGCCGACCTGCGCGACCGCGTCGAACGCGGCCGGGTCCGGCAGGTGATCGCGCGCTCCGAGGACACCGCCAAGTTCGACGAGGTGCCCGGGACGTACACGCGGATCGCGGTCGGCGGCGCGGTCGAGGGCTGGCGGACCTACGAGGACGCGTACGCGGCCCCCGCGGAGTTCACGCCGGACGCCCCGACCCTGGCCGACGACCCGCTGATGCTCTACTTCACCTCGGGCACGACCGCCCACCCCAAGCTGGTCGAGCACACCCACACGTCGTACCCGATCGGCCATCTGGCCACCATGTACTGGATCGGTCTGCGGCCGGGCGACGTGCACCTCAACATCTCCTCGCCCGGCTGGGCCAAGCACGCCTGGTCGAATCTCTTCGCGCCCTGGAACGCGGAGGCGACCGTCTTCATCCACAACTACACGCGCTTCGACGCGGCCCGGCTGATGGCCGAGATGGACCGGGCGGGTGTGACGACGTTCTGTGCTCCGCCGACGGTGTGGCGGATGCTGATCCAGGCCGACCTGACTCAGTTGCGCACCCCGCCCCGCGAGGCGCTGGCCGCGGGGGAGCCCTTGAATCCCGAGGTGATCGAGCAGGTGCGGCGCGCCTGGGGCGTCACCATCCGGGACGGTTTCGGGCAGACGGAGACCGCCGTCCAGGTCTCCAACAGCCCCGGCCAGCCGCTGAAGACCGGCTCCATGGGACGGCCGAGCCCCGGCTACCGCGTCGAACTCCTCGACCCGGTCTCGGGTGCGCCGGGCGCGGCCGAGGGCGAGATCGCGCTCGATCTCTCCGACCCGCCGGTCGGCCTGATGACCGGCTACCACGGTGACCCGGACCGTACGGCGGAGGCCATGGCCGGCGGGTACTACCGCACCGGCGACATCGGCGCCCGGGACGCGGACGGCTACATCACCTACGTCGGCCGGTCCGACGACGTCTTCAAGGCCTCCGACTACAAGATCTCCCCGTTCGAGCTGGAGAGCGCCCTGCTGGAGCACGAGGCGGTGGCCGAGGCCGCCGTGGTGCCCGCGCCGGACGAACTGCGCCTCGCCGTACCGAAGGCGTACGTCGTGCTCGCGGCGGGCTGGGAGCCGGGGCCCGACACCGCGAAGGTGCTGTTCGAGCACTCGCGTGACGTCCTCGCCCCCTACAAGCGCATCCGGCGGCTGGAGTTCGCCGACCTGCCCAAGACCGTCTCCGGCAAGATCCGTCGGATCGAACTGCGGGAGGCGACGGCCGCGGGGTCGGCCGCCGAATACCGCGAGGAGGACTTCCGATGAACTCGCCGACGAAGCCGGTGGTCTCGCCGATGAACTCGTACAGCCATGGAACCAGCGGGACTTCACTCCTCGGCGACACGATCGGTGCCGACCTCGACCGGGCGGTCGCCGCCTGGCCCGACCGCGAGGCCCTCGTCGACGTACCGTCCGGACGACGCTGGACCTACGGCCAATTCGCCGCGGACATCGAGCAGTTGGCGTACGCGCTGCTCGCGAGCGGGGTCGCCAAGGGTGACCGGGTGGGGATCTGGGCGATCAACTGCCCCGAGTGGGTGCTCGTCCAGTACGCCACCGCCCGCATCGGCGCGATCATGGTCAACATCAACCCGGCGTACCGCACCCACGAGGTCGAGTTCGTCCTCGACCAGGCGGGGATCTCGGTCCTGTTCGCCTCGGTCAGCCACAAGGGCAGCGACTACCGGGCGATGGTCGAGCAAGTCCGGCCCAGGTGCCCGCAGTTGCGGGAGACGGTGTACATCGGCGACCCGAGCTGGGACACGCTGGTCGCCAGGGGTGCGACCGACCGTTCGGAGGAACTCCGGTCCCGCGAGGCCGAGTTGTCCTGCGACGACCCCATCAACATCCAGTACACCTCGGGCACGACCGGCTTCCCCAAGGGCGCCACCCTCTCCCACCACAACATCCTCAACAACGGCTATTTCGTGGGTGAGTCGATCGCCTACAGCGAGCAGGACCGGGTCTGCATCCCCGTGCCCTTCTACCACTGCTTCGGCATGGTGATGGCCAACCTGGCGGCGACCTCGCACGGCGCGTGCATGGTGATCCCGGCCCCGTCCTTCGACCCGGCGGCGACGCTGAAGGCGGTCCAGCAGGAGCGGTGTACGTCTCTCTACGGCGTACCGACCATGTTCATCGCGGAGTTGAACCTCCCCGACTTCGCGTCCTACGACCTGTCCTCACTGCGCACCGGCATCATGGCGGGCTCGCCCTGCCCGGTCGAGGTGATGAAACGAGTGGTCGCCGAGATGCACATGGCGGAGGTCTCCATCTGCTACGGCATGACGGAGACGTCCCCGGTCTCGCTCCAGACGAGGATGGACGACGACCTGGAACACCGCACCGGCACGGTCGGCCGCGTCCTCCCGCACCTGGAGGTCAAGGTCGTCGACCCGGCGACCGGCGTGACCCAACCCCGGGGCACGGCAGGGGAGTTGTGCACCCGGGGCTACAGCGTGATGCTCGGCTACTGGAACGAGCCCGAGAAGACCGCCGAGGCGATCGACGCGGGCCGCTGGATGCACACGGGTGACCTGGCGATGATGCGCGAGGACGGCTACGTCGAGATCGTCGGCCGCATCAAGGACATGATCATCCGGGGTGGCGAGAACATCTACCCGCGCGAGATCGAGGAGTTCCTCTACACCCACCCGAAGGTCGCGGACGTCCAGGTGGTGGGGGTGCCGCATGAGCGCTACGGGGAGGAGGTCCTGGCCTGCGTCATCCCGCGCGACCCGGCGGACCCGTTGACGCTGGAGGAGCTGCGCGGCTTCTGCGAGGGCAGGCTGGCCCACTACAAGATTCCGAGCCTCCTCCAGATCATGGACGCTTTTCCGATGACGGTGTCGGGGAAGGTACGGAAGATCGAGCTGCGGGAGCGGGCTGTTCGGGGGCGGTGAGGTGGGGGTGGGTGTTCGTTGGTGTTGGTGAGTGCCGGTGGGCGCTTCACGGGTGTTGGCGGGTGCCGTGGTGGGCCGGGGCGCTGGGGTGTGGGGTGACTTGGGTGCCTGGCCGGCCGGTGGCGGGTACGGGGCGCTCGGCCGCGGGGCGCTGGTGCTCGGCGGCCTGCTGTGACTCGCTGCGTGGCTGCGTACGACGGCCTGAGACTCATCTGGCGGGACGGTTGGCGGCGGGTCCGGCGACTTGGGGCGCGGCCTCGTGGCAATGTCCCGCAGTCCGGCCGTCGCTCGCTGGCCGTCCCCCGGCGTCTGCCGCCACGAACCGGCCGCGGCCGCTCAACCAGCCCCCCGCTGAGTCGAGTTGGTCGGCCAGGACGCTCACCGGCTGGAGTGTGCCCGTGAGGTCGAATGGGACGGCCTGCGGCGAGGCCCGCGACTTGCGGCCCGGCCTTGGGACAACGTCCCGCAGCTGCGGACGCAGCCGCACGTCGCCGTCGGCGGACGGTCTCCGTGGGGCCGTGCCTTCGTCCTGCGGCCCGGCAGCCGCCCGCCGCCCGCCTTCGGGAATCTGCCGTCTGCCGTCACGGCCGGCCGGGGTCGCCACAGACCGCCCCCGCTCCCGCCCCCGACCGCCCAACTAACTCCCCGCCGCGTCGAGTTGGTCGGCCAGGTCGTTCACCGGCTGCGGCGTGCCCGTGAGGTCGAGGACGAACAGGGGGACGCGGAGGGCGTCCGCGCGGGCGCGGGCGTCGTCGGCGTAACCGGCGAGGGAGAAGTAGACGCACTCGGTGGACTCCGTCATGGCCGTCAGCCACAGGCACTCCACGTCGCGCAGTGAGGCCGGCCGTACGGTCGGGTCGACCTGCGCCAGGATGCCGCGGGCGGCGAGGCCGATGCCGGACGGAGGCCGCTGGTCGGCGCGGCGGATGTCCCGGTAGCCGAGCCAGCGCAGATACAGCGCGGCGGCGGTGACCGCGTCGCGCGCGGTACGGATCGTGACGGGCTGGAACGCGGGGCGGCCTTCGGTGTCGGCGCCCACCTTGGGGGTCCTCGCGGCTGGTTCCGACGTCGGTTCCGCGCCCGCGACGGGAATCCGCAGCAGGGTTCCGCACGGGCAGCCCAGCTCCGGGTACGGCCACTCGTCGAGCCGGCCGCAGGCCGCGCAGCGGACCGCGATCCAGTCCTCGTCCCACACGCGGTGGGTCACGACCGTCGCCACGCCGCGTTGGTCCAGCGGCGGGGCGACGGGGGCCCCGCACACGCAGGGATACGACGGTGCGGCGTAGACGTGCTCTCGTCGGCAGGCGGGACAGCGCACCGGCACGCTCTCGGACATGAGCCCCATAGTCCTCCTGAAAACCCCTGCTTGTCCGTCTCTTGACGGCCTTGGTCACCCCACTTACATTACTTCCAGATAGCAGAAGTTAGATTCCGCAATACGGAAGTTCGTGCGGAAGTCAGAAGCTCGCAAGGAGTTTTCACCGCGGGGCGCGCCGGTGATGTGATTCCGACAGCCGAAGCAGGAGTACTCCATGGCTCGTATGACCGCTGCCCGCGCGGCAGTCGAGATCCTCAAGCGCGAGGGCGTCAGCGACGCGTTCGGCGTCCCGGGTGCCGCGATCAACCCCTTCTACGCCGCGCTCAAGGCCTCCGGCGGCATCCACCACACCCTCGCCCGCCATGTCGAGGGCGCCTCGCACATGGCCGAGGGCTACACCCGTACCGGCCCGGGCAACATCGGCGTCTGTATCGGCACCTCGGGCCCGGCCGGCACCGACATGATCACCGGCCTCTACTCCGCGATCGGCGACTCGATCCCGATCCTGTGCATCACGGGCCAGGCCCCGACCGCCGTGATCCACAAAGAGGACTTCCAGGCCGTCGACATCGCGTCGATCGCGGGCCCGGTGACGAAGATGGCGGTGACCGTCCTGGAGGCGGCCCAGGTCCCGGGCGTCTTCCAGCAGGCCTTCCACCTGATGCGCTCCGGCCGCCCCGGCCCGGTCCTCATCGACCTCCCGATCGACGTGCAGCTCACGGAGATCGAGTTCGACCCGGAGACGTACGAGCCGCTGTCGGCCTACAAGCCGACCGCGACCCGGGCCCAGATCGAGAAGGCGCTCGGGATGCTGAACGCCGCCGAACGCCCGCTGATCGTCGCGGGCGGCGGTGTCATCAACGCGGACGCGGCCGAACTCCTCCTCGAATTCGCCGAGTTGACGGGAACTCCGGTCGTCCCGACCCTGATGGGCTGGGGCGTCCTGCCCGACGACCACGAGCTGAACGCCGGCATGGTCGGCCTCCAGACCTCGCACCGCTACGGCAACGCGACCTTCCTGGAGTCCGACTTCGTCCTGGGCA
>Ga0307510_10008931_pt1 | contig 11936 bp, 18 predicted proteins | sample 12_EM_MG_FD_207224 | JGI IMG/M metagenome (GOLD analysis project Ga0307510, IMG submission 207224) | Populus trichocarpa ectomycorrhiza microbial communities from riparian zone in the Pacific Northwest, United States - 12_EM | ecosystem: Host-associated > Plants > Roots > Unclassified | place...
TGAAAGGAAAGAGGGGGACGAAGTACGTAAATTCGGACTACCTGTTGAGGAAGATTGAGAAATCTTTCAGAACTACCAGATAATAGGAAAATCACTCCTAAGATGCCACAACGCAAGGACTTACATCGCAGTTGGACGAAGTGCATCCCAACCTCATCACTGGCACCCCTTGTGGATCCTCTCCGTGGCCGCGCTTTCGTTCAGTCTCCTCTGGTCCGGCGCTGCGGCACTCTACAAAAGCGACTCGCCCCACGAAGAGAAGTTTACTGTACTGTATTATGCAGAGGTGGCATAATGTGCTCACTGTGTAAGCGCCGTATGTCCTAAAACGATCCCCTCCCACGGTTGTATCCATGGTACCAATACCAATCCTATAGAAGCCCAGTAAGAAGCCAATCACCGTTGGATATATCGCCGCTACTACCCTATGCACACCCTTCTCGATTTCCCAACAGAAGTCCTCATCGACATTTTGTCTTTCCTTCCAGCCGAGGATTTGTTTTCTGTGCAGCAAACATGCCACATCATCCGCGACATCGTCGATGGTACAGCATACCTTCAATACATCATGCGAACCCATATAATGGGTGTCGACGACCTTCTACCTCCCGATTTCCCATACTCGGACCGTTTCAAGCTTCTGCGACGTCATGAACAGTCATGGAATGCCCTGCAATTCAACTTGTTTACCAAATGTTTCATTGGTCGCCCCAATTACATCAAGCAATATATTTTCCAAGGTGGTTATATTATTTACGACCACCTCACAGCGGATGGAATGCCACAATACGGATATTCGGATGTCTGCGCCGCTACTCGGAATGAAGAACTGCGTTGGGTCCATATCAAAGTAGACAATAGTTGTCCTCTCTCCCCATGGAGAGCCTGGTTGATATTTGCAGTTGACCATAACTTGGTGGTGGTTACGAGGTTTATATCCTTTCAAATCCTATCTTGAGTGCAAAACTTGACATTTTTGACAGTCACCGCGAACAACAAGAGGGGGAAACTGTCCAGATGCAACTTGCCTTCATTGAATTCACGACAGGCACACCCCACCCCCTCTCACCAACACACACTGTGCTGCTTCCACTGTTCTCCGCAGGCGATAGTGTTTTCACCGGGACAAAATTCCTGGGAGATGACGGAGATTACATCTTGGTATCGGCATGGAAGCCCAGCTACGTGGTTGTCTTCTACTTAGTTGCGTGGAAAACTGGGATTGTGACGTTTGTGAGTGGTCGCAACAAGTTTTGTCTGTCCTTGACTCATGCAGATCTCTGTAGCTCCGCGAATTCTCTGACATGCGTCGGGGTACAGAGGCTGCTTTTGTAGTCATCGACAGCAGCTTGATCGCGCTGATAAGAGAGAAGCTGAACCGTATAGAAATTTATAGACTTGAGGTCTGCCCTTCTCCCAGTGTCCCCCTCCTGCAAACGGTGTGTTTCCTTGTTTCCTTGAGTTGCCGCCCGTGACACCAATCACTTCTGTTACATGGCTCCTTTCCGCTACGGAGTGGGTGCCAACCTCGAGGCACTACAAACGGTCAAGGTCATCCCGGGAATACCACATCCCCTTCTACTCCTCTACAGTCGGTACAATAGGACTTCGCCTCCATTATCGCGTGGCCTTGTTATATTCATTCAATTGCACAATGATTATCAGCATTGTGGGGCTCCTATCTGCCATCCGCACGGGCGTGCATAGCATTCCTTGGGTAGACTGGGGACCTTCTATCACGCATTTTTTCCGAGAAGACCTATCAAGAACAGCTGGCCCTTTCTGGATTATGGGCCTCTCGCCGCTGACGGTACGCGGTTATGGGCTCATGTGTATGGGGTACATTGAGTCCATGGCGGAAGGTATGTCATCATTACAATCCCGGCCACAGCCAGTGGTGTTTTCCACCAAAGTTTGTGGCAAGCATTGGGTAGAAAATCAAGTTGAGACGCACCTGCCATATCGTGACATCGTGGCGAATGACTTGCACGTTGACGTCGACGGGTTTGTTCTGGCCGACCGGGAGTGGATAGTTTGCATGGGGTATGAGGTACGTGGTTTCTGTGTATACAAACTATTGCGAATCTGATCGCATGCGCTGACAGGATTTCGGAGTACATTCTATTACCGTGTATCATTTAGATTCGGCACTCGTATAAATTGTAATGAGCGACGTCCGAAACTTGCAAAACCCGCCTTGTTGTAAAGAGGATGCAGCATCACATCGCATTCCCCAGAGACTGGCACCTCACAAGGATGAGCTCAAACTCCGGAGCTTCAAGCATGTTAATAGCACCTTGACAACGGTGGTTGAATGATCCGAGTAATTCCCAGCTCACACGTTTACTCTCCGAGCTGCTGCTCAACTTCAGCTCAAGTAATGACCGAAAGACGTGGAGAGTGTCCCGATGAAGGGGATCAACTGAAGTAAAGTATACACCGCAGTGCGGTCGTCGAGGAGGCAATGGTAGAACTCGACCCGAAGCAACCCGGTGTACCCCGCATGAAATCGCGCGCCTTGATGGACCATGGCCGCCGGGCCCGTTATGTGCGATCTTCTCGGGCAGGAGTGTCAAGATGTACTCGGACCCGTCGTGGCAGGGCCAGCAGAATACACGACTGCACGGAACAAGCACGATGGTCTGGATGGTGACAAAAAGAACTCAGACCAGCTTGACGACTGACCTACTTACTCGATACAATGCTGGAAGAGAGCCCGTTCTCTATCTCGGTACAACCTTATTCATCCAAGACCATGATGGATCCTTGTCGAGAGGTCTGTTTGACCCCCGGAGTTTGGCTTGATCGGCCTCGATCAAGGCTTCTCCCGCCTGACGGATTCGATGCCATGAAGGCTCTACGCTTGTTCAATGAAGTGCCTTGAATGTTTCTGTACGATTGACAACGTGGCGAACTAGTATATGGATGTAGTCTGGGATGAGCCGATTTCACAAGTCGGATCCTTTCGCGTAAATTCGGACGTATTTGTCGGAGATGATAATCGCATAATCAACCGCTGGGGGTCCCCAGGGTCCTCATCTTGTACGTTTGACGCTGCCTATTGGCTGGCCTTTTTTTTTTTTTTTTCAGATATGGCGAGGTCACTATTGTAATTGACCAATCGATTCCCTAGTGTTTACTCTCGTCTTGTTTTCGCCCGGATGCAACTCGTATGGCTCATGTTTGCGTACTTTCATTGGCAGTTGGGAAAAGACCTCTAAAGGAAATGAAGTGCCATGGTGCGTAAATCGGTACACTTGTTTGGGAAGGATCAAAAAGTTTATACCAGCACAATAGGGAAATCGCCCTGGTTCACTCACTTCGACGACAGCGACGGCTTGCGTCGGGGGAATATAGAAGAGAAGACAACTGGTCTTTAAACATAAAACTAAAGCTAGAATCTGGCCTTCAAGCCATTGATCTAACTCGGACCCCTAGTCAACTCTTATCTCTGACCCCAGTGCGCTTCTTCGAGGACTCCGGAAACATCTTCTTGATGTCCTGCGCGAAGTGCATCACAACCTCCTCGCCCGTCTTCCTACAACCCTCCAATTTCTCCTTAAACTCCTTGTGTGCCCTCTCCGTGGCCCGGCGCTTTTGTGCGGTTTCCTCCGGCTTGGCGTTGCGACACTGGAGGGGCGGTTTGTTACGGTGACGCCCAAGCGTGTCACTCCGCGCGAAGAAATCTCCGCAGCTGTCGCAGAAGGCGATATTCAGTGGATGGGCCTCCGCGGTATCGCAGTGGCGCTTGAAGTGCTCCCAGGTTCCGAATCTGGTGCCGAGGCAGAGCCGGCACATGACTACATGGATTGTCCCGTGTTCCCAGTCGGCTTTTGTGGCCGCCAGGAGTGTCCTACACCACTTGTCAAGCTTTCTCGGGATCGAAATAGGGGTTTCCTTCGCCCCTTGCCATACGTCCTCTTCCATGCCTTCCATCCGCCTTTCAACCCAAAGCGGTTTTTCCTGCGCAGATGACATCGCCTGACCCTGCTGGTAACTTGGTCCCAGAAAGGATTGACAATGCATTCCCTGCGCATCCAAGGTCGTGAGCATCCTAGCTCTGTGCCTTACTGCCTTGGATGCATTTACAGTCTTTTTTGGGTTCCTGGCAACAGGCTCGTGAAGAGTGTCATTCACGGACAGCGCTGCCTTCTTCAAGAACCCGTCTGATGCCGCCCCATTGAACCCTTTCTGATGACTGTCGAGCATTGCTGGATTCGCATTATCGTGGGCCTCCGAATAATGACGGCGCTTGCGAACTTGAGAGCCCGGTTCGAGCACGGGTGCCACAGCTGGCCTATTTCCCATTGTGGTGGAACCAGTCCAGGCATGCCCTGCGGTACCCCAATCCCTAGGATACCAATATTAGCAAGCTGCCAGTGGGTGTTTCGCTCCTTGAAACGACGGACACTCACGTGATCACAGGGGGAGTGGCGCGTGCCGTACCAAATCCCGTTGTCAGCGTTACCGCTTTACTACCAGAAGCAGAAGGGGATGAGGGCATGGTATAAATGGCTTGCTCTTGCGCCAAATACGCGTCTAACTCTCCCCAACATGCGGCAGGGGTCGCAGAGCTACTCGGAATGGGATCCTTCTAAGCATCAAGGTCAGGTGAACTCTCGCAACATGACACTTTCATTCACACCGCGTGTTGGGGCCACCAAGTAGGTGACAACTCCATTCCACCGATCGGTTGCACTGGAATTTACATCCGTGGGAGCTTTGCGTTGGGTGAACACGAGGGATAATGACAGGGGCAAGAACGGAACCCACAGAGAATGGGATCATGGCAGGAGCTGAAGAAATCCTGCGGCGCAGCAAGGTATGTCAACGTCGGCCATGAAGCTATTGCATACTCACTAAGGGGACACTAGGGTCCTGAGTTGTCGGTGTCGCCGTCGAAGAGGTGGAAATAGGCTCGGATTCTGTGGCATTCGTGACCTGGAACCGAACATGTTAGCAACCTCTCGTAGCCCAGAGGAGATATCGCTCACGGGTATGTCCAGATGAGTATCAAGATGAAAGGGGGGATTGGGCCATAACGTGTACAGTTCCCCATCCGTGTATGGGACGAAAAGATCCGCCGATGACGAGGACGGAAGTTCCATGGCACTGTGGACATGGTCCATAATGCGGCGCAGGCGATTTCCTTTGTCGTGTATCACGGTGGCCGTGAGTGGGGAGATCGTGGAAGAAAATGCGTCGGAGGTCAGCATTTATGGCAGAGGCAGTGCCGCAAATGATTTATGTGGCATCGCCTCACCTATTGACTCTTGGCACCCACAGTTATACAACAAACACCCACAATCACTTTCACGAGCTAGGGGCCATTTTGGCACCTGCAATTTGCCAGTAATGTGCCAGGTCTAGTAGACGTTTCGACCATGTTGAGCACCTTTTGGTTGAATCGGTACGACATATCCAATAACCCACCATCATCTGACCATCCACAACTGACTCCACAAATAATTAAGATGGGGCACCAGTACAGACTGGGCACTGCTTGGACTCTCTGAGCCCGGCACAATTACTGGAGAGGAAACCTTGTCGGTCACGTTGGGTGCAACGAGACAGATACGGTTTTATTCACGCGTTTTTCCGTCAGAAATTGTGGAAAAGTGATAAAATGACCAAGCAGGGTGCAGGGTTTGCAATTTATGGTATCTATGACGCTCTGGAAAGAGGCTAGTCTTGACATCTAGCGAAAGCCATCTCAGCCCGCTGTGCCAATTAGAACCACAATTTTAGCGCTCGGTCCACAATTGAGATGGTCCACAGCACTTCCACAGCCTGAAGAAATGCAAAGCAAAAAAGCCTGTTTTAAAGTGCAATGAGCACACGTTGGGATATGCAACTCCACCATCTCATCCACGACGACTGCCAAGTTGAAGCTATCCCACTTCTCTCAATCACGACACTACCGCTCAACACATCATTCCCATCATGTACTACAATCTTCGCACAAACACAAGAGGCCGCCAGGGAAGGCGCTCAAAGGCCAATGACATTGTTGCCTCATCCGACGCCAAAGTAGAAATCATGGATGGCATCGTAGCTGACACGACCCTCAAAGCAGGTAAGCATGAAAAAGTCTCATTATACCGCGACCCCCCCCCCCCTCCTGCGACTGAATGGGTTCACAAAATGCCTACTCCTGGATTTGGTGTTAACCCCATGAACGACAGAGCACAAGGGCAGCGCCGATGCAATCGAGGCAATGGTCACCACACCAGCCGATGTTGACTTAGACGATGGACAGCTTGAAGACGCAACGGATCAGGCCAGTTCTGGCATCGCCCTTGTGTCATCATCTCGTCTCACGCAGCGCGGTCATCATCAAGGGTCTGAGAAGACGATAACAACGAGGGTGACAGGTGCCCACCCACAAGACGAACTCGAATTGGAGGCTCGAATCGAGCAGATACGAGCACGCTACCGGCAGCAGGAGCAGGTTCTAGAAGAGGAAATCGCAAGGCTCGAACAGACGTACGGATTTGCGCTCGCGGAGCTAGATGCGGGACAGAACCAGCAAACCGAAGACGTTGGCTGTTCGGCTGAGGATAACTGGGAGACGACGTCGGAGTACCCTCCCACCGAGCCGCGGGGGAAGAGCCTGTCCCCCTCGCCCGGATTTGCATATTGAGAATTGTAATATAGTACCTAATAGATCCAGAAGCGGAGGGCGGTGGTCGTCCACGGCAGTGATCTGTTCCATCACGGACATATAAAGAGACCTCGCGAAGCCAGAAGAGGTGTGCGACCGTCGCTATGTCACTCTTTCGCGGTAGTCGACAAGCGTGATGAGAGTTCGAGCGAGATGGGGGTGACACGGCAACGAAAATGTAAAGAAAAATTTCAAACCAGTGGCACACTGTGCGGTCAATTTGGGGAGACTTATCACCCACTTATCATTTATCTCCTTCCTTTTTCATAACCCTTTCAAGATTAGTAATGACCCGCGCCAATCCCAATCCCCTCCTCAAGTTTCTCAACCTTAACGCAGCCCGACGCTCGCTCATTCCGGTTTCCCGTACAGTAGGACATGTCATGGCGCCCCCGCCTGAAATGCTTAGAACTTAGGAACCTTTCAAAACCGTCCACTCCTCTAAAATCAGTCAATGTACGCTCAACATTGAACCCTTCCATGTACTCCTTGAGGTGTCTGACCTCTGAGCACACGCAGTTCCGCCACACGACGCCCGGCTCCGGCCTGCTACTCGTCACCAAGCGCAGTCCGCAACCGACGTCAGAGCTGTTCGACCCGACGCACCCAGGCGCGCACCTCTCACTCTCACGGCGACAATCCCTCGCGCCACATTGGGTCAGCCCACACCTGACGTTCTATGCCTTTCCCAAGGCATTTCTATATAAACCGCACGTACCATACCCCGAGCCGTACGAACCGCGGCCGTACCCTGCACCCGCAAGGCGGCCGGAACAGCACAGCGCGGACATGTCGATGCAATTCGTCGCGTTCAACACGCGCCTCGTGCTCCGGCCCACTCTACGCGTTAAGATCAAACGCAGGCTCAAAGAGGCTATCAGGCTCATCGTTACGCGCGGTGCGGCAGTCGAGAAGTCGAGCGGTGGGCCGAAACTTGTGTTTCGTGGGGAAGACGTCGGTGCGGACAAGTGGATAGTACCTGGTGCGTGTGTTCTCTTCACTCAACCCATTGGTTTTTGCACAGCCTTGTGCGAAGGTAGAGGCGCCGTTTTTTTTACTCATGTGTTGCGCGACAGACTGGACGTATATGGCACTGCCAGCCACTGGGATGGTTCGTATGCCATTTACTGAGCAAGTTAACCTCATACGTAACGCGCTTGGAACAATCCGTCAACGCATCCCTGAGGTCGAAAGAAATTTGGAACGCGAAGGGCGTAAATGCCACATCGTTCGTGCGTTCAGCCCCAGGGTGTCTTGGCAACCTAAGTCACACTCATTGCCAGTCCAGAGCCCAGGAGGTCGACAGTGTGAGGCACGAGATCCCCCCAAAACAGGGCAGGAACCTCCCAGGCCCAGGGGTACAAGTCCCTTAACCCAGTACGTAAAATGAACTGTTCGTCGAAAAAAGGTTCAATGCCTACTGTATACGTGAGGGACTCATGGATCTTCACCAGCTTCACCCCACGAAGAATACAACGGCCAAAACCCCTCATCAACGAAAAGCCACGGCGGAAATCGGAGAGGCACCTACGTTCCAGCTAAAATGGGATGAAAACTTACCAAACTGAACTTCTGGCAGTGAGTTCGCGGAGAATGCGTCAACGCTTGAGACTCGAGCAGAGCAGAGCACACCCGTAGTTTCGTCCCTGTCTGGTTTGGGGTTTGGGGCGCAGGTGCCGTCATGACGAGATTCCCGTCAAGGAAGATGGGGAAAGCTGAGGACGTCAGATCGAGTCTTACACGCGTAAGTGCGCCGATTGCACATACTGTAAATACGAAGGAGCTGCATAGATCTTTGAATGTATATACCAGTTCTGAGTCCCTCGCACGTCTCGGACGATGTGCGAGCTTGACGATCCTCGCTTGAGACATGTTGTATTACGTGTTTATGATTTGCGTAGTACAAATTGTGCTCCGATCAGCCGTTCCATATTCCATCCTCTACAACGACACGTACCCGTACGAAATCTCAACCAAGCGAATCTATGGACCTCTCATGTCTGCTGCTGTAACAACCGGTAAAAGCGTTGAAGCGGCATGTGTGATGCGTACGCGCAAGAATCCATTACCCCCACGATACCCGCACCTGGCCAAATAATCCCATCTAGCCCAGGTTCTTATCCGCGTAGGAACGATGAATGACCCCTGCATCCTGGAGAAAACGTGCCAAGCACCTGGTATTTGCTGCCTGTCATGGAGCTCCAGCCCTGGAGACCAGTCACCGTGACGGGAAATCTGCAAAATGACGTGGGTCCGGGCCCACTCTCGCTCCGCCACCGATGTATCTTATGTCACCAGTAATTACAATTACTACGGTAATGGTTTCTCAGGCGAACAGAAACTGAATTGGGGTGAAAAGCAATCACGATTCTATGGCCTCTCCCTACCTTTTCACCTGGCGGGTCAGTCTCGTAACTGTCTCGCTTCCTCCCCTTCCCTTTGTTTTGCGACTGGTCGTTTCATGATGGTGTTTCTCTGTTCCATCGTCCTCTCCTTGATTGTCGTCCCCTCCTTAGCAGATCTTAACGTACCTTTTTCTTCCTACGGCAACGACTTTATCGAGCCGAGCTATATTCTGGGCAAGAACTGGGGTAACACGACCCTCGTTGCCCAAGGGTCCATCGTACAGTGGGCAGACTGGCTAGCCGCGCAGGGCCCATGGTGTACGTTCATACCCAATTCATCCCCCCGACCCAGAGGCTTACGGTAAAGTATGTTGCAGCCGTTACGACCTCCAAACCTTTTCTTGCGCCTTCCAATGATACACACGACTATCTCAGCTGGGCACCGTAGTACGTCTGGTCCATTCTCCAAGCCCATTGACCAGCGCGTGCTCACTCGGCATTACTAAGCTATTGGCCAGACTGTTCTGGTGTGGGTAACACGACGGAATTGACACCACAACAAGGTATCGCTTCTTTTCACACGATTGCCTCACCTCGCCGCATGTGCTGACTTCCCTTCTCCCGAGCGTAGTTTGGGTTACATGCCCGTACACCCAGCGCGATGGCCAATTCAATCCGGACATCCGGACAGTCAATAACACCGGCGCCTTCAGCGCCATGTCTGACGCCGTCCTCTACAACTCGCTCGCCTGGGTGATCAACGGTTCCTCCGTGTACTCATCGAACGTAGCAAGCTGGATAAACACATGGTTCCTCGCGAACGATACGTACATGAACCCGAACCTGAACTACGCCCAGGTGGTGCGTGGCCCCGGGAAGACCTCCGACACCGGCTCGCACACGGGCGTGCTTGATCTCAAGACTATGGTGAAAGTCGTTAACGCCGTGCTCGTGCTGCGTGCGGGAAATGCGCCTCAATGGACGAACGAGATTGACACGGGTCTCGTCGCCTGGGCCAAGACGTACATCGGATGGCTCACGAGTAACACGATTGCGCTAGAAGAAGCTGCGGCGACCAAGTGCGTGACCTTCATGCCGATCCCGCCGCCCTCGGGCGACGTCTCGTATGCATTACGTCCAGTGTGCTGACGACCTGTCGTGGGTACCTTTTCACAGCAATCACGGGTCGTTCTATTACAGCCAGCTTGCGGCGCTTCAAATCCTCGTGAACGATACCACAAGCGCCAATGCGACAATCCAAAAGTACTTCTCCACCCTGTACAAGAATCAGATTAACGGGACTGGCGAACAAGTGCGTGCAGTGTTCCGCGATAGTCGCTGCCCACACCCCCTGACATGTAAACACAGCCTCTCGAAGCAGTGCGCACGCGACCCTACCACTACCGCGCATATAACCTCGCCGCGATGATTGTACGCCCTTGCATTCCGCGCTCGCTCCTCACATCCAGCTAACCACTATCCTATCCCCACCACACAGACCAACGCACGCCTAGGAGCGCACGTCGGCTTCGACGCCTGGAACGTCACCTCCGCCTCCGGCGGCACGATCCAGGCCGCGCTCGATTTTGCGATGACTATCCCTCCGGGCGACGAAGAACCGACAGAGCTCTACCCGAGCATCGGCGCGGGTGCGGCGGTATTCGGTGACCGTGATCTGGCGAGCGGCGCCACCTACTCTTCGTTCCTCGCGAACGTGCAACAGGACTATCCCGCCGATCCGTGGTTCTTCTGGGATCAGCCGCTGAGCGACTTGGGCTGGGTCAGCACGCACGCGGGCGGTTCCGGCGCGGCAACGCCATCCGGCACGAGCCCTGGTCCGTCGGCCTCGTCAAGCGCAAACAAGAACGGCGGTGCGCGGATTTTACTCGGGTCCGCCGGCCGGATGTTCCTCGGGGCCGTGATCTTGGTGCTGCTGCACATTCTTCTCTTCGTATAGTTGCCTTTTTTTTTTTTTTGATTTCCGCTTCGACAAGAGGACTTCAGGAAAATCGTACAGTGCGTTTCTTCTACCTTGGACTTTGTGGCAGTTCAATGGACAAATGTTGTTGGTCCACTTGTTGTAGTGGCTCTCATGCGTCTCCCCCACCATACCCCATTATTGTAATACCGGAACTTGTTCTTATGGATGCTTTCACTACCCGGTCCACCTGGGGAAATTGGCTAAACCCCGCGGGTCTTAACTTACCTTTCGCCATGTCATCAAAAATGTGTCACGCGACATACTTCTTTCTTTAACCTCCGGTTGCCATGTTACCTACGAAGCACGAAGCGAGCGACAGGAGGGACATGCTTAGGCTTCTTTCTCATTTTGCAGAATTGAGTGTTCAGGGAATGTAGACAGATGTAGCGATGACACTGGACTCGAGTTGTCTAACCCTTACATATCTCTAACGCAACATAATAGCAGGCAAGCCTTGTCGTTTTGGTGCACTTACAGGTTTGCCGTGGTCGAACAGTAGGATACACAGAAAGCTCAGCTACTCCGCACCTTGATAAAGTACGTGGCCCAAAAATGTGCGGGGGGATTGACGCGATGTGCATTCGCGAACCAAAATATGAGACTTGACCCGTACAGTACCCCCGATCTCTTCCTGATCCGAACATTTGACTTCCGGTGTGATACAATCAACGGACGTTGACGTCACAGACATCTCTTGAGTCATTCTCAGCACGGGGGTTCTCCATAATCGCGCGGTGCCGGCGCCGAGAATGGCAAAGGCGACGGTGTCTTAGCCTGAGGGCTGAACCCTTCCCCTTCACGTGGTTGACTTCGAGACCTGGCGACCTGCCAGTGGTTTACAGTATACTGGGGCCCTAGGTTGTCTCATTGAACGTTTTTTGCGTGGACCCCCGATGGCGTGATAGGTCACCTGTCCTTGTCCGAACGCGTCGCGGAGGACGAGAAA